>OIZP01000054.1_pt1 | contig 77009 bp, 73 predicted proteins | sample 1588531 | NCBI WGS metagenome assembly OIZP01 (sample SAMN03283283) | human gut metagenome | biome: human-associated habitat; material: feces | host: Homo sapiens | place: Peru | collected 2012
GGAACGAGTGGCTCTGAGTGCTGGACGGTGTGGCTCTGAGTGCGTGGAATACTCAAGCTTAGGATCTTTACATCGTTTGACTTTACCATACATACTTTTTCGGTTATTAATGATAAATTCAATTTGTTCATTAATCTTTTCTAATATTCAAATCATCTGAAGTATTGCTTCCAAACTTACCAAGAAAATCAACTTGTTTTGTTATTTCGTCCATATATCTTAAATCTCCTTGTAAATGTAGAATATACATTTCTATTTTTATTTCCTTTAGGCAAGACACCTAGAAGGAACATATATCGAATAAATAATTTTTTTAATGGTGGTTAGAAGTCTTGTTTTTAATTGTATCTAAAAATAATTGTGCAGGTTTAGATAGGAAAATGTATTTTTTCCAAACTAGCGAAACATGAATTTCGTTTGTAAAATCGATAGGAATGAACCGAAGATTATCGTTCAAATTGACAATATCGTTCAAAACGAATGCATATCCCATGTTTCTATTCACCATAAGTGTTGCATGATTGGCAAGATTGTAGGTGGCGATGATATGCTGATTTGGTAATAGCCAGTTTTTAAGTTCTAAATATAATTCTCTTCGTTTTGGAATGATAATGTTTTTGCCTTTTAAATCTTGGGCGTGAATTATATTTAAATTTGCTAATTCATCATTTTTAGGGACAAGTAATCCCCAATATTCTTTAATAGGTAGATGAAAAGAATTGTATTTGTCGGTATCGATTGGTTCAATGAGAATCCCAAAATCTAATAAACCATGATCTAATCGCTCCATAATTTCAGTTGCATCGCCATTAAAAAGATTATAAGTAATATTTTGATACATTTTATTTAAATCATTCGTGCTTATAAATAAATAATCGATGGCGGCATTTTCACCACTTCCAATCGATATTTCACCTTCAATATTATTGTTAAGTGTGATTTCTTTTTCAGTTAGTTCAATCAGTTGTAAAACTTCTTCAGCCCTTTTTCTTAAAATAATCCCTTCGTCAGTAAGGGTTATTTTTCTTTTCCCGCGAATAAATAATTGCTTCCCTAAAGAATTTTCTAACTCTTTCATTTGTGTTGATAATGATGGCTGTGCAATATGTAAGGATGTAGCAGCTCTAGTCATATTTTCTTCTCTTGCGATAGCTAAAAAGTATTTTAATAAACGAATTTCCATAATATCACCTTACAAATTTTATCATAGTTTTAACCTATGATAAATAATATTTATTAAGTATTAGATATGTTTGTTGATATTTTTATAATAGGTATCGAGGTGATTCTTTGAATGAAAATAGTTTAAGAAAGAATTTAATCGATGCAGATTGTGATTTGGATTTGATAAATGAAATTCTATTAGATTATAAAGATGAAAATCTAGATCAAATGATGAAACGATTAAAAGAGTATCGTTTTACGTTGCTAGAACGAGTGAGATTTCAACAAAAGAAGTTAGATTGCCTAGATTATTTAATTGTTTTATTGAGAAAGCGAGGAGAAGAAAATGAAAAGTTATAGTAAAGGAAAGATTGCTCAAGTAGTATTCGGTAGTGGTTCATCGAAATCATTGGTAAATCAAGTTCAAGGTTTTAATGCGAAACGTTGTCTGATTGTTTCAGATTCAAGAATGATTGAACATGAACTGACAAAGAATGCTATGAGTGCATTAAAAGAAAGTAATATTGAATTTGATGTATATAGTGAAGTGAATAGTGAACCAACAGATGAAATGTGCTTATACATTGGAAAACAAATTAAAGAACAAATGTATGACTGTGTTATTGGAATTGGTGGAGGAAGTCCAATGGATGCAGCCAAAGCCGGATGCATGATTGCTGGAATTGATGAGGAAATTGGGGATTTACATCAATATGGAAAAACAGGGACAAAAATGAAAGAATCATATAAACGACCTTGTGCGCTTATTTTAATGCCGACTACTTCAGGAACAGGGGCAGAAACGACGGCAAGTGCAGTCATTTCTAGTGTAAAACATGGAATTAAATTTAGTTTTGGAAACCGTAACACTTCATGTGATTTATGTATTATTGATCCTGAATATACATTAGGGATGCCAGCTATGCCAACGGTAAATGGTGGTTTGGATGCAATCAGTCATATTGTTGAAATTGTAGTTGGAACAATGGCAAATGATTATACAAACACTATTTTATTTGATTGTTTAGAAAGAGTATGGAAATATTTGCCAATCGCTGTTTCAAATCCAATGGACCTAGAAGCAAGAGAACAATTATCTTTTGCAGCGCACAATGCTTTAGCAAACGGTGGTATGCCAAATGGACATGCAGTTAGTCATGCTTTAGGTTCTATTTATCATATTGTACATGGACAAGCATGTATTATGGTACTTCCAACTGTAATACGTCATTTTGCTAATGATTCAAGTGAGGCAATTTCAAAGATTGGTCAAATCATGAACTTAGATATGAATGATAATGCTCAAGAAAACGCAAATAAAGTAGCAGATTGTTTAATCGCTTATTATAAACAATTTGGGGTGAAATCTTTTAGCGAATTTAGAGCAGATAAAGGAATTACAGATACCTTTGAAGAATTTACAGAAAAGATGATTCCTGCAATTTTAGATGATTTCAAATCAAGAGAATGGATGCCAGCAATTCATACTGGAGATTATAAGTCTAAAATTTCAAAAGTATGTGAGATGATCTACAATGAACGATAAAATGACAAAGCAACAGAAAAACATCATGTTTGCGATATGTGCATATGCCTTTGTATGGCTTATGTACCATATCACAATGGTGACTAAAACATATATTGGTTTTGCATATCCAGAAGTATCGGATACAATGATTGCTAATCTTGTAGCTTTACCGAACTTACTATGTATTGTATTCTCATTTTTAATTGGTCCCATTATGATGAGACATAGTAAGGTAAAACTTGCAGCTAGTGCTCTTGTTTGTGTATTGCTTTATTGTGTGATCTTTTACTTTAACGGAATGTTTCATGGACCTTTTTGGCTATACATTCTTGCATGTTGTCTTGCGGGATATGGTCAAGGTTGTTATGTGCCTTTATTAAATGGAATTATCAATGATCATTTTCCGGTTGATGAAATTGGAAACCGAATTGCCAATTATAATGTAGCCATTAATATTGGCGCTGTTGTTTTTTTACAAGTTGGTGGATGGATTGCTTCAAGTCAAGGTGGTACAAATTGGTATAATGCCTATATTTTAGGAATATTTGTATTGGTAAGCTTATTTATTTTCTTGTACGTATGTAAGAAAAATGATGTGGATATCCATGTACTTGATACACACTTAGATGAGACTATATCATTTAAAGATATTCCTAAAAAAATATTATTTTGGGTAGGTGTAATGGGTTTTGTACATTGTTTATTCTATGTAACACAATATGCCTTCAATTTAAATGTTTCAAACTATATTATTACAGAATATCAATTAGGAACAGCTACTCAAGCAGGAACTGCAACATCTTTAGTTCGTTTTTCATTGGTTATCTTTACTTTATGCTATCCATTATTAAGAAAAGTGTTTAAAGATTGGATGATTCCTGCAGGATATGTACTTGTAGGTGTTGGTTTATTATGTATGTATATCAATCATTCACTTATTTCAGTTTATTTATGTGCAATTTTAATTGGTTTGGCAACATCTCTTGCACACTCTACTTTATATGCAAAAGCTGCTGAATTTGTTCCTGCCAGTATGATTGGACTTGCAATGTCTATTTCATGGGGTGTAGCAAATATTGGATCTTCTTTTTCAGTTTATATTTTAAATTTTTTGGCTGGATTAATTGGAAATTCAATGAATTCACAGTTATTCGTTGGGATTTTATTATCAGTGATTGCAAGTGGTTGTGCAATTGTATTATATGTTAAAAAAGTTTGTAAAAGAGGAGCGGTTGATTATGAATGATATAAATGAATTAATTCAAGGTGCGATTGATATGCATGTGCATGCCAATCCAGATATTTCTCTTAAGCATCGTCAGACAAAAAGTAACGATGAAGTGATTGAAACTTGTATGAAGGCTGGCATGAAAGGTCTTGTCTTAAAAACACATGGTTGGCCATGTCTAGGATTGGCGCATGAATTGAATCAAAAATATGAAGATTTTACCATATATCCTAGTGTTTCATTAAATCGTGTAGCAGGTGGTCCTTATCCATGGGTTGTGGAAATGGCAATTCAGATGGGTGCTAAGGTGATTTGGTTACCAACTTGGAGTGCGAAAAGTGATATGACACATACAGGCTTTGGTACAATAGCCAAAGAGTATTTGCCACTAACAAAAGAATTAGATGAGGATAAATATTATTATTTATTGGAAGAGAATGGGCAATTAAAAAAAGATATCAAAACTATTATTGAAATGTGCGCAAAAAATAAGATAGTGATATGTACGGGACACATAAGTCAGAAAGAAAGTATTGAAGTGGCAAAATATGCCAATCAAATCGGATATCACAAATTAGTTTTAACACATCCTTGTAGTGAATGTTCTTATAATTCTTTTGAACAAATTCAAGAATTTGCTTCTTACGGACATTTTGTTGAGTTTTGTACATTGAATTTAGCACCATTGCATCATTCACTAGAAATAATGGATATTAAAAAAATTATTGAAAATATTGGAGCTGAGCATTGTGTTTTATCAACCGACCACTTCTTTGACTGGACACCATCCATACCTGATTCATTTTATGAAGTATTAGGATGTTTATTGGATGTAGGTGTAAAATATGATGATTTAAAGACGATGATGAACAATCCGTATCGATTATTGGAGGAATAAACAATGGAGTATTTTAAATTAAATAATGGCATTCGGATCCCAGCATTAGGCTTTGGCGTCTTTCGAATGACAGATTTAGAAGCGTGTGAACAAGCTGTATTAGCCGCTATTGAAGCAGGTTATCGTTATATTGATACTGCGAGTGCTTATGAAAATGAAGAGGCTGTAGGACGCGCCATTAAAAAGAGTGGTGTACCAAGAGAAGAACTTTTTATTTGTACTAAACTATGGATTACAGATACAAGTTATTCTAAGGCAAAAGAAGCATTTAATAGATCTTTAGATCGATTGGGGGTTGGATTATATTGATTTGTATTTAATTCATCAACCATTCAATGATTACTATGGAGCTTATCAGGCATTAGAGGAATTGTACCAGGAAGGAAAGGTAAAAGCGATTGGAGTAGATAATTTTACTCAGGAAAAGCTAGCAGATCTTATTTTCTTTAAAGATACAGTTCCTATGGTTAATTATGTGGAAACCAATGTTTTATATCAAAGAGAATCTGATTTAAAATACATGCAATCTAAGAACGTTCAAATGGCTGCATGGTCACCATTTGGCGCTGGAAAAAGTAATGCCCTTCATAATGATGTGATTGTAGCTATGGCAAAAAGATATAATGTAAAATCTACTCAAATTGTATTAAGATGGTTATTTCAAAGAGGTATTGTTTCTTTATCAAAAGCAACGAGTATTGAACATATTCAACAAAACATTGATATATTTAATTTTGCGTTGAATCAAAATGATATGGCTTTAATTGGATCGTTAGATACAGGAAAAAGTGTATTTACACCTAGGGATACAGGAGAAGCTGTAGAATTATTTTTAAATGCATCTTTAGAATATAAAGTTTGAAAAGAAGTGATATAATCAAAAGTTAATGTGAAATTTTGATGATTATTCGAATGATATATAGTTAAATTACTTGTGAGTACATGTAAAACGAATTCATACAGTGAAAGTGCATGAATAGTTGATATATGGAACAAAGCATATCTGAAAGGAAAAGGATAACCAATGAATGAAAAAATAATACAAACAGCAGGAAAAAAACAGCTTGGAGATTTTGCACCAGAATTTGCACACTATAATGATGATATACTTTTTGGTGAGAACTGGAATAATCAAGACATCGATTTAAAAACAAGAAGTATAATTACGGTAGTAGCCTTGGTTTCAGCAGGAATAACAGATACATCGCTGATATACCATTTACAAAATGCAAAAGTGCATGGCGTAACTAAAAAAGAAATAGCTGCTGTGATTACACATATTGCATTTTATGTAGGATGGCCTAAGGGATGGGCGGCATTTAATTTGGCAAAACAGGTATGGAATGAAAAATCTGAAGATGACAGTATGAAGTCACAACATGAGTCTTCTATGATGTTTCCAATTGGCGAAGCCAATGATGCTTATGCAAAGTATTTCATTGGACAAAGCTATCTTGCACCAATTTCCAAAGAACAGGTAAGCATCTATAATGTAACATTTGAACCTGGTTGCAGAAATAATTGGCATGTTCACCATGCAAACGAGGGTGGTGGACAGATTCTCATTTGTGTGGGTGGAAAAGGATATTACCAGGAATATGGAAAGAAACCATTGTTGATGCAACCGGGTGACGTTGTCAACATTCCAACCGGTGTGAAGCATTGGCATGGGGCGACTCCAGATGACTGGTTTTCACATTTGGCAGTTGAGGTTCCCGGTAAAAATGTGAGTAATGAGTGGTTGGAAGCAGTAACTGATGAGCAGTATGAGAAATTGAAATAGATTACTTTTATAAAAACAGGTGTATATAATAAATGCGTGGCAACACTTTGGCAATAGTGAATCAGTAAGCCAGAACAGTATATGTAACAGAATAGTATCAAGTGGTTTAGAGGTATCCTTAGTTGGATGCCTTTTTTGCGTATAACTAATATACAGAATATATTTATATATGCGCATAACTAAAAGTATTATATAAATGGAACCATATAAATAGGAATATATCGAATTCCATTTTCTGATTTATAATCTTTTGTATGAACAACATATTTTTCCTTAATTCTACTACTGAACTTAGTGCAAAATAAATCTAATGATTTATGAGATCTATAATTTCCTGATTTAACTTCTATTGGACAGATTTTGTTACCTATTGAAAATAAGAAATCAATTTCATATAGGTGATTAGAACTATCACTATCCATTGTGTAATAAAATAAATTATTACCTTTTGCTAATAATATTTGAGCTACGATATTTTCATATACATAACCTAAATTTGTATCAAGTTTATCAGACAAGAGTTTATTATAGATAACATTATCAGTAAAGTTTTTATCTTTAAATGCAAGTGTTATGAACAATCCTACATCAGAAAGAAATAGTTTATAACGGCTAGTATCTTTTTCTAGAGCCATACCAACATTAGGGTTGTTTGCATGATACGCAATATTTATAGTAAATGAACTAAGCATATCAGGAATTAATTCACGAACTCTATCCGATCTTATGCCTTCTCTAGCAGTTGATAAGACGTATCTTGATGCATTACTGCTTAAATTTGCTGGTATTGCATCGTAAATATCTCCTGCAAGCCCCGTACCATCAATTTTAACAAAATCTTCCTCATATAAATCTATGATTTCTCTTTTCACTTCGTCAACTATTTGTAAATTATTATTTTCTAGGTATGATTCTATAGCTTGTGGCATTCCACCTATAAGCATATATAGTCGGAAAGTTCGCATAAGATTTCTATGCAGTGCATTACCGGCAGGTTTCCTACTTTTTATAAGTAATTTTATTGTATCTGCTGTCATATTATCACCAATTGCCCATAAAAATTCTTCAAAATCCATAGGATACATAGATATCTTGTGTTCTTCGCTAGGAATCAAAATATCCTTAGTGTTCTTCTTAATTGATAATAGCGATCCTGTTTCAATATATTTATATCTTCCATCAGCTACAAGATATTTGATAGCTTGTCTAGCTTTTGGAAGAAGTTGAACTTCATCAAAAATAATAACAGATTCTTTTTCATACAATCGAATACCTGTAAACTGCTGAAGTTGTAAAAAGAAAAAGTCTAGATTATACATATCATCAAATAGTTCTATGATTTCTTTACTTGTATGTGCAAAGTCAATTAAAATATATGACTTAAATTCATGTTTTGCGAATTCTTCAGCAATTGTACTTTTCCCGATACGTCTTGCACCTTTGATTAGTAATGCATATTTATCACTTCGATTTTCTTTCCATTCAAGTATTTCACTATATATTTTTCTTTTAAAAAATGGCTTTTCCACAGAATATCACCTCACATTATCTATTATAGCTTGAATCCCCATTCAAGTAAACGCCAAAAATGCGTAAATCCCCATTCATGCAGAGTTTAAAAATACGCAAATCCCTGTTCGTATGTTTGAAATATTTAATTACCATATAATTTTATTGAATCAGGATATTAGTCTATTATTACCACTCTTGATGTATAAATACATATAGTTAGCTTACACAAAGATTATGTCATGTCTCAACTATATTTTGTTCCACCTTTAAATTTGACGCTTACGATTGTTCAATAGGAAAATAAAAAAACTGCAACATACGTTACAGTTTTTATTCATGCCTTAAAGCTTCGATTGAATCTAGATTTGCAGCCTTATAGCTAGGTAACAATCCAAAAATTATACCGATTGCCATAGAGAATAAGACGGATAACAACATGGCTGGAATACTAATGGATACAGGAGTACCATTGAATATTGATATTAATTTAGCTAAACCAATACCTGTTAATACACCTACAATACCTCCAATCGAAGTAAGTACTACAGCTTCAGTCAGGAACTGGAATAGAATTGCTTTTTTTCTAGCACCAATAGCTTTTTTAAGACCAATTTCTTTCGTTCTTTCGGTTACCGTTACAAGCATGATGTTCATAACACCAATACCACCGACTAGTAAGGAAATACCGGCAATCCAGATCAACATGGCATTTGTGGATTTAGAAAGATTTTGAATATCTTTTGCCTGCTTTAATAAATCTTGTGCTTTATATTGAACACTTGAAGAAGAAACATTTGTATTTAAGATAGTAGCTGCTTTTTTTCCTACACGAGTCATATTCGAAGTGGCATCCACCTTTAGTAATGCATTTTGCGGTTCATCAAACTGATAAAAGATTGGCCAAGATTCACTTGGAACATAGACTTTAGAACCCGTAGACTGATTATATGTATGATAATCATCAATGCTTTCCATTGTAGGCTCAAAAGTTTCTTTATCTGCACAAACACCAACGATTGTGAATGGTGTTGAAGAAATCTCAATCGTTTTACCAATCGGATTTTCTTCACCAAATAAAAGTTTTGCGCTTGTTTCATCTAAGACGGCAACTTGCCTAAATTTCTTGTTGTCATCTTCTGTAATGCCTCTTCCTTGTTTGATGGTGAGTCCAGCAATTGAGAAGTAGTCTTGATTCACACCCATGATGTATCCACCATCTAAAGAAGTGTTATTACGAAATATAGCTTGATAACTTTGTCTTGAACGATAAAGCGTAACACCTTGGACATGCTCGATATTTTTTAAAGATTCAAGTGTATCTTTTGAAACCGTAGGTACACCATCTGGAATGCCTGCATCAAAAGAATATTCCCAATCCTCTTGATATAAAGCTACTTTTACCGTGTTATTTCCGGAACCAATTAGATTCTTTTCAATTTGATCATTTGTTCCCTTAATTGTAGAAACAATCGCAATGATGGAGGCAATGCCAATGATGATTCCAAGCATTGTTAAGAAGGATCGCATTTTATGGGCAAAAATGCCTCGAAAGGATAATCTTATATTTTCAATCATGATGCATCCTCCGACATATTCTTTGTCTTAACGCCTTCTTTGGCATTTTTACTATACGCAAACGCAATAGAATCCGTGTCTTTTAGACCTTCTTTAATTTCGACTGTATCCCCCCAGACAATCTTTCCAACCGTTACATATTGCTTCTTCAATCTTCCATGATTTTCTTTAAGAACATAATATTTATTTCCTTCTTGTTTGACATAAGCTTTTGAAAGCCAAATCGAACTCGTTGTATCTGTATTTGAATGGAAGGTTAATTCTAAATATTCACCAACCGCAACATTTGAGGCATCTTTGGCGATTGCTTCAAAACCATAGTAGCTCACATTTGGATTACCTGAACCATTATAGTTGCTGCTAGAAGAAGGAACTGTATCTATACTTTGAATCTTGGCATCAAATGTTTCCCCATTTGTCCAGCAATAAGCTGAAATGGTATCGCCAACCTTAACTTGGTTTAACATCAATTCACTAATGCTTCCTTTAATATAAGTTCCTTGGCCGGTTGCCACTTCTAAAAAGGCACTGCCATCTTGAATAGGATTTGATAGATCTTTTATATTACGAACAATACCACTGCGCTTTGCACGAACGATGCCGTCATTTAATAAAGCTTTATTTTCACTTAAGGAAAGCTTTGCCTTTCTTAAATCTAAATCTAACGTCTTCAATTCCTGCTTCTTATCACGAATGGCTTTCGCAAGTTCTATTTCTGTATAACCTGATGTATTATCTGGACTTTGATTTTGTTCGGTCTCTATATACTTTTGTTCTTCTTTCGTATGTGAAATCACCGAATACATATTGCCTTCATTCATAGATTGTTTAGTGGCAAACTTGTCACAACGAACAAGCCATGAAGAACTGATTTCACCATCATTTGTATACACATCAAATCGAAAATATGAATTTAGATTCTTGTTGTCTAAAAATAGTTTTCCGTACACAAATCCCTGGTCTTCACTTAACTTAAACACATAAGGATTCTTTTTGGTTCCAACTGTAGAAATGTCTTCATAAGGAACCTTTTGTTTGTCACTATAATACTCTACAACATCCTTTGAATCATACGCATTGTTTGAACCATCTGTATATGTATATTCAATCCAATACCAACATGTATGATCCGATGTTTTTTTAATTCTTTCTTCTTTCCATGCATTTACATCTTCTTTAGGTCCTTTTTCAGGGGCTTCACTGTCTGTATTTGTATAATAAATCTTATAGTCTGTAAAATTCTTTTCGGCTTGGGATAAAGAAAGAATATATGGATATAAGCCATTTCCATTTTTTGTAGGAACACTAGGCAACGGTGCAGGTGTAGGATCTGGTACATCTGGCTCAGGCGTTACATCTGGAACAGGCGTTGTATTTAATAATTTCTTTAATTCATGATTGGCAAGTGTAATCGCATTTTGTGCTTTTTCCACTTCCAATTGACTTGTATCCACTGCACTTTGAAGTGTCGTTAAATCATAAGATAACAATGGATCGCCTACACTTACTTGTTGCCCTTCTTTGACAAAGACTTGTGTGATTGTTTTAGAAGAATCATATAGTACGGATTGCGTATCACTATTAGATACAAGGCCTGTTGAAGTGGATGGATTATCCCAATAGCCGGTATTTAAGCTGGATACAGAATGAACCTCAATAGTATTGGATGAGTTTAAGTAAAACTTAATTCCAACTAAGGTAAATGCACATATAGAAGTAATAATAATTCCTTTTTTTATAGAAGGCTTCATGCTGCACCTCCTTGTTTATTTTCAATGATTTCTCCATCAATGATATGAAGAATCTTTTTGGCATGACTTGCCACACTTGCATCATGCGTAATCATAATGATTGTCACACCTTCATCATTTAAAGCTTTAAACAATTCCATAACTTGTTTACCACTCGCTTGATCAAGTGCTCCTGTAGGCTCATCGGCAAGTAGAATTCTAGGATGATTGATAAGGGCGCGGGCAATCGCAACACGTTGTTTTTGTCCACCGGACAATTGGCTTGGTTTAAAAGTTGTACGATCTTGTAAACCAACTTTACTTAATGCAACATCCGCCCTATGATTTCTTTCTTCTTTATGGATTCCTGCATAAATTAAGGGTAAAGCTACATTTTCTTGAGCGGTTTCCGAACTTAGAAGATTGAAGTTTTGAAAGACAAAACCGATTTTATTTAATCTTAAATCACTTAATGCATCATCATTCATTTCAGAAATATCTTCATCTTCAAATAGGTATGTACCCGTACTTGCTCGATCTAAACATCCGATGATATTCATAAGTGTTGTTTTACCAGAACCACTTGGTCCCATAATCGCAACATAGTCACCTTGTACAACTTCAAGACTCACATCTTTTAAAACTGGAACGATCAATGGTTCTTTTCCATAATTTTTATAAATGTTTTTAAGGTTAAGAAGCATTGGCATCACCATCCGTTTCCGTTTGATATTCCGTCGTTGTCTTCATACCTTCCTTATATGTATCATCAGCCCATGCGATATAGTCATCCTCGCTTAGTCCTGACTTGATTTTTGTGGTAGATGTTTCTTCATCCGTTTTACCAAGTTCTACTTTTCTTTTCTTTAATTTACCTTTTTCAGAAACCCATACATATGAATTTCCATTGTCATCCGAAACAATAAAACTCGCATCTAACCAAATTCCTTTTTTCTTTGTGGATTGTCCATTATCCACTTCAATATAGACGTGTTGTCCAAGTTTTAAGCCTTTATTATTGTCTAAAGTGACATAGAAAGGATATTTGGATGCAGATTCATTTGAATCATTTCCATAAACGTTATTATTAGAATTGGATTGAGGGTCTGTTTCCACTTTGGTAACTGTACCTTTATAAATTTGATCTTCATTTATACGACTTCTTACAATAACATTTGTTCCTTCAGAAATAGATCCCATTTCACTAATAGAGCCTTTTACTCTAAAATCAGAAGTTTGTGTAATCGACACCAGTGGCTTTTGGTTTCCATTTTCATCCGTTCCACCATCTCTATTGACTTCTTTAATGATTCCATCAATTGTCGAAAGAACGGTCGAATTTTCGATTTGTTTGTTCAACTGATCAATTTCTGTTTGTGTAGCTTTGATTGTATTTTGAGCCTGGCGAATCGCGAAACTAGCATCGTTGATTCGAGCTTGAATCTCAACTTTATCTGCACCTTTATTAAGTTCAGCCTTATAATCTTCAATTGTATTATTTTGAGCAGCGATTTCATTGTTCTGTGCTTCCATATCCAATTTCTTTTGGGCGATGGAATTGGATGCTTCAGTCGTATCATAAGAAAATAATTTATCGCCTTTTCTTACTTTTTGACCAGCTTCAACATACATTTCAGTAATGGATTTATTTCCATCAGAATTGATATCTACAGTTTCTGAGGATTCTACTACACCTGAATATCGGTTTTCCGTATTAGAAGAACCAATGATTGTAGATACTTTTTGAACATAGATGTTTTGGGTGTTGCTTCCTTTTGGAAATAAGAAATAGATGCCTATAATGGCAATTAAAATACATAATGAGATTAAAATTATAATTTTAGTCTTTTTGTTCATAGATTATTCTCCTGATTTATTATCGTTATATATTCAGTATATCAAATAGTATTATAGAAATATCCTTAAAAATCCTTAAATTATGGTATACTTTAAAGGTTGTTAAAAAGAGAGGAATATTAACAAATGAATTCACTAAAACCGATGTTACTTTCATCACTGAAAAGTTATGATAAGTCTCAGTTTGTCAAAGATGTGACAGCTGGAATAATTGTCGCTATTATCGCATTACCATTATCAATCGCCTTGGCACTTGCTTCAGGTGTGGGACCGGAAGCCGGAATATTTACTGCAATCGTAGCTGGTTTTGTCATTTCAGCACTAGGCGGAAGCAGTGTACAAATTGCAGGACCGACCGCTGCATTTGCGACGATTGTTGCTGGAATTGTAGCCCATGATGGAATGGATGGACTTATTGTTGCCACGATTCTTGCGGGTATCTTTTTGATTTTGATGGGACTTTGTCATTTTGGAAGTCTAATCAAGTTTATTCCATTTACCATTACGACAGGTTTTACTTCGGGTATTGCTGTTACGATTGTGATTGGACAATTAAAAGATTTCTTTGGATTAACCTATCCAAATGGAGTAAAGCCTATTGAGACGGTTGAAAAATTTGAAGCTGTGATTAACAATTTTTCTACAATCAATATGGATGCTGTCATAGTAGGTGGAGTATCTTTAGCTATCTTGATTATTGCTCCATATATCTTTAAAAGAATTCCAGGCTCACTTTTAGCCGTTATTGCAGGAATTTTGATGGTTCAATTCTTGCCTTTAAAGGTAAATACAATTGGAAATCTTTATACAATCAGTAATGCATTACCATCTTTGCGTTTTCCAAGTTTATCATTAAATATCATTCAAAATGCACTGCCTAATGCACTAACCATAGCCGTGTTGGCTGCCATTGAATCATTACTTTCTTGTGTTGTTGCCGATGGCATGATTAACGGAAAACATCGTTCGGATATGGAACTTGTTGCGCAGGGTGCTGGAAATATCGCATCCGCTTTATTTGGAGGAATTCCTGCAACAGGTGCTATCGCAAGAACAGCTGCCAATATTAAAAATGGAGGAAAAACACCAATTGCCGGTATGGTGCACTCTATCACATTGGTCATTGTATTAGTTGTTTTGATGCCATATGCCGGAATGATTCCAATGCCTACCATTGCAGCAATTTTATTTATTGTCGCATACAATATGTGCCAATGGCGTACCTTTGTGAACTTAGTTAAAACAGCACCTAAGAGTGATATTATTGTTTTAGTCACTTCATTTGTGCTAACTGTAATCTTTGATTTGGTTGTAGCCATTGAAGTAGGAATGGTACTTGCTTGTTTATTATTCATTAAACGTATGAGTGAAGAAACAAAAGTCAATGGCTGGACATATGTAGATGAGGATACACCCGATGTTGATGAACACCTTCAAAAGCTTCCCCTTCAAATTCGTGTTTATGAGATTTCAGGACCCTTGTTCTTTGGGGCAGCTAGTGTAATTGAAGAAATTGCCGTCAAAGATTTTACAACATGCCTAGTTCTTCGTATGCGTAGTGTTCCTGCATTAGATAGTACGGCACTAAACGCATTAAAAGATTTAGTTCAGGTTTGCAAGTCCAAAGGAATCACGATTGTGTTCTCACATGTGAATGATCAACCAATGAAAGTCATGGAAAAGGCTGGCTTTATTGAGCTTGTAGGAGAAGAAAACTTCCAGCCTAGTATCAGTGCTGCACTAGATCGTGCTGAAGAAATTATTCATAAATAAACAAAAAAACGCGTTTGCGTTTTTTTAATTTGTTTCAAATAATTTCATCCTATCGGATACAAATTCATTATCATTGATTTTTTGTTCAATATTCTTGTTGAGTGGACAATGTTCTCGTGTAATTGTATAGCTACTTCCACTAAAATTAAATGTGATGTATTCAAGATTATCAATCAATTTGAATAGAGATACAGAATTGTACACTAGAGCTTTATGTATATATAAGTTTTTGTTGGTGTACCAATCTGTACAATTATAGTTTATTGTAAGTCCATAGTTTTCAGAATCAATTTCAAATATATAGCCATATTCCGATAGGGGTAAGGAGTTTAGTAAATGGGAAGTATTACTGTTGTCTCCAATATATTTACTTTTATATTTTTTGAGTTGTTCAAATGAACTTTTATCCACATTAAAAGGACTTGTTGGAACTGTATCAATGGTATATTGTTTCTTGTTGTCAATTAAGTAATATTCATTGGGTGTATCGGCATTGATGCGAAATACATTGTAGAATGGATTTTTGTATTCAATCATCTTGTTTCCATCATCACTAAATATTGTGGTTGTAGTCAGTCGATAGATGGGTGGTTGTTTAAATTGGCTTACACTGGCATAGTCGAAAATAAAGAAAATGCTTAAAAGTAAAATGAATAAAATTGTTGAAATCAATCCTTTTTTGAGTAGAGAAGTAAATTTTAATTCTCTGAATATTCCAACTACAAATAAGAACAATCCAATCATAGAATAGATGCTGCCCCAGCTGCTTTCAGAAGGGAAAACAGTAAATGCACAAAGGGATGTGAAAATACCTATACTAATAATGAATAATGATATTTTCTTATGTTCATTCTTGATTTTCTTGTCTGTATAATCAATTGTTTGGATTAGGTTTTGTTCAGAATATTCCATAGCCTCTTCTTTAACGATTTCTTCTCCAGCTAAAAGTTCATTTAATGTGATATCTAATTCTTTACTCAAAGGTTCAAGTAAAGATAAGTCTGGCATGTAATGCCCATTTTCCCATCGCGAAATGGTTTTATTTGTCACACCTAATTTTTCAGCTAACTGCTCTTGTGTATATCCTTTTTTCTTGCGATTCATTGCGATAAAGGCTCCTATCTTTTTAGTGTCCATAATTAGCCTCCTTTCATCTAAAATCTTACTATTTCTAGTATAGATTGAACATACCACAAATGGCGAATTAGCTGATTCTTCTTGACTTAAATGATCATGTTCCATACAATAGATTGGTGCATTAAAAATAACGTTCACTCTTCACCGGATGAGTGGTTAAAGCGTCTAGGATCAAATCGTAGGTGCAGTGATTTCACTGTAAGATTTGGTCTTAGGCGCTTCTTTTTTGGGGGTATTTATGAATAAGACAAAAGAATTATTGGTACAAATGATGTGGGAATTAGTTGGCAGTATCTTTGTTGCGATTGGAATTTATAATTTTGCCGTACAAGCTAAGTTTCCTATGACAGGATTTTCGGGAATTTCAATTATCTTTTATCGACTCTTTCATATTCCCATTGGTTTTTCAACCATTCTATTGAATATACCTGTTGCGATACTTTGTTACAAATTATTAGGAAAGAAGTTTTTTATCCGTTCCATTCGCTGTATGATTGTATCTTCATTGATTATCGACTATGTGGCACCATTATTTCCAGTTTACCAAGGAGATCGATTATTAGCTGCCCTATGTACGGGAGTTTTTGGTGGAATTGGCTACGCGATGATTTATACAAGAAATTCATCTACAGGAGGATCTGATTTTATCATCATGGCTGTAAAGGCATTGAGACCGCATTTGTCTTTAGGAAATATTGCCTTTTTATCAGATGTTGGAATTATTCTAGTGGGTGGTATTCTATTTAAAGATGTAGATGGAATGATTTATGGTATGATTGTAAATTTATTATTTGCGGTTGTAGTCGATAAAATGATTTATGGCTTAAATTCAGGTAAAGTTGCTTTTATTGTCACAAAACAGGGAAAAAGAATTTGTCAGGTGATTGATGAAACAAGTCAAAGGGGAAGTACGATTTTAAATGCACAAGGTGGATATAAACAAGATGATATGCAAGTGGTAATGTGTGCTTGTAATAGTAAAGAAATGTATCAAGTTCGAAAGGCTGTTCAAGAAGCGGATCCAGAATCTTTCTTTGTGGTTGTCGAATCGCATGAAGTGCATGGAGAGGGGTTTAAAATGACAAATATTGGAGAAGCGCAAAGCTAAATTCATGTCCATGGTGAAAACGCTTGCGTAATGGATCGTTCTTTGTTATGATTTGAATATCATATGACTGACGGAAGTGGAGTTACCACATGAAGTATGATGTTATAGGCCGACCGTCTGGGCAAGTTTACTTTGTCTTTTCGGTGGGTCTTTTTAATTGACTACTCGAAGAAATCATAGTAAACTTTAATCAATTGTTAGTTTAAACTAACTGTCATTTGAAGGAGGCAATCATGAAAGAACAATGGCAAGGATTTAAAGGCAGTAAATGGCAAGACGAAGTAGATGTTCGTGACTTTATTCAAAACAACTACAAGCCTTATGATGGGGATGAAAGCTTTTTAGAAGGTCCAACAGAATCGACAAATACTTTGTGGGAAAAACTTCAAAAACTACAAAAAGAAGAGCGTGCCAAAGGTGGCGTATTGGATATGGAAACAGAAGTGGTTTCAAGTCTTACAGCTTATGGCCCTGGATATTTAGATAAAGATCTAGAGAAGGTAGTTGGTTTACAAACAGATAAACCATTAAAACGTGCATTTATGCCTTATGGCGGTATTCGTATGAGTGAAGAGGCATGCGAAACTTATGGATATAAACCAAGTGAAAAATTACATGAAATATTCACAAAATATCATAAAACTCACAATGATGCTGTATTTAGTGCGTACACACCAGAAATGCGTTTAGCACGTCGCAACAAGATTGTGACTGGTTTACCAGATACATATGGTCGTGGACGTATCGTTGGTGATTATCGTCGTGTTGCACTTTATGGTATTGATTATTTAATTGAGCAGAAACAAAAAGATTTCGCATATTGTGGCGATGGAACAATGAGCGATGATGTGATTCGTCAGCGTGAAGAATTGGCGGAACAAATCAAGGCGTTAAAAGAAATGAAAGTCATGGCAGCAAGCTATGGATATGATATTTCTCAACCTGCTAAAAACTCTTTAGAAGCTGTACAATGGCTATATTTTGGATATTTAGCAGCTATTAAAACACAAAATGGTGCGGCTATGTCCGTAGGTCGTATTTCGACTTTCTTAGATATTTATTTTGAAAGAGATTTAGAAAATGGTGTCTTTACAGAAAGTGAAATCCAAGAAATCGTTGACCATTTAACTATGAAATTTAGAATGGTTAAATTTGCCAGAATTCCAAGCTACAACCAATTATTCTCAGGAGATCCAGTTTGGGCAACACTTGATGTTGGTGGTTTAGGCATGGATGGAAGAAGCATGGTTACTAAAACATGTTTCCGTTTCTTGCATACACTTGAAAATATGGGACCAAGTCCAGAACCAAACTTGACTGTACTATATTCTTCAAATTTACCAGAACCATTCAAGAAATATGCTTCAAAAGTAAGTATTGATACAAGTAGTGTTCAATATGAAAATGATGATGTAATGCGTCCTGTATGGGGTGATGATTATGCGGTTTGTTGCTGTGTAAGTGCAACGCAAACGGGTAAAGAAATGCAGTTCTTTGGGGCTCGTGCAAACTTAGCTAAATGTTTATTATATGCGATCAATGGTGGTATAGATGAAAAGACAAAAGTTCAAGTGGGTCCAGAATATAAACCAATCACAAGTGAATATTTGGATTATGATGAAGTTATGCATAAGTACGATATCATGATGGATTGGTTATCAGGTTTATATGTAAATATTTTGAACTTAATTCAGTATATGCATGATAAATATTATTATGAAGCAAGTCAAATGGCTTTAATTGATACAGATGTTCGTAGAACTTTCGCAACAGGTATTGCCGGATTCTCTCATGTAGTGGATTCATTGAGTGCCATTAAATATGCAAAGGTTAAGACAATTCGTGATGAAGATGGATTGGTTGTTGATTATGAAATTGAAGGAGATTTCCCTCGCTACGGAAATGATGATGATCGTGCGGATGAAATTGCCGTATGGTTATTAAAGACATTTATGCGTAAGATTGAAAAGCACCACACATATCGTGATAGTGAACCAACAACTTCAATTCTTACAATTACTTCAAATGTTGTATATGGTAAAGCTACTGGTGCTTTGCCTGATGGAAGAAAAGCTGGGGAGCCATTATCACCAGGTGCTAACCCTGCTTATGGTGCAGAACAAAATGGATTGCTTGCTTCATTAAATTCTGTCGCAAAACTTCCTTATGAATATGCATTAGACGGAATTAGTAATACGCAAACAATCAATCCGGATGCGTTGGGTCATAGTGAAGAGGAAAGAGTGAATAACTTAGTCAATGTATTAGATGGATACTTTGATCAGGGTGCTCACCACTTGAATGTGAATGTATTTGGTGTAGAAAAATTAAAAGATGCGATGGAACATCCAGAAAAAGAGGAATATGCTAACTTTACTATTCGAGTTTCTGGTTATGCTGTTAAATTTATTGATTTAACTCGTGAACAACAATTAGATGTTATTAGTCGTACATGTCATAAGAGCCTTTAATAAGGCTCTTTCTAGTTAGGAGGACAGGATGTTAGGAGCTATTCATTCAATTGAAACATTTGGCCTTGTAGATGGGCCAGGCGTAAGATATGTCATTTTTATGCAAGGGTGTCATATGCGTTGTAAGTTTTGTCACAATGCGGATACTTGGAAAGTAAAAGAACCCGATCAAAGTGCTGAGGCTGTTTTAAAGAAAGCTTTGCGATATCGTCCTTACTGGAAAGAAAATGGAGGTATTACTGTCAGTGGTGGAGAACCACTTCTTCAAATTGATTTTTTGATTGAGCTTTTTACACAGGCCAAAAAAGAAGGGGTCCATACAACTTTAGATACTTGTGGACAGCCCTTTACTTTTGAAGAACCTTTCTTTTCTAAATTTAAACAACTTATGAAAGTTACAGATTTAGTTCTCTTAGATATTAAGCATATTGATGAAAAGGCGCATAAAGAATTAACTGGGCATACCAATCAAAATATTTTAGAATTCGCTAAATATTTATCAGACATTCAAAAACCTGTATGGATTCGTCATGTGTTAGTGCCAACTATTAATACGGATGAAGTATATTTAAAAAGATTACATCAATTTGTTGCTCAATTAAAAAATGTAGAAAGAGTGGAAGTCCTTCCATACCATACGTTAGGAGCTTACAAATGGAAAGAATTAGGTTTAGAATATCCTTTAGAAGGAATACCAACGCCAAGTGATCAACAACTTCAAATTGCGAATACGATACTTGAAACAGGGAAATGATTATCCCTGTTTTTTTGTATACAAAAAAAAGTGCTCAATTGAGCACTTTTACTAAAGTCTATCAAATATGTTATATAAACTTCTTCGATCATACCAGACATATCCTGTTGGATTTTCAGGATCTGGTGTTGGTTCAGGATCTGGTGTAGTTGGATATGTACAAGCACTTCCATCCCAAGTACCACCATTATTTACACATGTTGTTTCAGCATCATTTGTTTCTGGCACATCTGTTTCTGTATCAGTTTCTTCTTTTTTACAAGTAGTTCCATCCCAAGTTCCGCCATCGGCAACACATGCTTCTTTTTCTTCATCGTCAGCTTTCTTACAAGTTCCAGCTTCTTCATCCCATTCACCACCATCGGCAACACATGCTTCTTGTGCGTCTGTGCTTTCAGAAGCTGTATCACCTTTTGATTTAAACTCATCTTTGATATATCCGTTCTTATAATCGGAAATACCACTTGGTCTTTCAATAGCTGAATATGTCGCATATTTTTGCATGTAATCTAACATATAGTGAGAAATATGGAATGCAGTCGCAACATTTAAATCATAGATTGTAATGTAGTAGCCTTGTTGAATATATTCTGTTGTATATCCACTCCAGCAAGCAATCGTATATTTGTTTGTATAACCTAAAGACCATTCATCTTTTGCGGTACCAGCAGGAATACCATATTGAGCACCTTCGTTTTGCCAATCGGAAGTTCCTGATTTACCATAAACTGTATAATTACTCATTAGGATGTTGTTGTAGTTGTTGTAGCCACCACTAACAACTTTTTCAAGCAATTGCGACATCATCCAAGCGGCTTGTTCACTAATTAATTCATGTGTTTGAGCTTTTGTTTCAAATTCTTTTTTATCAGATCTACGAATAATTTTACGAATTCTATGGGCATCTACACGTTTACCACCATTGGCAAGCATAGAGTAGGCACTTGCTTGTTGGACAGTGCTCGCATACATTCCAGAACCACCAATCGCATATTGTTCATTGAATGCATTAGCTACATCTTCATCATAACCAAGCTTCTTACAGAAATCGATCCAGTAATCATAGCCTTTGGCTGTTACTAAATCAATCATAGCTTGCGCGGCTGTTGTATTTTTTGATACGCCTAATGCGTCTTGTAAACTCATTTTACCATTGTATTTACCATCTGAGTTTACTGGTGCATAAGAACCATTCTTCCAATAATCCTTTTTCTTATCGTTTACCTGGTGAACTGTAGACCAGCCAAGAATATCAAATGTACTTGAATAGGCAAGCAATGGTTTCATTGTTGAACCAGGTTGTTTTGAATCTGTAGAGTTATCAATTTTAACAGAGTCAGAGTGGTAACGGCGTCCAGGTCCTACCGCAATGATTTCTCCTGTATCATTTTCAATCATTGAGAAACCTACATCAAATGCTTCATCTGGATATTGTACGATATTACCATTACAGATTTCATCGGCTTGTTTTTGAGCATCTTGATTTAATGCGGTATAGATATCCATTGGAATAATGGCAGGATCTTGTCCGGTCAATTCCATAACTTCACTAAGTGTTTGGGTAATATAAGCTTGGTTTGGATCATCACTTGTTCTTTCAATATATTGTAAAGAGAAAGATATGTCTTGATTTGAAGCAAGATTATATTCTTCTTCTGTAATATATCCATGTTGCATCATTAATTCCAAAGTCACATTACGTCGATTTTGAGCTGCTTTCAAGTGATCTGTTGTCGTATTGGCTTCGTTTAAATTGTTTAATGGGTTATATGTGTCTGGTGCATTGATACAACCAGCTAAGAATGCAGCTTCACCTAAGTTTAATTGGGATACGTCTTTATTAAAGAAGTATTGTGCTGCTTTTTGAATACCACGCGTATTGTTTCCGGAACCAAACCAAATTCGGTTTACATAATATTCAAATATTTGTTCTTTGTTGATACTTTGTTCAGCAATTAAAGATAAGTAGATTTCTTGTACTTTTAATTTTAACTTTTGAACTGTTGAAACAGAGCCTTGTTCCGTTTCAATCTTTTTTTCTTGGTTTTTCGTAAATGCATTATCAATCATCTGCATAGTTAGGGTTGAACCACCCTGTGAAAAACTACCAGATTTTAAGTTTGCCATTGCGGATTTTAAGAATCGTGGCAAGTCAAATCCGTTGTGATCAAAGAAACGTGAATCTTCGATAGAAAGGAAGGCATCCACTACCGATTGTGGAATCTGTGAATATGTAACGTCTTCACGGATTTCATCACCGAGTTCATAAAATAAATTTCCTGAAGAGTCATATAATCTTGAATTGGACAATGTTGTTAAGCCGTCTTGTGAAAAACGCATGCCATCTGGATCATTAATAATATTCACAAGTACAAAGAATACAGATATACATCCAACTAAGAATATAGATAGGATACTTACGGCAAGTTTATTCCATATATCTAATTTTCTTCTGTTTGTCTTTGGCGCTGTTGGCTTTTTTTGTTCATTTTGTGGTTGGGCCATTTACTTATCCTCCTTAAAATAGAGTTCATCTAAAACTTTTAAATACGCTAACCTAGGATATAATCCTTCTTGAATAAGAGTTCCATGATTTTGAAACCAAGTATAAGGTATGGAACTTTTATCTATATTTTCGATTTTATCTATGAGCATCTTTGAATCTACAAGATAGGTTTCATTATGGTAATTGAATCGAATGATAAAAAAACCAATACCTCCATGAAATACAACTTTTTTTAGGTGTTTGATTTGGTGAGGATGAATCATAAAGAGTGGGAAACTCGTTTTGTTTTTGGTTTCCTTTGCTTCAAAATCAATATATTTACCTCGATATACACCATTATAATCGGTTGTAGATGGCGTTTTATAATAAGCCTCAGTAATTTTTGCACGTTGCCTTTTCGGATAATCAACATGAACAACTTGAACCGGCGTAGGCTTTTTATAAATCAAAGCTTTATCAAGCTCCCGATAATATTTATTGGAGTCATTTATATCATTCTCAAGGCGCATACCTCTTGAACTATAACTCTTTGATTGCATTGTATTTATGGTCGAAATTCCATTCGGATATTTAATAGTGCTCATCAGGAACATTATATATGAAAAAGAGTGAACATTCAATGAAACTCAAAACTCAGAGTTGATTTTTTCTGTTAAAACCTTCATAATATCTAAGTAGATATAGGGGGACTATATATATGGCAACAGATATGAATTTGACAGCGCAAGAAATTTATGAAAAAGAATTTCATGTAGACTTGAAGGGATATGCCCCTGCTGAAGTAGATGAATTTCTAGATATGGTCATTGAAGACTATCAGAAATACGATGAAAAAGTAGAAGAATTAGGTGCTGCAGTGACTCGCTATGAAGAAAAAATTAAAGAGTTGCAGCAACAATTGTTTGCACTACAAAGTGAGAATGAAAACTTGAATGAAAAAGTAAATTCTGATTTTGTGAATGGAAGTAGCAACACAGTGGATATCTTAAAACGTATTGCACGTTTGGAAAAAGCTGTATTCAATCAAAGTGAAGAATAGGTATTAAATCGACAGTCGCTGGCTACTTAGATAGTTAGAGGAAAGTCCATGCTCGCACAATCTGTGATGATTGTAGTGTTTGTGCTAGATGAATAAATAAGTCTAGGCAAGTTTTTACTTGACGGCTGTTTTGTTTGCTAAGGGAAACTATGTAAACAAACTTTAAAAGTGCCACAGAGACGAATCTATATGGAAACGTATAGGGTGGAACGGGTAAACCCCACAAGCGAGAAACCCAAATTTGGTAGGGGAACCGGCTGGAATGAAACGAAAGGAAAGCTGGATAGCATTGCTATAGATAAATGACTGTCACCACGTAAGTGGAACAGAACATGGCTTATGATTTAAGAAACCATAAAGAGCAAAAAATTTGCTCTTTTTTTTTATCTAAAACAAGTGTATACTTAATTTGCATAAATTAAATCTTCAGGGTTGGGTGAAATTCCCTATCGGCGGTAAACCCCGCGAGCATTTTGCAGGAACTGGTGAAATTCCAGTGGCGACAGTATAGTCTGGATGGAAGAAGATGTTTTTATATATTCTTTTGTATATTTAAACGCGCCTAGAGGATTTTCTTTAGGCACGTTTTTTAGTTGATATATGAAGGGATTGATGATTTATGAGTTCAACAAAGAAACTAACAACAATTGCAATCTTAAGTGCGATGGCAATGGTTTTAAATTTATTGATACAATTTCCAATTGTACCAGCCGTATCTTTTCTAAGCTATGATCCAAAAGATATCATTATTGTGATTGCAGGATTTATCTATGGTCCTATGACATCCTTTATTATGAGTCTATTGTGTTCATTTTTAGAAATTGTATTCCGTGGAGGAAACTTATTAGATGTTTTGATGAATGTGATTTCTACTTGTACATTCGCTTGTGTGGCTGCCTGCATCTACAAATATAAACATTCTAAAAAAGGAGCCATTGCAGGTTTGGTATTAGGAACTGTATGTTGCACATTGAGTATGACTTTATGGAACTATATTATTACTCCAATTTATTATCAAATGCCAAGAAGTGCAGTCGTTGGTATGTTACTTCCAGGTATTGTTCCATTCAATATTATTAAGTGTACATTGAATGCTGCATGTGCAATGTTGATCTACAAACCACTTGTAAACGCATTGAGAAATACACAATTTGTTCCTCAATCGAACACAAATGAAACTCTTACAAAAGATGTTGGAATTGTGAGTGCATTTATTATTGTGTCAATTGTTGTTTTAATATTAGTAATGAAAGGTTAAAAGAAAAATGGAACTTTTAGAAGCAAAAAAAATTATGGATGAAAAATTAGGAGATTATAAAATCATGGCTTTGGCAAGCTGTGTAGATGATTATCCTATGGTAAGAAATGTAAGTTGTGTTTTCTACAATGATAAAATTTATTTTAAGACAGATAAAAACTTTAGAAAAACACAACAATTATTCAAAAATGATAGAGTAGCTATGTGCTTTAATGGTGTGCAAGTAGAAGGTACAGCTAAAAATTTAGGATTGGTTATTGATGAACCTGGTCGTATTTTTGAAAAGAAATACAAAGAATTCTTGTGGCAAAGCTACAATGCATATTCACATGTAGATACAGAAATTCTAATTGAAGTTACACCTAAGTTTGTTGAAATCTGGGATGAAGACAAAGATCGTAATGCATTCCAATTGTTTATTGATTTTGACAAAGAAACAGTGGAATATAAACCTTATGACTAGTTTTTGCTAGTCTTTTTTTGTGAAAATTTACAAGAAAATGACATGAATATGATACAATATTCTCTAGTAGAAAGTAGGTGGAAACATGTCTCCAGACCCGAGTTATTTTAATAATAAAAATGTATATATGTTCGGAGACATGGGATTTGTCTTCGTTTAAGATATAAGGAGGACAAATTGTGTTAGAGTTTTATAAAACATTTGAAGATGGAACACGCAAAATTCAAGAACCAGAACCAGGCTGTTGGATTAATGCGATTGCACCTACAGAAGAAGAAAGAAATTATTTGATTGAACAAATTGGTGTTTTACCTGAATTTGTCAAATCTTCACTGGATGAAGAAGAAAGTTCGCATATGGATTATGACGATGATTTTAGACAGTTGTTGATTATTTTTGACTATCCAAGTGCGGAAAATGAAGATGATGATTCGATTGATTCAACTTATTCCACATTGCCAATTGGTATTGTGATTTTAAAAGGATATGTAGTCACAATTAGTTTGTATGAAAACTGGAGCATTTTAGAAATGTCACAAGGAAGAATCAAAGGTATGGATACGCGTTTAAAAACGAGGTTCTTCTTACTTTTAGCTTTGCGTATTTCACAAAGATTTTTGATTTGTCTACGCCAAATTGATCGTTTATCAAGTCGAGCTGAGACGCGTTTACATCAATCGGTAGAAAATGATGAGTTGATTGAAATGTTAGGTTTAGAAAAATCATTGGTTTATTTTTCGACTTCGTTAAAATCAGATGAAGTAACATTAAATAAAATTATGCGTGGAAAACAAATTCAATTGTATGAAGAAGATGAGGATTTGTTAGAAGACGTCATGATTGAAATTCATCAGGCCATTGAAATGTGTAATATTTATTCAAATACAATGGCAGGAACTATGGATACATTCGCAAGTATTATTTCTAACAATATGAATATTGTCATGAACAAATTAACTGTAATCACAATTGTAATGGCCATCCCAAATATTATTTTCGGTTTCTACGGAATGAATGTGCAGTTGCCATTTCCATTTGTATGGTTCCCAAGCTTTGTGGCTATTTTGGCCTGTGTGGTTGCGACCGTATACTTTTTTAGACATAATATGTTTAAGTAGGGTTTGATTTTTTTTCAAACCTTTTTCTTTTAGACAAAAGAAAAAAGCACTACTTAAAATAGTGCTCCAAGTGCTCCAAATAAGCCCATACTTGCTAAAGCCATAATAATACCTGCAAGAATGACGCCTAACATAACAGCGAGTACGCTTGATTTAAAATCCATATCTAAAATACTTGCGGCAAGTGTTCCAGTCCAAGCACCTGTTCCAGGTAATGGAATACCTACAAATAATAGTAGGGCAACAAATAACCCTTTTCCGGCCGTTTCTTGTAGTTTTTTTCCACCTTTTTCACCCTTTTCTAAACACCAAGTAAAAAAGTTTCCAATAACAGGCTTGTCAGCTCCCCAAACAAGAATCTTTCTGGCAAAGAAATAGATAAATGGAACAGGAATCATATTTCCAATAATCGCAATAATATAATATTGTACAAATGGCAATCCCATTCCAGCGGCAATAGGAATGGCTCCACGAAGTTCAATGAGTGGTACCATTGATACCAAAAACACAATTAAGTATTTTTTTAACATACAAGTCTCCTTTTTTCGACAAGTAAAAGTGTATCATTGATGACATAAATTTACAATATTAGACAGATATTGTAATATGTCTAGCACTGTTATGTTGAAAGTGCTAAAAATGGTGATATACTGAAGTCATAAAGGAGATGTTACATATGAAATGGTTCGATTCTGATTATGATTATATTGATGAATTCACAACACAATGGAATGAAAGGTATAAAAAGATTAAAAGAATAGGTATAATATTAAGTGTGGTTTTGATTTTAATTGGTATTTTATGTTTTACATTTCCAGAAAAAGTATTCACAACGATTCAAATTATTGCAGCTATTGGATTGATTGTTTGGGGTGCTTGTGAAATCTATTCGTATATCACAACAACTTTCTTCTTTAGAGATGCGATGTGGTTGGCTAGTGGAATCTTGAATATCTTGTTAGGTTGTTTATTATGTACGATGCCAGTCACGATTACAGTAAGTACTTTGACGTTCTTGTTTGCGTTTGTTTTATTGGTGAATGGAATTCAAAAAATCACTTGGGGTTCTCGGTTAAGTTTTTTTAGAGTGATCAATACCAATTATTTAAGTTTAACAGGTTGGGTCAATTTGCTATTGGGTATTATCTTTATGGTAATGCCTTTCCAAAGTGCTTTAGTCATCAATTATATTTTAGCTGCCTATCTCATTGTGGCAGGTATTAGCTTGTTGATTGAAGTTGTTTCAATGAAAAGAATTTAAGGGGTAATTATGGAAAATTTTAAGTTTTATGCACCTACAAAAGTGTATTTTGGTAAAGATGAAGAAAAAAGGGTTGGAAAGATTTTAAAGGAATTTTGTCCAAAGAAAGTGTTGATTCATTATGGTGGACAAAGTGCTATTAAATCTGGTCTTTTGGATCGAGTAAAAAAGGCGTTGGATGAAGAAAATATTGCGTATTGTTTATGTGGTGGTGTAGTTGCCAATCCATTACTTTCAAAGGTAAATGAAGGTATTCGAATTTGTAAAGAAGAAGGTGTTGACTTCATTTTAGCTGTTGGTGGTGGAAGTGTATTAGATTCAAGTAAGGGCATTGCGTATGGTGTTTATAATGAAGGTAATGTCTGGGATTATTATGCAAGAAAGAAAAAGGTAAAGGGTGCTTTGCCGATGGGATGTATCTTAACATTATCAGCAACAGGTAGTGAAATGAGTAATTCGAGTGTCATCACAAATGAGGATGGAAATCTGAAGCGTGGATTGAGTAGTGAATATGGGTACTTTAAATTTTCTATTTTAAATCCAGAATTAACATATACAGTATCTAAGTATCAAACAATGTGTGGATGTACAGATATAATTATGCATACGTTTGAAAGATATTTTACGCCTTATGATACTTTGGATTTGGTGGATCAAATGGCAGAAAGTGTTGTTCGTACAGTAATCAAAAACGCAAAGATTCTTTTGGAAGATCCTACAAATGAAAAGGCTCGAGCTGAAATTATGTGGGCAGGCAGTGTATCGCATAATGATATGACAGGAGATCGTTCTTTAGGGGATTGGGCTTGCCATCAATTGGAACATGAATTGAGTGGTATGTTTAATGTGGCACATGGAGCAGGACTTGCTGCAATTTGGGATAGTTGGGCAAACCATGTATATATGGAAAATCCAACGCGATTTGCCAAACTTGGACATCGTGTGTTTGGCTTGGATGATTCAGATACTTTGTCTTGTGCTTTGAATACAATTGAAAAGATGGAAGAGTTTTTCAAATCAATTGGTATGCCTACAAGTATTCAGGAATTGTTGAAACGTAAATGTACGGAACAAGAATTGTATGAATTAACATATAAGTGTAGTTTTGAGCATACGCGTACAATCGGAAAATTTAAAGAATTGGATGAAACGGATATGCTTGAAATTTATCGTATGGCAAATGAAAAGGAAGTCGCTTAAGACTTCCTTGTTTTAGTTAAAAAGACTTTTAATAAAGTTGATGATTTTATCGAACCAACCTTCAGATTGTGCTTTGTTGATAAGCCCAGATAATTGATTTTTTAAATTACCAGACAATTTGTTTAATTGTTCCAATACTTCTTGTGAATCAATGGCTGAAGTATTTTGGTATTTCTTGGCAAACGCAATTAATTTATCAATATCATCTTGTGAGATGATGTCACTTAAATTAAATTTCTTTAAAGCGTCTGTTACAACTTGTTCGACTTGTTCAGCTGTTGCAGCACTTCCTTGATTTTTTTTGATTTCGGCAAGTTCTTGTTTGATTTCAACCATAGCTTGATCTAAGCGTCCAGAATCAAAATTTGAATTATCTGCATTATTTTCGGCAATTTCATTTGTCGTTTCAAGTTCATCTTGGGCAACTTGAGTACGGTCTAAATCTAATGTTTCGCCATTGGCTTCTAAAGCTTTATAAACACCAGTTAATGCAGATTCACCCGTTACTTTTGAAACAGAAGCTACATCAATTTCAACATCGCTAACACCAGCTGTGATAGCGGCATTGGCATATTGGTTTGAAGTGATTTTTGTGATGTTATCTTCTGTGATGATTTTAACTTTGACGCCTTTTCCAGCATCTTGTTTTTGTACCATAACACTTGAAATCAAGCTAGATGTATCGCCGCCAGCAATTCCTAGATAGTTGTACAAGTCATTGGCATCAACACTTGTTTCATATACGTTATTTGTATCTTCGATATCGAATAGATTGCGTGTACTTTGAATTTGATCATTCGTTAAACCACCACCATATACAACGGTTGGTTTACCCCACTTTTCATCAATGACAGATGTATCAATTGCGAATACATTTGTGGCACAAGCTGAAACACCCATTACAACTGCAAGGGATGCGCCTAATAATTTATTACATTTAAACATATTTTGTTCTCCTTTTATTTTCTAATACGTTATAAGTGTATATTAACTTTAATTTTTGTGCAAAAGTTTTGAATCTTATGTGAAATTTTGTTATACTTTTATGGTAAGTTTAAGCTAACCGGAGGGATAGAAATGCAACTAACACAATCTCAGGAAGATTATTTAGAAACAATATATGTATTAAAGTCTCAACAAGACCATGTTCGTGCTATTGATGTAGCTGCGGCTTTAGGTTTTTCTAAACCGAGTGTTTCACATGCTTTAAAGGACTTGAAAGAAAAAGAATTGATTTATACAGATAAAACGGGATATATCTTTTTTACAGAACAAGGTCAACTACAGGCAACTCAAGTGTATGAAAGACATGTTTATTTTAAAAATCAATTGCTGCATGCGGGTGTAGAACCGATTCTTGCAGAAGAAGAAGCTTGTCGAATGGAACATACAATTAGTGAAGAAAGCTTCAAAAAATTGAAGGGTAATAAATGCGTTCGATCTTGCATTGATTGTAAAGGCGATGGCTGTAAATAAAAAGGCGTGAAAACCACGCTTTTTTAGTCTTTTGTTTGAGGAATGAATGGGGTCAATGCATCGGCAAGTGAATGAAGGTTACGAGATTGAATGTATACTTTTCCGTTGCCGTGGAATACATTGACTAAACCTTCACCAGTAGTAAATCCAAATGTTCCAGAAGCAATCTTGATTTCGTAATCTAAAGAATCATCCCATGCGACAACATGTTCATTGTCGATTGTGATTGGGTGTGCATCGTCTACATTGATTTCCATGATATCTCCATATGCATTGATTAAAAGGTCTCCTTGACCAAATGTATGCATGACAAAGAATCCACCTGTTCCACCAAACAATGCTTTTCCTACGCTTTGCGTTTTCATTTCATAGCTCACACTATTATCGCAGGCTAGAAAAGCTCCATTGTTTAAATAGTAGTGATTTTGTGAATTGACTTCTAAACATACAATTTTTCCTGGAATGGAAGGTGCAATACCAAGCAAACCATCATGACTTGTACCAGTGGCTTCTGTGATAAACATGCTTTCACCACTTGTAAGACTTCGTCCGATGGCTCCTAATACACCGCCTAGACCTTTCTTGTTGCTGTTCATTTTGCCTTCAATTGTAACATTCGACATATAGGCCATTGAGCCTCTTTCGATTTTTACCGTTTCATTATTCTGTAAATTGATTTCAACGATAGGGCAGTCGGAATCCCCTTTGATTTTGTAATCCATAATATGATCTCCTTTTCTTTCTTCTATTGTATCAAGTGTATGTGAATTTAACATGAAATATTGAAAAAAATAAAACTGACATAAATGATGTCTGTATAAGAGGCATTTTATGGATAAAGGAGGGTTGCACAAAATAGTCAAGGAAATGAAAAATTTATACAAATTAGTCAAGTTTAAAAAATAAAGAAACCGGTTTGCTTTATGTATCGCTTAAGCATTATTTTGTAGGAATGTAAAGTCTTGTTTTAGAAAAAAATATAAGTATACTTAAGATAGTCATTAAAAATAGTTGAAGGTTCAACTATTTTAGGAGGAATAGTATGAATGTAATTAAAAGAAGTGGAGAAGAAGTCGTTTTTGATGCATCGAAAATTGAAAATGCGATCAAAAAAGCCAATAAAGCAACTACACATAATCAAATGTCTGATGAATTAATTCGTTCTGTGACACAGAGTGTTATTGATAAATGTGAAAATTTAAAGAGAAGTCCAAATGTTGAAGAAATTCAGGATATGGTTGAGGGTGAATTGATGGAGCATCGTTGTTTTGCGGTGGCTCACAACTATATTACGTATCGTTATGAGCGTGCATTAGTTCGTAAGGCAAATTCAACCGATAAACAAATCATGTCTTTACTTGAGCGTAATAATGAAGAAGTGAAACAGGAAAACTCAAATAAAAACCCATTGGTGAATAGTGTTCAGCGTGATTATATGGCGGGTGAAGTGTCAAAGGATATCACAAAACGTTTCTTGTTGCCTCAAGATGTTATGGAAGCTCATGAACAAGGAATTATTCATTTCCATGATTCAGATTATTTTGCACAACACATGCACAATTGTTGTTTAGTAAATTTGGAGGATATGCTTCAAAATGGAACAGTTATCTCTGAAACTATGATTGAAAAACCACATAGTTTCTCAACTGCATGTAATGTGGCTACACAAATTATTGCGCAAGTCGCAAGTTCTCAATATGGAGGACAAAGTATTACACTTTCTCATTTGGCTCCTTTTGTACAGGTTTCAAGAGAAAAAGTGCGTCGTGAAGTAAAAGAGGAATTGGAATCATTAAATCTAGATTCTTCTGAAGATACAGTAAATAAAATGGCAGAGATGCGTGTTCGTAAAGAAATTGAAAAAGGTGTGCAGATGATTCAATATCAGGTCATCACATTGATGACGACAAATGGACAAGCTCCTTTCGTAACTGTATTTATGTATTTGAATGAAGTACCTGAAGGACAGACTCGTGATGATTTGGCTATCATTATTGAGGAGATGTTGAAACAAAGAATCAAGGGTGTTAAAAATGAAAAGGGTATTTGGATCACACCGGCATTCCCTAAATTGATTTATGTTCTTGAAGAAAATAATATTGAAGAAGGTTCAAAATATTGGTATTTAACAGAATTGGCTGCAAGATGTACAGCTAAGCGTATGGTTCCAGATTATATTTCTGAAAAGAAAATGTTGGAATTGAAAGTGGATGTGAATGGTGAAGGTCATTGTTATCCATGTATGGGATGTCGTTCATTCTTAACTACATATTTAGATGAAAATGGAAAACCAAAATACTACGGTCGTTTTAACCAAGGTGTTGTTACATTGAACTTAGTGGATGTGGCTTGTTCAAGTAAGCAGGATGAAGAAGCATTCTGGAGAATTATGGACGAAAGATTAGCTTTATGTAAAAAAGCATTGATGTGCCGTCATGAAAGATTACTTGGAACGCCGAGTGATGTAGCGCCTATTTTATGGCAAAATGGGGCATTGGCTCGTTTGAAAAAAGGTGAACCAATCGATAAATTATTGTTTGGTGGATATTCTACAATTTCATTAGGCTATGCCGGATTATGCGAATGTGTATATTATATGACTGGACACCCTCATACTGAGGAGCCAGGAACTTCATTTGGTTTAAAAGTTATGCAATATTTAAATGATGCATGTGCTAAATGGAAGGCTGAAGAAAATATTGATTTCTCATTATATGGAACTCCAATGGAGTCAACTACATTTAAATTCTCGAAACATCTACAAGAACGTTTTGGAATTATTCCTCATGTAACAGATAAAAACTACATCACAAATAGTTATCATGTGCATGTTACAGAAGAAATTGATGCGTTTACGAAATTATCATTTGAATCGCAATTCCAAAAACTTTCTCCAGGTGGAGCTATTAGTTATGTAGAAGTTCCAAATATGGAAAATAATATTGATGCAGTATTGGCGATTATGAAACATATTTATAATCACATTATGTATGCGGAATTGAATACAAAATCGGATTATTGCCAAGTATGTGGATATACAGGTGAAATCAAAATTGTAGAGGATGAAAACCACAAATTAGTTTGGGAATGTCCAAATTGTGGTAATCGTGACCAAGAAAAAATGAATGTGGCTCGACGTACTTGTGGATATATTGGAACTCAGTTCTGGAACCAAGGAAGAACACAAGAGATCAAAGAAAGAGTACTACACTTATAAGAGCTAGTTTTCTAGCTCTTTTTTAGGAGGTAACCCAAAATGTACTACGGAAATATAAAAAAGAATGATATCGCAAATGGTAAAGGTGTGCGTGTAACACTATTTGTATCAGGGTGTACAAATCATTGTAAGAATTGTTTCCAACCAGAAACATGGAACTTTGATTATGGTAAGCCTTATACAAAGGAAACGGAAGATGAAATTATTGATGCTTTAAAACCAAGTCATATTGCAGGTTTGACATTACTTGGTGGAGAACCATTTGAACCAGAAAATCAAAGGGAACTTGTGAAACTTCTTCGTCGTGTTCGTAAAGAATTACCTGAAAAGAATATTTGGTCGTTTACTGGATTTATTTTGGATCAAGACTTGTTAGATGGAGGAAGAAAACATTGTGAAGTCACAGATGAAATGTTGTCTTTATTAGATGTATTAGTAGATGGTCCTTTTAAGGAAGAAGAAAAAGATATCGCTTTGGCATTTCGTGGTTCAAGAAATCAAAGGGTTATTGATATGAAGAAATCTTTGAAGGAACAAGAGGTTGTAGAATTGGAAGTTTAATCTTCCAATTTTTTTTAACTATTGTTAAGAAAATTTGATATAATGGTCTCATGAACTATAGTGTGATTGTTTTAGCTGCTGGAAGAGGCAGTCGTACAAATTTAGATTATAATAAAGTATTTTATACTTTTGAAAACGGACAAACTGTGTTAAATAAGAGTCTGTCTGTTTTTTTATCAGATGATGAGTGTAAACAAGTGGTTTTAGTTTGTGCTGATTATGAAAAGGACTATGTGAATGAACATTATACATATGATTCAAGAATCCAAGTTGTAACAGGAGGGCAAACACGACAAGATAGTGTATATAATGGCTTACAAGTTGTTGATCAAGATTATGTTATGATTCATGATGGGGCTAGACCTTTTGTTGAAAAGAATTGGATTTTTGATTTGAAACAAACATTAGAAACCGAATCGGCTTGTTTATTAATGGTTCCAAGTGTGGATACTACAAAAATTGTTGTGGATGGATATGTGAAAGAATCGTTAGAAAGAAAGCTTGTATATCATGCCCAGACACCGCAATGCTTTAAAACTGATTTGATTAAAGAGTGTCATAAGCTTGCACGAGATAAACAAGTGCAGGCAACAGATGATGCACAACTTGTAGAATGGTTTTCTGATACAAAAGTAAAGGTTGTTTTATCAAGTTTCACAAATAAAAAAATAACTTTACCTGAAGATTTGAAAGGATAGGTATAAAGATGGAATATTCAGCTTTGGTATTTGATGATTGTAAAGAAGTAGAAGATACGTATGATAAATTATTAGCAACAATCGATTTGTTTGCGAATGATGAAAACTGCACACAAATTGTTGTAAGTTGTAAAAGTGTATGGACACTAAGACTTGCTTCATCACCTAAAAATAAGGTGATGCTTGTACAAAGACCGGACAAGCCTTATGTGGCTTTATTGAATGGTTTAAAAGCTGTTAAACAAGAAAATGTTGTTGTGACAGGTATTTCTACTAAACATATCAAAAAAGATGTAGATACATTATTGGATCATCTATCAAGATATCCAGCAATTAATTTCGATAAAGATTTACAGGCATTTGATACAAGATTATTGATGTTCTGTCTACAAAAAGCCATTGAATCCAACTTGGCAATTACATCTTATGCCCAAGCCGTTACGCTTGCAAATACTCCACTTGAATCTGTTGAATGATACGGCTATAGTCGTATCATTTTTAATAAAAACTTAATTATTTTGCATGCTTAAAGGTAGTACAATAAGTATATGCAAAACTCAAATAATTTATCAAAAAGTTATAAAGAAATAATTAAACAACATGTATTTACTTTATTTAATGGAATCAATGTAATATTGGCTATATTCGTATTTTTTACGGGTTCCTATCGCAACATGCTTTTTATGATTACTGTCATTTTAAATATGCTGATTGGACTCTTTCAAGAAATACGATCTAAACGAATGCTAGATAAGCTTTCCTTATTAAATCAGCCAAAGATTCATGTGCTTCGAAATGATATTGAACTTGAATTAAGTGTTGAAGAAGTGAAAGTCAATGATATTCTTATATTATATCCTGGGGATGAAATCAGTTTTGATGGTCATATCGTATCTGGAAGTATTGAATGCGATGAATCCATGCTGACAGGAGAAAGTGATGCGGTATATAAACAAGAAAATTCATCATTGCTTAGTGGAAGCTTTGTGGTTTCAGGAAAATGTTTGATGAAAGTAGATAAAGTAGGACAAGATACATATGCTTATTCGATTTTAAAACATGCGAAACGCTTTAAAAGATATCCAAGCCAGCTACGAGATTCGATTGATACCATTATTAAATGGTGTACATACATTCTAATTCCACTTGGATGTGCCTTGTTTATTAAACAATTCATCAAGACCAATTATACAACAGCTACTTTAAATACAGTAGCAGCCGTTGTTGGTATGATACCAGAAGGCCTTGTCTTTTTAACAAGTGTTGCCTTAGCCATCAGTTCATTTAAACTTGGTAAACAGAGCGTTTTAGTACAAGAACTCTATTGTATTGAAACACTCGCAAGAACGGATACACTTTGTTTAGACAAAACAGGCACACTGACACAAGGAAAGTTAAGTGTATGCCATGTAGAAGAAATTAAAAATATTGATGGTATTCTAGGCGATATGATGCAGACTTTACCTGATGAAAATGCGACAGCACTTGCATTAAGAAGTCATTTTAAGACAAGAAATCATAATAAAGTCGTATCTTTTCTGCCATTTTCAAGTCAAAGAAAATATTCAAGTGTGACATTTGAAGATGGAGAATATAAACTCGGTGCTTATTCTTATATTGCCAAAGAGATAGATTCAAAAGTAGAAGAACATATTGAAGAATATACATCTCAAGCTATGCGCGTTATTGTGTTGATGAAAGAGGATGTTGTTTTAGCTTATATATGCTTGCGTGATGAGTTAAGAGACGATGCCAAAGATACATTGAACTTTTTTAAAAAACAAGGCGTGGACATTAAGTTGATTTCAGGAGATGATCCAAAAACAGTTGAAGCTCTAGCTAGAAAAGCTGGCTTTACATCTAAAAGTATTGATATGTCCAAAGTACAAGATGTGGAAACTGTAGTTGATTCTTATTCGATTTTTGGACGTGTGACTCCTGAACAAAAGAAAGAACTTGTTTTGGCATTAAAGAAAAGAAATAAAACAGTCGCAATGACAGGAGATGGCGTCAATGATGTCATGGCATTAAAGGAAGCGGATTGTTCGATTGCGATGGGATCTGGTTCACAAGCTTGTAAAAGTGTGGCAAGTTTAGTTTTATTGAAAGATCAAATGAATGCATTACCGGCCATTTTGTATCAAGGACGATGTGTCATTAATAATATTCAAAGAACGGCATCTTTGTTTCTAGTTAAAACACTATTTTCAATTGGACTATCCTTGTTGGCGCTGATATTTTTAAAGAATTATCCATTCAAACCTATTCAATTAACTTTGATTTCCGCTTTGGCAACAGGAATACCTAGTTTTGTATTAACATTAGAACCCAATGGAAATAAAGTGAAAGGTAACTTTCTACAAAATGTCATCTCAAAAGCATTGCCAGGAGCTATATGCGTTATATGTAGCGTAATTGGTGTATCGATTCTAGGCCATTTTATCTATATTTCGCCAAGTGAATATTCAACGATGTGTACAATTCTTGCCGGAGTCAATGCACTTATGGTACTCGTACGCGTATGTGTGCCTATGACAACATTAAGAAAAATATTAGTTACTATCATGTGTATGATATTTGTAGGCTCAATAATCTTATGTAAGAATTTTTTCTACATCGTTCATTTAAGATGGTATGAAATTATCTATGTGATTTTGAATATTTGTCTCATTCCACATATTTTAACAGTTGTATCGTCTTGGATAAAATTGTTTTTGAAACAAAAAAATAAAGTTTGGAAATGATCCAAACTTTTTTCTATCTCCAAACCTCTTCAGCGATTTCTTTGACCAATTTAACTTTAGCCCACTGTTCATCTTCAGTCATGATATTTCCTTCTTCCGTAGAAGAGAATCCACATTGTGGGCTTAAACATAATTGTTCTTTTGCCACATATTTTTCGGCTTCCTGAATTCTTTTCTTAACCTCTTCTTTATCTTCGAGTTTCGCAAATTTTGAAGTAATCAATCCTAGAACGACTTTTTGATCTTTAATAAAGCGAAGTGGACTGAAATCACCAGATCTTTCTGAATCGTATTCTAGGAAAAATCCATCTACTTTACAATGACCAAATAAAATTTCGGCAACAGGTTCATAACCACCTGATGAAAACCAAGTAGATCTGAAGTTTCCTCTACAAATATGCATTGTGATTGTCATATCTTCTGGTTTTGCCTCTAAGGCAAGATTGATCATATCTACATACGATTTTGCGATTTTATCTAGATCAAGACCTCTTTCATTATAGGCCTTTCGCTTATTGGCATCACAGAATTCTCCCCAAGAAGTATCATCCAATTGTAGATATCTACACCCAGCATCATAAAATGCACGAATAACCTTTTGATAAGCAATCGCAATATCGTGATATAACACATTCATATCTTCATAACGTTTGATTGGTGTATATTCTTCACTACGTACGCAACAAATCAAATGAAGCATAGAAGGAGAGGGGATTGTCATCTTACAAAGTGTGCCTTGTGCAATACTATTTAAGTATTTGAAGTGCTCTACAAATGGGTGATTACCAAAATCAATTTTATCTGTAATTTTTAATGTGGCTGCCTTTGGCTGATGTCCTTTAAAATGTACAGACCAATGATCCGCCTTAATTTCTTCAACACCATCTAGATCTGCTAGAAAATCTAAATGCCAATATCTTCTTCTGAATTCTCCATCTGTAACAGCTTGAAGTCCAACTTCTTTTTCTTTTGCGACTAGCTCTTGGATGGCCTTATCTTCAATGGCTTTTAATTGCTTGGCATCAATTGTTTTATTCGCAAATTCTTCTCTAGCTTTTTTTAGATAGTCAGGACGTAAAAAACTTCCTACTACATCATATTTAAAAGGGGGTTGTACTGTCATAATTAATTCCTCAACTTTCGTGTGTTAAGTCTACCATATTTGTAGAATATAGAATAATTGAAAAAATCTTTATGTTGTTATAGGTAAAAACTATAATAAAAAGAAATCTGGAATTAACCCCAGACTTCTTCAGCGATTTCTTTGACCAATTTAACTTTAGCCCATTGTTCCTCTTCTGTTAATTTATTTCCAATTTCACATGATGCGAAACCACATTGTGGGCTTAGACACAAGTTTTCTAATGGGACATATTGACTTGCTTCTTTAATACGGGCAATCACAGTTTCTTTATCTTCCAATTTGGCTGATTTTGTCGTAACCAAACCAAGTACGACTTTTTTATCGGATGTGACCTCTTTTAATGGCTCAAATCCACCAGAACGAGCATCATCAAATTCTAAGAAATAGGCATGTACATTTTCTTTCGCAAATAATGTTTTTGCGACGGCATCATATGCACCACTTGAAGCATATGTTGAATGGAAATTACCACGACAAACATGTGTATTGATTGTTAGATCTTCTGGTTTATCTTCCATCGCAAGATTGTTAATACGCAAGAATAGTTCTTGTACCTTTAATAAACCTTCTTGATCTGTTTGGAAAAACAACGGTGCTTTTTCATCTACCAACATACCCCATGAACAATCATCGAATTGAATGCATCGACATCCAGCATCATATAATTGTTGGATGACAACCTTATATCCATTCGCAATATCTTGTACCAATTCTTCTGTATCTTCGTAATATTTTTTAGTGTTTTCTAGCGCAAATGGAAGAATCATCTGTTCTAAAAATTGTGCAGGAGCTGGAATTGTTTGTTTGGCAATCGTATTTTCATCTTCAAACTGCTTCACAAATTTAAAATGTTCTACAAAAGGATGCGTACCATTCACGCCTACTTTTCCAGTAATATATGTATCATCAATCATAGCGGCTTCACCATGGAAAGGAAGACCTGTTTTTGTTGGTGTATGAGAAACGCCATCAAATCCCCACATAAAGTCTAAGTGCCAAGTAGCACGTCTAAATTCACCATCTGTAATGACATGAAGTCCGGCTGCCTTTTCTTTTTGAATTAAATCTGTAATGCATGCATCTTCAACTTTGGTTAATTCTTCTTTTGAAATCTTTTTGGCTTCATAATCTTTACGGGCTTGTTTTAATTTTTCGGGTCTTAAAAAACTTCCGACCACATCATATCTATAAGGTGTTTGAACTGTCATAATTAAATTCCTCAACTTTCGTGTGTGTTAAGTCTATCATATTTGTAGAGTATAGAATAATTGAAAAAATCTTTATGCTGTTATAGGTAAAAGCTATAATAAAAGACCAATTTCACTTGGTCTGTTCAATATATTGTATTAGATGATTTAGATAGTTTCTTGCCATGTTGGATAAGACTCCATCACTGATATAGCCTATTTCCATGACTTCATCACTATCTAGTGGAATGGATACAATATTGTTTCCGTTTAAATCCGTGCTTAAGATACCTGAAGAAATCGTATATCCGTCAAGTCCAATCAATAAATTAAATAAGGTTGCACGATCGGAAACAACAATACTCTTTTTAGATGGTTGCGTACTGTGTAATTCTTCTGAAAAGTAAAATGAATTGTTGATTCCTTGTTCATAAGTTAAACGAGGATAGTTTTCTAAATCTTCCATTTTCACTAATTTTTTATTGGATAAAGGATTTGTCTTAGATACAAAGACATGAGGTTTAGCCTCAAATAGTTTTGTGAATGTTAAATGTTCTTTCTTTAAAATACTTTGAATAACTTCACGATTAAAATGGGAAAGATAAAGAATACCCAATTGACTGCGATGATTTTTAACATCATCAATAATATCGTATGTTCTTTGTTCTCTTAAAGAAAATTCATATTCACTTTGATTATACTCTTTGACTAAGGCAACAAAGGCATTGACCACAAAGGCATAATGTTGACTTGATATCGCAAATACAGTTCTTGCAGGAACGGCATTTTTATATTGTTCTTCAAGTAAGTTTGCTTGTTCAACGACTTGTCTAGCATATCCTAAAAATTTTTCACCTTGTTCAGAAAGTAAAATACCTTTGTTTGTACGGACAAATAAACAGATGGACATTTCTTCTTCTAAATCATGAATGGCTTTTGATAAAGATGGTTGTGAAATAAATAAGGCTTTAGCTGCGGAATTAAAAGATCCAGATTCAACGACCTGGATCACGTAGCGCAATTGTTGTAGCGTCATTAGTCAACAAGTGTGATTGTATCAATCACTTGAGGATTTCTAGGGCGGTCATTGAATGTAGTAGGGGTCTTCGCAATTTTATCCACATTTTCCATACCTTCAATCACTTTTCCAAACGCAGCATATTCACCATCTAAATGAGGTGCATCCTGGTGCATAATGAAGAATTGACTTCCTGCACTATTTGGATCCATAGCACGTGCCATAGATAAAACTCCACGAGTGTGTTTTAAATCGTTTTTAAATCCATTAGATGCGAATTCTCCATGAATTGTATAACCTGGACCACCAGTACCATTTCCGATAGGGCATCCACCTTGAATCATAAATCCTTTGATAACACGGTGGAAAGTAAGTCCATCATAGAATTTCTTTTCGATTAGATTCAAAAAGTTTTCAACCGTTTCTGGAGCAATCTCAGGATATAGTTCAGCTTTGATTTGATCTCCATTTTTCATTGTGATTAAAATATTTTTTGTTTCCATGTTTTAGTTTTCCTCTCTTATATATTGAATTGCGATACAACCAAGACCAGTATGTACGGCAATTACAGAACTAATATAGTCTATATGAATATTTTGTTCAGGTACACCTTTTTCGATAAAACATTTTTTAAAATGGTTGGCCCCCTCTAAAAAATTAGAATGAATAATATAAATATGCGTATGTTGAATATCAATATCATCCATAATTTTATCGATCGCATAGGCATCGGCTCTTTTTTCTGTACGAACTTTATTTAAAACATCAATTCTACCTTCTGTACTTTTATTTATATGTAAAACAGGATAGATCTTTAATAAACCCGCAAGTGCTGCAGCCATTGGCGTTAATCTTCCACCGCGTTTTAAATGTTGAAGATTTTTGACAAGAATCAATGAGTTGGATTCATCAATAGCAGGTTGAATGATCTTTAAAATCTCTTCTGAAGATTTATGTTCATCCACCAACTTCTTGATCCAAATCGCAACATGTTTTTCAAGTGCGCATGTTGCATACATATCAATGACATGTACATTCATTTCGAGTTCACGTGCAATACTTTGCATGGTGCTAGCATTTGTAGATAATCCATTTGTCAAAGGAACGGCAAATATTGTGTCATAGTCTTTCTTTAGCTCTTCAAATAAATCATAAATTTTTTGATAAGCAGCCATACTTGTTTTTGGCATTTTACCATTCGCTAATTCGTTATATATATCTTGGGTAGAAATTTCTAATGTATCTTGATAGGTTGTTTCATCAATCGTAATCTGTAAAGGGAGTAGATAGATTCCTAATTCTTTTGCCTGCGCAAAAGATAAATTTGAACCCGTATCTGTTACAACTGCGATTTTTTCCATTTAGAAACCTCGAATCGTTTCAGCATCGATATTTTTAATGATTTCAACCGCAAGTTTTACAGCATTGTCATAATCTTCTTCAGAACAAATGCCAAAAGAAGCATGCGCAAAACGAACAGGAATTCCAATGATTATCGTTGGTATGTTGTAACGATGTGTGATACCTGCATTGGTTCCTCCACCTTTTCTTACACTTTCTTGTACAGGGATATCTTTTTTGTGAGCTAAGTCGATCGCATAGCGCATAAAACGAGGGCTTGTGATGTATGAACGATCAAACCAACGTAACATTGGACCTTTTTTAAGAGCCGACTGAATCATGTAATCTTGTTCAAAAGTATCATCACTTGGACACCCTTCAAAACAAATCGCAATATTAGGATGTAAGTTTTTAATGGCTGTATCCATACCTCTTTCACCCACTTCTTCTTGCGTTGTTAATGTGGCTTCAATGTTATGATTTACATCTTTTAATTGGTGAAGAACATCCATTACGGCAGCACATCCAATACGGCAATCAAAAGCTTTACCTAAAAAGATTTTGTGGGCTTCATCATATTTACAAGTAACGGCAGGACACATGAAATTACCTACAGAAATATGGAAATCTTCTTTCACTTCTGTAGCACTTGTAGCTCCTACATCAATAACTAAATCATCAAAATCTACTTTTCCATTACGCTTTGCTTCGGATAAGAAATGAACCGGTTGACTTGCGACAATACCAGAAATTTTTTCACCCTCATCATTTAGAATCCAGACTTCACCTGATACGATGTTTTTTGGATCCCATCCACCAAGTGGTAAAAAGCGAATTGTACCATTTGGCTTGATGGCTTGCACAATAAAACCAACTTCATCTGCATGCGCATCCAAAAGAATGGTTGTCTTGTGTTCTTTATCTTGTTTAAAATGCATATATGTATTACGCATTGTGTCATCATGAACTTCACAAATGTCTTTGACATCTTCCATGGCTAATTTCGATACTTCATCTTCCATGCCACTTGGTCCAAAGGCAGTTGAGAAGTCAAGAATTCGTTTTATTTTTGAATTCATATACATTTCCTCCATAAATTTGTTAATATTATAGCACAGATACATGCTTGTGGATGTGATTCTGGTCATTTGAATTAAATTGTATTTGGACAAAGGATTAGAATACATGTATCTTAACCAAAAAGGAGATTTTTCAATGAAAAAATTAATGTCAAAACTACATTTTAGAAGTATATATAAAACAATCGTATTAACGTTAGTTTTATGCTTTTTATACAATATCGCCTATTTAATGATGAGTGCATCTGCTATGAATATCTATATAAGACAAAGTCTAGAAGTTGTACTAAGCTTATTATCAAGTCTAGGCTTTTACTTCATCTGTACAAAGATCTGGAAGGCAAAGAACTTTTCGGCTTCTGCAATTTTAAAAGTATTCGTACTACAAGGTATTTATATCTTGATTGTGAGTGGAATTCTTTCAAATCTTGTAAATGTTTGCACAAATAATACAAGCTTAATGGTAGTATTACAGCTTATGAGTGCATTCGGTTTAGTTGTGATGGTACCATTCCAGTTGATTTTCTATTATGGTTTGATTCATGACAAAAACTTAAAGGAATTTATCCCGGCTGCCATAAAAAAACATCAGAAAAAGATGTTGAACTGGTATTGTACACTGTTAATTTGCATTGTCATATTGGATACGATTTCAGGTGGTTTATTTAGTGCGGCCCAAGGCTTTAATGCCCAAAGCATTTTAGTTGGATCAATGTATATGGGCAATCCCATGATATCTTGGATGATGTATTTATTTTTAGGTGTAAGCTTTCAATCCAGCCTTGCATCGATGTTTACTTATTTATTTGTGAATTTTTTGATGGGCTTTTTCTATTGCGTTCTTGAACTAAACTATGTTTCTTATGTGGGAAGTCTTTTAGATGCAGATTAACGAATTAAAAATTACCAGTCGAAGACTAGGTCTTTTAGTAAAGATGAATATCTTAACGGTTGAAGATTTATTGAAATATTATCCTTTGCGTTATGACACGGTACAAACTTTGCCTTATGCTTCGTGGAATGAAAAAGAAAATGTTGTTTTTCAAGGTTTGATTTGTTCGGCAGCACGAGTGATCCGTTTATCTAAGAATCGTTCGATGACTAAATTTAAAGTGATGTCATGGAATGAAGAATTAAATATTACTTTATTTAATCGTCCATGGCCAAGTCAGTTTGGTTTTGGTAAGACCATAACGATTTATGGGCAATACCAAGGAAATAATAATGTATTAGCTTCCACTTATAATTTCAAACCTTTAGATCAACAATTGGGGTTACATCCTGTGTATCCATTAATTGAAGGTTTAAAACAGTCGGATATTCAAGCGATTATGAAAGAGGCGCTTAAACATGTGGATATTCTGCCTCAAAGAGTACCCCAAAGATATGTTGATAAGTATAAGTTATTAGATATATCAACCGCTTATAAGTGGATTCATTTTCCGGAAAATGAAAAGCAGCTGCATGCAGCCATTCGTACATTAAAATATGAAGAGTTTTTGTGTTTTCAATGTGTAATGCAGTCAATGCATGAAAAGAAAGAAATTAAAACAAAAAAGGATTTTTCAGTTTCTACAGTAAAAAATTGGATTTCAAATCTTCCTTTTGAATTGACAAAAGATCAGCTTTCAAGTATTGATGATATTCTATATGATTTAAAAAGTACAAATGTGATGTTTCGCCTTGTTCAAGGGGATGTTGGCTGTGGCAAGACGATTGTTGCACAAATTAGTATGTATGCCAATCAACTTGCAGGTTATCAATCGGCTTTACTTGCACCAACTGAAATTTTGGCAAGACAACATGTAAAGAATATGCATAAATTAGGTCTTGAAGCGACTTTATATGTTTCAAGTCTTGCAGCTAAGGAAAAGAAAGAAATTTTAGAGAAACTTGAAAATGGCAAAATTTTTAATGTAGTGGGAACACATGCTTTGTTTCAAGAAAATGTTGTATTTCATAAATTAGGTCTTGTGATTGCGGATGAACAACAGCGTTTTGGGGTGAAACAAAGAAGGTCTTTGTTAGAAAAGGGAAAGTGTGTTGATTTTTTAATGATGTCAGCTACACCGATTCCTAGAACATATGCACATTTCTTATATGGAGATATGGATATTAGTTCGATTCATACGATGCCTATTGGAAGAAAGAGTGTTGTCACAAAATACTTTAAAACGGCAAGTATGGCACCTTGTTTAAATGATGTTTTAAACTTTATTAAAGAAGGAAGACAATGTTATGTCGTATGTCCTGCGATTGAAGAAAATGATGAGTATAAGATGCGTAATGTGTTTGAAATTTATGAGGGAATGACAAAGACATTAAAGGATGTGCGAATTGGCTTGTTGCATGGGAAAATGACAAGTCAAGAAAAGGAAGAGACGATGGACAAGTTTTCTAAGCATGAATTCGATATTCTTGTTTCTACAACCGTTATTGAAGTTGGGATTGATGTAGCCAATGCGAGTGTGATGGTCATTTATGATGCCCATCGCTTTGGCTTAAGTACATTACATCAGTTAAGAGGACGTGTAGCTCGTGATAAAAAACAAGGATATTGTTTCTTGTTGTCATCATCAAATGATCCGCAGGCGATTGAGCGTTTAAAAAAGATGGAAGAATTGAAGGATGGCTTTGAAGTATCAAATTATGATTTGCATATGCGCGGTCCAGGTGATATTTTAGGAATAAGACAAAGTGGTATGCCTTGTCTTGTGTTTGGTGATTTTGAAAAAGACCAGGCTATGATGGAAATGTGTATTCAGGATGCAAAAGAAATCATACAAGATCAAGTGGATGTGGATCTCTTGTTGTATATTTCGAATGCGATTGAAAATGCACAATATTTTGATTAGGAGACTAATGATGGACAAACAAAAGATAGAGAATAAATTCATATATTTTATCAGCTTACTTGGTATGGTAATGATTCTTGTATTGATTGCTTATTTCTTCTTTTTGCGTAATGTTGAAGTGGATATTATGGATAATGCGCAATATACCTATGTTGGAGAAAATGGAAATGCAAGTGTTGTGGTAAGTGCAAAGCAGGGGGAATTGAATCAAAGAATGCAGGACTTTTTGAATTCAGTCAAATATGAAGTGAGTCCAAGTTCAGATTTATCCAATGGAGATACAATTCATGTTACGGCAACCTATGATGAGGCTTTAGCAAATCAATATCATTACAAACCTAAAAGTATAGAGGCAAATGTTGTCGTTGAAGGACTTGCCAATCGTTATTTGGCTTTGCAGGATATTCCTAAGACATTGATTCAAGATGGTAGAAATGCTGCACTTGATTACGTAAAGGAAAATCAGGATGCAATCTATAAGTTAGATGGAAAAGAAGAAAAGACACCAAGTCTTGATAAAATGAAAATTGTATATTCAGCATATTTAAAATCGAACCAGAAAAAGAATAGTGATCGTTTTGTGTATATTGTATCTATGAATTATTCGTCTGAAATTCTTTATTACATGGTGTGTATTCCAAATATCAATGATTCTAATGAAATTGATACACATAACATATATGGAGAAAAAGCATATTTAACGCAGGAAGAATTGGATGGTAAAGATTTTAATGGGTATGTAGATCGTGTCTATTCGTCAAAATATCAAATTGAGCAAAAAAAAAAATAAAGAAGTCGACGACTTCTTTATTTTAGTTTATTCATTAATTCTTCAAAATCAGGTTTTTCGATTTCATGAAATTCAATCGTAACACGATCATTATCTTTATAGCGTGGAATTAAATGAACATGGAAATGATTTACGCTTTGTCCAGCCGCTTCATGAACATTACTTAAGATGTTAATGCCATCACAATGTAAAGTTTGTTCTAATTTATTGGCAAGTTTACTTGCAACTTCAAAAACATGATTTCTGGTTTCATCTGGACAATCTAGAAATGAATCGCAATGTTCTTTTGGAACAACAAGGGTGTGTCCATAAGAAGTTGGATTGATGTCTAGAAAGGCAATGACACTTTCATCTTCATAAATTTTATTGCTTGGAATTTCGCCATTAGCAATCATACAAAAAATACACATAGGTTTAAGTCCTCCTTATTAAAAATAATACATCGTTTTAGATAAAATGAAAAGCCAGACTAAGGGGGTGTCTGGCTTTTCAATAAGGGGATAGAAAATAGTATGAATACCATAGACTGATTTCATACCGGCAAGGTCTTCAAACTCCTTGCTTGTAAAGAAGTATACCATAAGTTGTGTCAAATAAAATGTGAAAAGTGTGGGAAAATATGTGATATTTCAACAATATAGTGTTTAGGCCCCACTTTTGATGTTTTTTTGTTTCAATTCATGAAAATGTATGAGTTTGCAAGAGTTAAAAATGGGAAAATTTGGTTTTTTCTTGAAATATAAATATTGACAACTAGTTTTATGCTATAATGTAAACTAAGCGGAGGTTTTGAGATGATTGTAAAAACCATTCATGAAATAACAAATATGATGCATGCAACTTTGCATGGTGATATTGATGATACAAAAAAAATTCATGGTGTTGTGATTGATTCACGACAAGTGACAAAAGACGTTTTATACGTACCTATTATTGGTCAAAGAGTGGATGGACATACATTTGCCAAACAAACAATTGAAGATGGTGCTTTGATTAGTTTGTGGCAAAAAGACCATGTCCCATATCCTGATTTTCCTGTAATTTTAGTAGATGATACACTTCAAGCTATGCAGGATCTTTCAAAAGCATATCTGGATGAGTTACATCCTTTAGTTATTGGTGTAACGGGTTCAAATGGTAAAACAAGTTGTAAAGATATGTTATATAGTATTTTTTCACAAGAGAAAAAAACACAGAAGACACAAGGAAACCGCAATAGTGAGATTGGACTTCCTTTAACGATATTTGATTTTGATGAAGATATTGAAGTGGCCATTTTAGAAATGGGTATGGAAAATAAAGGTGAAATTACACGATTAACTTCCATTGCACAACCGGATATTTCTGTCATCACTTCAATTGGTTCGGCTCATATGGAAAATTTGGGTGGAAAATTACAGATTGCCCAAGCTAAATGTGAAATTTTAGAGGGTACAAAAGAAAATGGATTGTTCCTTTATAATTATGAAAGTAAAGAAATCCAAGAAGTGCTTTGTACTTTAGATACAGAAAATAAAAATGTTGTATCTTTTGGTCAAGGTGGAGATGTTTCAATCACAAGTGATATTGAATATGATAAAGAAGGAATTGTATTTAAATGTAATATTTTAGATGCACCTGTACATTTGCGTGCATTTGGTGATTTTCAGGCAATGAACGCATTGCCGTGTATCTATATCGCAAAAGCTTGTCATTTAAAAGAAGAATCGATTTTAAATGGATTGAAAAATCTAGAAATGACGAAGATGCGTACGCAGCTAATTTCAGTAAAAAATGCGTATATTCTAGATGATACATATAAATCAAATCCAGAAAGTGCTAAGGCAGCCATCGATACATTGATGGAACTTCCGGCCAATAAACATATTGCCATTTTATCGGATATGTTAGATCTTGGTAGTGAAGAAAAACAGTTGCATTATGATGTGGGTGTTTATGCCAAAGAAAAAGGTGTGGACGAATTATATTGTACAGGTCCTCTTTCAAAAGAAACGGCCGATGGTTTTAATGGGAAATGGTATGAAACTAAAGATGAGATATATGAAGCTTGCAAACCTTTGTTAGACAAAGATTGCATTATTATGATCAAAGGTTCAAGAGCGATGAAGATGGATACATTAGTAGATGCTTTTAGGGGGAAAAACAATGAGTAAATTACGTTTAGGTGTCGTATTTGGGGGACAAAGTAGTGAATATTCTGTTTCATTACATTCTGTCACTTCCTTTTTACGTCAAATTCATGCAGACAACTATGAAATGACTTTAATTGGTATTAATAAAAATGGACATTTCTATTTATATAATGGAGATGTGGATTCTATTGAACATGATACATGGGAAAATGAAGAAACTTGTGTATCTTGTGCATGGGTAAACGGGGGAATCATGCCATTAGATGGTTCAAATAAAGTGATTGAACTAGATTGTGTATTCCCGGTACTACATGGAAAAAATGGTGAGGATGGATTGATTCAAGGTTTACTTGAGTTGATGAATATTCATTATGTAGGTTGTGATGTTATGTCAAGTGCTATGTCAATGGATAAAGAAATTATGCATATTTTGTGTAAAGAAGCAAAAATTCCTTGCGCTGACTACATTTGTTTATATGCCAATCGAGAAAATCCTACATTTGAGCAAATTCAAGAAGAGATTGAATTGCCATGGATCGTTAAACCATGTAATGCAGGAAGTAGCTATGGTGTACATTTTGTTAACAATAAAGAAGAATTTGAAAGTGCATGTAAAGATGCATTCTTCTATGATGGTAGAGGTAAAATCTTAGTTGAAAAAGTGATTAAAGGCTTTGAGATTGGTTGTGCCGTTATGGGAAATGAAGAAATCTTTACAGGATCAGTCGATGAAATTGAAATTACAGGTGGATTCTTCGATTTTGAAGGAAAATATGAAATGAAAGGAGCCGCTATTTATTGTCCGGCTCGTATTGATGAAAAAACATTTAAAGAAGCTCAAGAATTAGCTCGCAAAACATATATCGCAATGAATTGCTGCGGAATGGCACGTGTAGATATGTTTGTGACAGAAGATAAAGAAGTAATCTTGAATGAATTGAATACAATTCCTGGATTAACAGCGACTTCTCGTTATCCTTCTATGATGAAAGAAGCCGGTATTGAGTTTGCGGATTTAATTGATAAGCTAATTGAACTAGCTATGCAAAGGACAATTGGAGCATGCTAGAAGCTTATAGCAGGGCTTGGACTGAAATTGATTATGATGCGATCCGTCATAATGTAAAAGAAGTTAAAAAGCTTGTAAAAAACACAAAAATCATGGGAATTGTGAAAGCCAATGCGTATGGCTTAGGTGATGTCGCATGTGCTAAGGCTCTACAAAAATGTGGCGTGGACTATTTTGGAGTTTCCAGTATTGATGAAGCATTAAATCTTAGAAATGCAGGAATCCAAGATAACATCTTGATTTTAGGATATACACCAAGTATGCATTTTCATTATCTTCATGAACAAAATATCGTTCAATCTTTAGTATCCATTGAATATGCTAGAGAATTAAATGCCTATGCCAAAGAAAATGATGTAAAGATTCGTTGTCATTGTAAAGTAGATACAGGCATGTGTAGAACTGGTATTGTATATCAAGAACAAGATAAACATATTGAAGATATTTATGAAGAGTATCGCTTAGAAAACTTATGTGTAGAAGGAATCTTTTCACATTTTCCAGTGAGTGATTGTTTAGATGAAGATTGTACTGAATTTACAAAAAAACAAATTCAATTGTTTGATGAAGTGATTGATTTATTAAAATCGCAAGGTATTGATCCGGGTATTCGTCATCTTCAAAATAGCTATGGAATCTTGAATTATCCAGAACTTGAATATGAATATTGTAGACCTGGCCTATTATATATGGGTGTTACGAGTGATGATCATATTAAAATTAAGACAAATCCTGATTTTATTCCCATCATGTCTATGTATGCCAATGTAAGTTTAGTGAAATGGATCTATCCAGGACAAAGTGTAAGTTATGGTCGTCATTTTATAGCTGAAAAACCAACAAAAGTTGCGACTATGAGCATTGGTTATGCGGATGGATTGCCTCGTTTATTATCCAATCAAGGATTCGAAGTATTAGTACATGGTCAAAGATGTAAATTGATTGGAAACTTATGTATGGATCAATGTATGATCGATGTTACAGAAGTAGAAAATGTTAAAGAAGGCGATGAGGTATGCATCGTTGGTCATCAAGGAAATGAAGTGGTAACTGTAGATCAAATCAGTCGTATGGCTAAGACTATCAACAATGAGACATTAACTTCAATTTCTTCACGTGTACCTAGATTAAAGGTGCGCTCATGAAAAGGCAGTATGCATCGATAGATATTGCGCGTTATGTTTCGGCATTGTTGGTTGTATGTATTCATACATTTCCATTTTTAGAAATATCAGAAACATTTAATACGTACTTCATTCATACTGTTTGTCGTTTGGCCGTTCCATTTTTCTTTACAACAAGCGGGTTTTTCTTCTTTAGAAATTATGACTTGGAAAATGAAGATGTGAATGACGCTCGTTTAAAGAAAGCATTACTTCGTCTTTTTAGAATCTATTTGATATGGACAATTATTTATTTGCCATATACGATTTTTGATTATACACACAATGGCTTTCGCATATCGTATTTATTCACATACGTTCGAGATTTTATCTTTAATGGAAGTTATTATCACTTGTGGTTTTTACCAGCCTTAATGTTGGCGGATGTGATCGTGTATTATTTGTATAAGAAAAAAGGTTTGAAGTTTACATTGATTATTACATTCGCATTCTATGTTGTGGGTTATTTAATTAATGTGTATACACCAGTATGGGAAAGTTTACCTTATATATCTTTCTTATTTGGATTCTTTACGAAAGCATTATCAACCGCAAGAAATGGAATCTTCTTTGGTCCTATGTTTATTGCGATTGGTTTGTTACTTTCAAGAACGCGTCGCTTACCTAAAAAAGTAAGCTTACTTGCTTTCTTGATTAGTTTTGTATTATTGTTTTGTGAAGTAGCTCTATATCGTCATTTTAATATTTTGCGCGATCTAACAAGTATGTATATTTGTTTAGTTCCAGCTGTATATTTCTTAGTGAATTATTTATTGAAGGTCAATATTCCATATCGTAAAATGTTTACAATTTTACGCCACGATTCATTGATGATTTATACTTCACATATTTTGTTTGCCAAAATCTTCTTAGCTTTGATGCCACATGCACATTTAGTTGTATATTTCTTAACTTTGGCATGTGCACAATGTTTAGCTGGTTTTGTGACTCGTTATCAGGATCAATATCCGATATTAAAAAAATTACTGTAAGCTTATGATTCGATTATTTCAAGTGAAATGTGCGAGTGAAAATGAAATTGAAGCACAGATCTTAAAAAAACTGCGAATCCGTAAAGAAGACCTTTTGCAGTGGCACGTACATAGAAAAAGTGTGGACGCACGCCACCAGAAGGTCTTGTTTTCGTATGTCGTAGATTGTAAAGTCAAAAATGAAAAGAAACTTTTAAAATTAAAAGATGTTTCATTAACACCCGATGAAATATATCATCCAGTAATGAGTGGAGAACACGCTTTGTCTGCAAGACCTATCGTTGTTGGATTTGGCCCGGCAGGCATGTTTGCAGCCTTGATTCTTGCGCAATATGGGTATAAACCTATTGTTTTAGAAAGAGGATCGAATGTGGATGTTCGTAAACAAAAGGTAGAAACCTTCTGGGAAAATGGAATATTAGATGAAGAGAGTAATGTTCAATTTGGTGAAGGTGGAGCTGGTGCCTTTAGTGATGGAAAACTAACGACAAGATCAAAGGATGCTTTATGTCGCAAAGTCTTGGAGGAGCTTGTTTCTTTTGGGGCAAAACCAGATATATTGATGGATCAGCACCCTCATATTGGTACAGATGCTTTTTTGTCCATTATTAGAAATTGTCGGAAAGAAATTGAAAGATTGGGTGGAACTTTCTATTTTGATACGAAATTAGAAGATATCAAAGTAGAAAATGGTATCTTAAAACAAATTTATTTCAATCATCAATGGATGGATTGTAATGCGTTGATTTTAGCAACTGGGCATAGTGCAAGTGATACAATTTTAATGCTTCATAAACATGGTATGCACATTGAAAATAAACCATTTGCGGTAGGTGTTCGTATTGAACATAAACAAAAATATATAAATGAAGCTATGCTTCATGAGTATAGTCAAGATGAAAGATTGATCCCAGCACGTTATCAATTGACATATACAGCTTCCAACTCGAAAGGTGTATATACATTTTGTATGTGTCCAGGTGGCTATGTGATTCCAAGCTCATGCCAAAAAGAACAATTGGTTGTGAACGGCATGTCGTATGCGAGTCGTAGTGGTGAAAATGCCAATAGTGCTTTACTTGTGCAAATCAATGACTCGGATTATGGCAATGAGTTGTTTGCCGGTTTAAAATATCAGGAAGAGTTAGAAAGAAAAGCTTTCTTGATGGGACAAGACTATAAAGCTTGTGTGCAGCTGGCTAAGGATTATTTAGCGCATAGAGTGTCTAAACAATTTGAATCGGTAGTACCAACCTATTCGATAGGTACAACATTCTGTGATTTGAATGATTTGTTTGGTGATGAAGTCAATCTGGCTTTACATGAGGCGTTAGAACATTTCGAAAAGAAGGTGCCTGGCTTTGTTTCGAGTGGAGCAATACTAAGTGCTGTGGAATCAAGAAGCAGCAGCAGTGTGCGTTTGGTACGTGATAAAGAAAATTATGTATCCAATATTCAAGGTCTATATCCGAGTGGAGAAGGTAGTGGCTATGCAGGTGGCATTATGACAAGTGCAATTGATGGTATTCGTAGTGCTGAGCATTTGATTGAATACTTTGCCAAAGGGGATTTCTAATGAATATTTTTGCACCGAATTATTATGTTCAGAGTTTTAAAACTTTGAATATTAGAAAGCTTCATGATCATGGAATTCAATTATTACTTTGTGATATTGACAATACATTAGTGGCGTATGATGAAGAAGTTCCAAGTCAAGATGTGGTTGATTTTATTCATAAGCTAAAAAGGAATGGAATTGAAGTTGCGCTTTGTTCAAATTCACCGAGTTCAAGGGGTAAGAATTTTGGTAAGCATCTTCCAGTGTCCAAGACATATCCATTTTCGTGTAAACCATTTCCTTTTTGTTTTAAAAAGGCAATGAAAGATCATGGCTTAAAAGCGAGTCAGATTGCGATTTTAGGTGATCAGATGTATACAGATATATTGGGTGGAAATATTTGGGGGCTATATACGATATTAACGGCTCCAATTGCGATAAAGGATCGAAATATCACAAAGGTGTTTCGTTTCTTTGAAGAATTAATATATGGTTATTTAGAAAAGAAAAAAATATTGAAGCGAGGTGAATTTGATGACTAAATATTGTAAGGGTTGTGGTGTTTTACTACAAAATGAAGATGAAAAAGCACTTGGGTATGTACCTACTTTAGATGCTTCTTATTGTCAAAGATGTTATCGTATTCGTCACTATGGAGATGTTACGATCAATATGCAGCAAGGGATTGAATCCAACGCAACATTAGAAAAAATCAATAAGATTGATGGGGTTGTGTTCTGGGTTGTAGATTTATTTGCGTTTGAGGCGAATTTAATTTCGCGTTTAAATCAGAAACTTCCTGGTAAAGATATTGTCATGGTATTAACGAAGCGTGATGTTTTGCCGACAACTTTAACCGATGAAAAAATTATCAACTTTGTGAAGCATCGTCTTCATGAAGAAAATATTATTGTAAAGGATATTGTGATTTGTGGTTATCTGTTAAAGGAAAATGATAAATCTAGAGAATACTCTTCACGTATTGTGAATGCGATCTTAAAATATCGTAAAAATCGAAATGTGATTTTTATGGGTGTTGCCAATGCAGGTAAATCGACTGTATTGAATCATTTATTGGCAACAAAAGATCTAACAACGTCCCAAAATCCAGGAACTACATTGGATTTAGTTCCAATTCCTTTTGAGGATTATACGATTTATGATACGCCAGGCATTGAGAATACGCACTCTTTATTAACGTATCTTCAACCGAAAGATTTAAAGACAGTGATTCCGACAAAGCCAATTCGACCATTTGTTTCACAAATCTTTGAAGATCAGTCATTTGCGGCTGCAGGTTTGGCAAGACTAGATGTAGTGGTAAGTGGTAAGGCAACAGTAGTTGGGTATTTCTCTCGTTCTTTATCAATTCATAGAGGAAAATTAAGTAATGCGGATGCGTTGTGGCAAAAACATTTAAATGGCATGTTAGTGCCTTGTGTGGACACTTCCTTATTAACGATGCATACGTTCCATGCACCTAAACTTGAGGATGAAAAGATGGATGTTTGTATTCATGGTATTGGATGGTTCTGTATTAGTGGACAAGTAAAAGATGTATATGTAAAAGTACATAAGGGAATTCAAGTAACGTTTAGAAAGGCGATGATTTAATGTTAACGAGTCAAAATAAAAAATATTTAAGAAAATTAGGAATGGATTATAAATCATTATTCCAGATTGGAAAAGATGGTTTGAGTGATAACTTAATGGATACTTTATCCGATTCATTAGAGGCACATGAATTAGTAAAATGTAATTTATTAAAGACATGTCCAGTGGATGTGCGTGAGGCAGCTATTGAATGTGCAAGGGCAACAGGTAGTGAAGTGGTTCATATTGTTGGACATACTTTCTTATTGTATAGAAGAAGTAAAGAAAATAAATTGGGGCTTAAAAAATGAGAATTGCCATTGTAGGCGGGTCTTTTGATCCAATCCATAATGGGCATATTCAAATGGCCAATCAGTCTTTACAAGCTTTACAAGTCGATGAAGTGTGGTTTATGCCAACTTCAAGTACGCCTTTAAAAGATCGTGAATTGACATTGGATCAAGAACGTTTGGCTATGATTGATTTGGTGGTTCAGAAAGACTCAAGATTTAGGGTATGTACACTTGAACTTGAACGAGCTGGTAAAAGCTATACGTATGATACGCTAAAAAAATTGATTGAAACCTATCCGGAACATGAGTTTTATTGGATCATAGGAAATGATCAATTGGAGCAGTTTGATAAGTGGTATCATGCCGAAAAACTTGTTAAGATGGCTCATTTTGTGTGTTTTGATAGGAATGGCAAGCTTGCAGATTCAAAATATGACATTATGTGTATGAAAATGCCATCGGTTCCTGTTTCAAGTTCAGAAATTCGTATGGGAAATAAATTGAATTATTTGCCAAAAGAAGTTTTACGTTATATCTATCGAAACAGGTTGTATGTGAAGGATTTTGTGGCTTCTAGATTAACGGAAAAAAGATATAAACATTCTTTATCGGTTGCCAAACTTTGTGAAGAGTTTGCGTTGAACAATGGGTATGATATGCATATTGCGTATTATATTGGTTTGTTTCATGATATAGCTAAATATATGCCAAAGGATGAGATGGTAAAATGGATGAATAGTATTTGTCCTGAAAACATGGAATATCCTGTAGCTGTATGGCATGGTTTTGTAGGGGCTGCTGTTACGAAAGATATCTTTTTGATTGATGATCCAATCGTATATAATGCGATCTATCATCATGTACTTGGAACGAGTCAAGATCCTTATGCGATGATGGTATTTTGTGCAGATAAATTAGATCCTTTGCGTGGATATGATTCTAGTAAGTTGATTGAAATTTGTAACAAAGATATTAAAGAAGGATTTGATTTGGTGGTTCAACAAAACCGTGAGTATTTAAAGAGAGGTTAGACATGGAGATTTTAGATATTGTAGTTCATGCGATCTGTGAAAAGAAAGCACAAGATGTACGTGTATATGATGTAACGAGTTTGACTCCTTTTATGGATTCAATGATTGTTTGTTCGACTACGAATATTCGTCAGAATAATGCGATTGCACAAAATATTAAGGATCGTTTAAGAGAAGCTGGATATATGGGGGATATGCATATTGAGGGGGACTCTGGTTCAAAATGGCTTTTGATTGATTTAAAAGAAGTGGTAGTCCATTTATTTGTGAATGAGGAAAGGCAGGTTTATAATCTGGACCGTTTATATTCGGATGTTCCAGTAAAAACGTATGATTTATAATACATTGGCACATTATTATGATGCTTTAGTAAAAGATGAAGAAGCTTCTAGAGAATGGGTTTCTTGGATTGAGAGTGAACTTGCACCTTGCGATTGTTTAGAACTTGCGTGTGGTAGTGGTGAGATCACTGAAATGCTTGCTTTAAAAGGCTATACTGTGACAGCTCTTGATTTAAGTGAGGAAATGGTGAAACAGGCAAAAAGTAAAAACTTAGAGGGTTCGATTGAGTTTTTATGTCAGGATATGCGTCATTTAAATAATTTAGGATCTTATTCGGGTATTTTTTGTTTGTGTGATAGTTTTAACTATATTTTAGAAAAAGAAGAAATTGATGCGTTCTTTCATGAAGTCAGTCAACATTTAAAATCAAATGGACTTTTCTTCTTTGATACACATTCTTTGGATCGTTTAGAAGAGTTTGATTCTGAATATAATGAGACAGGTGCTTTTGAAGATGGTTGTCAATACCAATGGTCAATCATGGCAGAGGATGATTATGTATATCAGGATTTTGCGTTTTATATGAAAGATAGAATAATTCAGGAGCATCATATTCAAAGGGTATATGATCCAAAATGGTTGGAAGAAATTTTATCGAAGTATTTTGATATTTTAAAAGTCACAACCGACTTTGATATTGAGGGTATTGCGCCTGGTGAAAAGTATTTTTATGTATGTAGAAAGAAGGTACAAGAATGATTGGTATTGTAGCGGCAATGGATGCTGAAATCCATGAATTTGAAAAGCGTATGGATGTAGTCGATCATACAAAGACAATTGCAGGATGTACATTAACTTATGGAAAATGGCAAGGTAAAGATGTAGTTTTATGCAAGAGTGGAGTAGGTAAGGCTTATGCGGCTATGTCTTGTACAATTTTGTGTATGCAAGGAAATATCGACAGCATTATCAATGTAGGTACAGCTGGTGGATTAACACAGGATGAACAAGTGTTGGATATTGTGATTAGTGATAAGGTTGTACAAGCCGATTATGATACGAGTCCATTAGATGGTCCTTCAGGTGTTGGATTGGTGTATAATAGTCATGAAAAATTATCTCAAAGTTGTATTGAAGCGGCAAAGGCTATGCAGATTCGTTATCATGTAGGTACGATTGCTTCTCAAGACTTATTTATGTCTAGAGATGAGGATTTTGAAAAGCTGATGAATAATTTTGCAGATTCGATTTGTTCAGAAATGGAAGCAGGAGCGATTGGTGCAGTTGCCACAAAATTTAATATTCCATTTGTGATTGTGCGTTCACTTAGTGATGTTGTGCATCATAATGAAAATCCAATGGAATTTTCTACATATGTTTCTAAGGCAAGTGCACAATCGGCTAAATTAATTGAAAACTGGTTGATGCGTATATAGTAAAAAAGGAGGAATAAGGATGAAACTAAGGCGTAGACATAAAAAACAACATGGAACAAAAACGACACTTGGATTAGTTATCATTCTTGTTCTTATATTACTTGTGATTTGGTCTGAGTTTATCAGTGGTCCGAATCGTGTTAAGGAACAGATTTATGCGCAAAGAGTTGAGAAAATAGAGAAACAAAATAAACATATAAAAGGAATTAGTGAGCATGTCTTTGATTATACAACGTATCAAGGATATGATGATACGACTTTATATTGGTATAATGCGAAGTCTGAATTGATAACATCAAGAGATATTGAGACTTTGAATTATAAAAAGGCAAAGCGTATTGCGAAAAAGAATTATAAGATCAAATGTGAATCCGTTGTACTTGGGTATGGCTACAACAACCCGGTATATGAGATTCGTGGTTCGAATAAAATGATTTTATTAGATTATGATAGTTTTGAACGTGTTTATGAAAGGAAGATACAATAATGGCTGATTTTGATTTTAATGCACCTTATGTGGATCGTAGAACTTGGATCATTGATCATCTACAAGATTTAATTCTAGAACCAAAAGAGATATTAGTCGTATTGTTGATTGATTTTTTCAACCAGCAGCATATTTCAATTGATCACGAATTGATTAGTGAAAAACTAAAAATCAGTGTGGATGAAGTGGAAGATATCTTTACGGAATTATCAGATAAAGGGTATTTGACATTAGATTATGCGGATGGATCTTTGATTTTTAATATTGAAGGAATCTTTGAACTTTCAAATACAAACAATACAGCCATTGATCGTTCTTTATTAGAACAATTTGAGATGGAATTTGCACGTCCACTATCTTCAACGGAAATGCAAAGAATCATTGATATGGCAAGTATGTATGATGAACGTCGTGTGATTTGTGCATTAAATGAAGCTGTATGTAATGAGGCTTGTGATTTAAATTATATTGAAAGAATTCTACAGAATTGGCAACAAAAAGGTTTGTCAACTGAGGATATAGAGAATGGTAAACGATGAATGCGAATGAAATTTTGGATGAAATGGAAAAAATCTTTCCGAATGCCAAGTGTGAATTGTATCATGAATCTGCATTTCAATTGATTGTTGCGGTGGTACTCAGTGCACAAACAACGGATGCGATGGTGAATAAAGTAACGCCTGCATTATTCAAGGCGTATCCTACGGCAGAAAAGATGGCAGAGGCTACAGTTTCTGAATTAGAGCCATACATTAAAAGAATTGGTTTGTATCGTAATAAGGCTCGCTCCATTTCAAATCTAAGTAAAGATTTAGTTGAAAGATATCATGGACAAGTACCTTACACATATAAGGATTTAATGTCTTTAGCAGGTGTTGGAAGAAAGACAGCGAATGTCGTTCGTAGTGTAGCTTTCGATATTCCTAGCTTTGCGGTAGATACCCATGTCAATCGTGTCAGTAAGCGTTTGGGTTTAGCCAAATATAATGATTCGGTTGAAAAGGTTGAGGAAAAATTAAAACGAAAAATCGATCGTTCAAGATGGAATCAAGGTCATCATGACTTTATATTTTTTGGTCGCTATCTTTGTCATTCAAGAAATCCAGAATGTGAAAGATGTCCTTTTAAAAGCTTTTGTAAGAAAGATAAATATGAGAAATAATAGCACTACACTTGTAGTGTTTTTCTGTTATATAGGAGAAAATTATGATTATAAACACAGAAATCGTAGATGCTTATTTAAATGGGGAAGATATAAATCCATATGCTTCAATGTTTATATATAATCAAGGAGATAGAAATATATTTCAAGGGCCTAAAAAAGATAAAGTTGAGGTAGTATCAAATATAAAAGATGAAATTATAAATCATGTGAAGGATTTTGTTCCTTGCAACAAAAGAATTTGGGACACCTTGTTTATTGATTGGCAAAATGATTTAGATGATATTATTTTGGATTTAGTTGTAGGTTGTAAAGAACCCAATGATGCATTTGTACTTAAAGATTTAAATGGAAGACATCATATGATCTTTGATTTATTGTGTTGGGAAAAGTATGTTGGAAAGATTTCATTATCTAAACTTTCGCAGAATCTTTTAACTCATGAATTATTTCATGTGTTGATTGGGAAGTATTATACAGATATTGAAAAAAGTGAACAATTTGGAAATTATATAAATAAACTCGATGCGATTTCGTTTAATGAAGGATTTGCACATCTTGTTTCCTATAATCAACAAGAAATTAATAGTGTTGAATGGGAAAAGTTAGAAGATATTTATATTCAATCCATAAATAAAATGAAGTTAGCCTTGATGGAAACAAATCCACAATCACAAGAACAATACATTTATGAAGCCAACTTTGGAAATTATTATGATAAATATGCATGTATGTGTGGAATGATCTACTTAGCTAAAGAGTGGCAATTAGGTGGATATGCAAGACTAAAGGAATTGTTTGATCAAGGTTATCATGGCTTTGCGAGAAAGTGTATATAAACTAGATTTAATTTTTAGCCAATAGTAAAGGAAGTATGAATATGAAGATTATTAAAGTTATAAATGATGAAGAAAAAAAGAAAATCACAAGAGCTATATTAGAATCGTTGCCTGAGTGGTTTGGGATTTTAGAAGCAAGAGAAGAATATATTCTTGATAGCGTAGGAAAAGATTTCTTTTGTGCTATGGAAAAAGATAAGGTCGTTGGATTTTTGTATCTGAAACAAACGGGTAAAGATACGGTTGAACTAGCTGTAATGGGTGTGTTAAAAGAATATCATCGTAAAGGTATTGGAAGAGCACTATTTGAATACGCAAAGGAAAGTGTAAAGAAAAGTGGGTATTCGTTTATCCAAGTGAAAACGGTGAAGATGGGAATGTATGAAGATTATGATCGTACAAATCGATTTTATATTTCACTTGGTTTTAAAGAATTTGAAGTCTTGAATTCGTTGTGGGATGAAAACAATCCTTGTCAAATCTATGTAATGGCAGTGTAAAGTTGACAAATAGTTGGTAGAGCAACCGCAATGAATTACCGTATAATGATGGTGAAAAGGAGGAAATATGTATTATGAAGGCAACTGTATTTATAGCTTATATTTTTTTGTTGATGTATTTTGTAGTTGGTGTCGCATTCATATACTTATTTGTGTTGGTTGTTAGGGCATTAAAGAAATATATTAAATCTGAACCTGTTAGAAAAGAGAAAGCAGAGAGTGCAAAGTCACTTGGAGAAGTGATTAAAAGATATCGTACGCAACGTAAAATGACTCAAGAATTTGTGGCAGAGTCTTTAGGTGTTTCAAGACAGGCTGTATCAAAATGGGAAAGTGGTGCATCGGATCCAAGTACAACGAATCTAATGGCTTTAGCTAAGCTATTTGGAGTCACTGCTGAAGAAATTTTAAAGGAAGTTAAATAAATTCTTCACTGATTGAAAGATATTTATCAGCATAGATACTTTCTTTTTGCCAGATGATGTCAAAGTTATGTTGTAGTTTAAAATCATCTAAAGTAATTTCTTTGAGTTCTTTTGATTTTAATTCTTTTTCTACAGCTATCTTATATAGGAAAGAAATTCCACAATCTTTTTTCAATAGATTCATGATGGTATGCATATTTTCAACTTGTGTATAATGTGTGAAATTTGAAATATGTAAACCATGCGCAATTAGGCTTTGTTCAAGAATATTTCTTGTTCCAGAACCTTTTTCGCGAACTAAAAGATGCTCAGATATTAGATCGTGAATGGTATGAGGTTCTTTTGTGAAATGGTGGGATGTAGCACAGACGGCAATATAGTCTTCTGTGCTATATTTTATGTGGGAATAGTTTTCTTTTGGATAATTACCTTCGACAATGGCCATACTGATTTGACCTTGATCGAGTAATTCGAGTAGTTTAGATGTGTTTCCATAATGAAGGTGAATATTGATTTCTGGGTGATGAATAATAAAGTTTGCCAATTTATCAATAATCGCATATTCACCAATAGTCATGGTGACTCCAATGGATAGTGTTTCAATGTAGGATGTGATATTGTTGATTTCATTCATTATGGCTTGTTCATTATTTTTCATAGCTAATAGATGCTTATATAGTATTTCACCAGAAGGAGTTAGTGATAACTCTTTATTTTTGTATGCAAATAATGTGGTATTGTATTGTTTTTCTAAGAGATGAATATGTTGTGATACAGCAGGTTGTGTGATATTTAATTGTTTGGCGGCTGTTGTAAAATTTAAAGTTTTACATACAGTAAGAAATGTTTTTGTTCGATAATCTAGCATAGGTACCTCTATTGATAAGAAATAATTATTGTTCGATAGAATTATATAATTTTACCTTATTGTTGTATAGTGATACAATTCTTCGCATGGAGGGAATTTTAAATGAATTTTGTAAATAAATATGGAAAAGGCATTTTAATTTGTCTTTTAATTGCGATTCCATCATGGATTATTGGAAAGATGTTTCCGGTTGTTGGTGGGGCTATCATTGCGATTCTTGCAGGTATGATTATCGCGATGTTTTGGAATGATAAACAAAATGCAGAAGCCGGTATTAAATGGACTTCTAAGATAGTTTTACAGACGGCTGTTGTATTACTTGGATTTGGAATGAATTTAGGTGTGATTTTTGAAACGGGTAAGCAGTCTTTACCTATCATTGTTTGTACGATTACAACATCTCTAGTACTTGCGTGGATTATGAAAAAGGTTTTAAAAGTACCTACAAATACTTCGATTCTTGTGGGTGTTGGTTCTTCGATTTGTGGAGGTTCTGCCATTGCGGCAACGGCACCCGTTATTGATGCGGATGATGATGAGATTGCTCAATCCATTGCGGTCATCTTTTTCTTTAATGTATTAGCCGCTATTTTCTTTCCAATGTTAGGAAAAGCACTTGGATTTGATACAATGCATGGGGATGCCTTTGGTATTTTTGCAGGAACGGCCATTAATGATACATCGAGTGTAACGGCGGCTGCTTCTACTTGGGATAGTATGTGGGGTCTTGGTAGTGCCACATTAAATAAGGCAGTAACAGTAAAGCTAACTCGTACTCTTGCGATTATTCCAATTACACTCGGACTATCTTTTAATCGTGCTAAAAAGGAAAGACAAGCATCAAACTTTAGTTTGAAACGTGCCTTTCCAATGTTTATACTTTATTTTATTTTGGCAGCAATCTTTACAACTGTATGTGTAAATTTAGGAGTAGACTCTAGTGTATTTGCACCACTTAAAGAATTATCTAAGTTTTTGATCATTATGGCTATGGCAGCCATTGGACTTAACAGCAATGTAATTCAGTTGATCAAAACGGGTGGAAAGCCAATTGCGGTTGGTGCAACATGTTGGTGTGGTATCACAATTGTAAGTTTAGTGATGCAGCATGTGATGCATATTTGGTAAATTTTGAATTATAAAGAAAGAGTATCAATGAATTTTTGTGTGGCAATATTGGTTGCTCGACTTGCATCCTGGACAAGAAGAATATCTCGTTCAGGATTTTTTATATTTGTTTGAATTTCAAAAATATCAGAATCCTTAGAAATTAATTCTTTAGGATAGAATCCAATGCCTAGGTTATGCTTGACTAATGGAAATATTTGATCGGCAGTAGCCACTTCTAAATCGGTATGAAAAGGAATTTTGTGATTTAAGAACAAGTTCGAATAATAGGTATATGTACTTGTGTTTTTGCCTAAGGTAATAAATGGATAATGCGAGATTTGTTGGATGTCTAGAATTTCATTGCTTAAGCTTTCATATTCTTTTCCACCAATTAAAATTTCTTCAAAGCAGTAGAGTGAAGTTGCGTGTAATGGCTTTTTGATGTTGATCGGACTTGTGACTACGGCAATATCGACAATTCCTTTTTCTAAGGCGTCAATAGCTTGAATAGAGGAGTGGTTGGATAATTTGATTTTAACGAGGGGATAGGCTTTGTGGAAATGTTCAAGCTTGGATAATAAAAAGATATTTAGAGCCGTTTCACTAACCCCAATTGAGATGTGTCCGTGTTCTAATGTTTTATTTGAAAGGATTTCGCATTCTCCTTGGTAAAGTTGTTCAATCGCTATCGCAACATGTTCATAGAGTTGTTCACCTTCGGGTGTTAGAGTAATTCCTGAATGGGAGCGTACTAAAAGCTTACATCCAAATTCACTTTCAATGTTGTTCATAGTTCGCGAGATGTTGGGTTGGTTGTTATGTAGGATTTTTGCGGCTTTTGAAAAGCTTTTATATTTAGCTACATAATAGAAAATACGGTAATAGTCTAGTGTCATTGTATAACCTCCATATAATTTTTATATAATGCATATTTAAAATATACATTTCACATATTTTATAGGTGTTAGTATAATACATTTAGTCTGAGTAGGCAAGCCATCAAAAACAGATACAAAAAGTGTGTTAAAGGAAGACTTCTTGTATCTGTTTGCCCAAAGGACTAGAAAAGAAGTGAGAATCATGCCAACAATTTTTCCTAGGGAAGAAAAGGCAGAGGCTTTGTTTGATAAAATTGCCAAGGATCCTAGGGCCTGTAAACGATTAATGGATGCCTTTTATGAAGGTGTTGCCTGTGATGAGGATTCAGGTGTAGAAGAAGAAAGGGTACTTGTAGATAAACAAGTATTTACCAATGCCTTATTTACTGCATACAAGAACAAAGATCTATCGGCATTTTTAATGGCTGTATGCGGCAATAGTATGTTTGACTTATTGAGAAATGCATTTTTGATTCCATTGCGATTTAACGATAAGGGAAAAGAGAATCCGATTCTTTTAAGTGATGAAAATAGAAATTTTATAGAAAGTGATATTCACATTCCTGAATCAAAGAAGCATATGTTTAAAAAGCTGGTAGAAAAAAATCGATACTTAGCTTATGGCTTTTTAGAACAGCATAGCTTTAAAGAGGACATGTCCATTCAAACTATTCAAAATGAATCGCATTTAGGTATCTTAGTTGTCCAAGAAATGCCTGAAGAGGTTCATGAAAAGTTAAGTGATGCACAAATTTATTCTGGCTTGTGGGATTCTATGATGAAGCTAGAAGATTTGTTGTATAATGCATTCTTCTATTGTGGGGATTTTAAAGGAAAGTATTGTGTAGGTGTATTCTTACCATTTACACATTTTGAACATAATTTAGAAAAGAATATTGAAGTTTCAAATAGTATCTTATATGAATGTATACAAAAAATGCTGAACGATTAAGTTCAGTTTTTTTCTTATTGGCATTCTATGGTAGAATAAGAAATAGGGAAAGCAGAGAAATAATAATGTTTGATTACAAAATTAAGTTGTTTATTGATACAGTAGAGCAGGGGAGTTTTAGTGGGGCAGCTAAATTGAATTATATTTCACAATCAGCTGTATCTCAGGCAATAAATAAGCTAGAGGTGGAAATAAAGACTAAATTATTTGATAGAAATGGTTATAAGCCTGTTTTGACAAAAGCTGGAAAATATTACTATAACGAATTGACAGAGCTTTGTAAGGAGTATCAAGAGATTGTTTATAATACAATTGAGTTATCGGATGTGCAAAGAAAAATTGTGATTGGTATATCGAATAATTATGAGAAAAAACACATACTAAAGATTGTTTCAGAATTTAAAAAGGAACATGATGTAAAGATTGAAATTAAGCATCATAATCCAATTGATGGCGTGGAAAAGCTTAAAAAGAAAGCTGTTGATATTGATTTTGGAATCTTAGAATCTTATAAGGGGGAACCTAAGATTTATAGTGTACCAATTCATTCATTGATTCCTGTTGTAGTTATGTCGCAAGATCATTCTTTAGCAAATGAAAAACAATTGTCGGTTAATCAAATAGTAAATGAGCCAGTTGTGATATTAAATGAGGTTATTAATAAAAAGACATATAATCATTTTATGAATGCTTTTAAATTGGATGGCTATGTGCCTAAAATTGTTAAAGAGTGTGGTAATTTAGAAGATTTCTTTATGTCTGTTCGATTTAATGAAGGAATCGGTTATACAGTGCAAGAACTTGTGAATGACGAAGAAGGTATTGTGTCTATTCCATTAGTGGATACACATCATGAATCAATTATCGCAATTGCGTATGAGATGAATAGTAAAGATGAATTGTTGAGAGAATTAGTAAGTAAAATTGAATATTATTTTAAGAGTCTATAAGTTATACTTATGGACTCTATTACTTTTTTATGTCTATTTTATTGTTTGTGAAATGATTATCATAAATGTATAAATATAAAGGAGAACATAAATATGGGAAAACTATTATTAACAGGTGTTGACGGAAATTTAGGTGGATTTGCAGCAGAAGAGTTGTTGAAATTGGAACCTAAAGAAAATTTGATTTTTTGTGGATACAATCCAGATTCATTGAAAAAATATGCAGATATGGGAATTGAAACTCACGTAACAAATTTCAATAATCCAGATGGATTAAAGGAAGCGTTTCAGAATGCTGAAGTTGTAGCTTTAATTTCTATGCCTTTTGTTGGTGTGAAAAGACAGAATGCACATAAAAATTGTGTAGATGCTGCAAAAGCAGCTGGTGTAAGACAAATTGTTTATACATCACTTGTAAATGCAGATGATGAAACAAATCCTTCTGTAGAAAAGAAAGATCATATTTATACTGAGAAATATATTCAAGAACAAGGATTAGATTATCAGTTCATGAGAAACTCTCAATATGCAGAGGCAATGGTTACAAACTATTTTACTTATGCAAAGATGAATGCGCCATTAACAAATTCTCAGGGTGATGGTTTAATGGCTTATATTTCAAGAAAGGATTGTGCTAAAGCCGTTGCGTATGCATTGCATCGTTCGAATGAATTTTCTAAAAAAGTATGGAACATCAATGGTTTAGAATTAATGACAATTTCAACATTCTGCGCAATTGGTGATGTTTCAACAGGAAATCATGTTCCATTTGTGAATGTTACAGATGAAGAAAACTACCAAATTTGGGATGCGATGGGAGTTCCTCGTACAACAGATGGTGTATTCTTAAAAGATTCTGAAGCTCCATTCTCATCAGATGGAATGGTAACTTTTGCCCAGGCTATTCGTGAAGGTAAAATGGATATTCATACAAAAGATTTTACAGAATTAACAGGAGCTACTCCAATTTCTGTAAGATATATGTTTGATCATCAAGAAGAATTCCAAATTGGTGAAAGACACTCAAAGGACAACTAATCATTATGTATAAGCATGTATTAAGTCCAATTCAAATTGGTCCAATGAAATTAAAGAACAGAGTATCCTTTACGCCTGTATGGCCATCGTTTGCAACAAGTGATGGAAGAGTGAATCGTGAATTGATCGAATGGGTAAGAGATATTGTGAAGGGTGGAGTTGGATGCATCAATATTGGATGTGGATGTGTTAATCGTAATCTACCTAGCTTTGTCACTCACTTATTAAGAATGAGTGAAGAAGGAACAGTAAATGAGATGACGATGTTGTCAGATCTAGTTCATATGTATCAATGTAAAATTGGTATTGAATTGTTCGCAATCAATATGTATGGAGGTTCTTTTGAAACACGTGATACAAATTCAACGAAACCAGTTGTTGAGTTGGATCCAACATTTATGACAAAAGAACAAATCAAAGAATATATTGAAGATTTTGTGGAAGCAGCTGATCGTGCTGTAAGATGTGGTGTGGATAGTATTGTTATTCATGGTGCACATGGTCAGCTTCCTGGTTGTTTTTTGAATAAAAGAATCAATGAAAGAACGGATGAATATAGTGCAGAAAATATGGATAACGCATCTAGATTTACAGTTGAATTATTGAGCGCTATCCGTGAAAGAATTGGAAATAAATTAGCAATCGAATATCGTATCAACGCGAGTGATATGGTGGAAGGCTCACCAACATTAGATGAAGTTATTGAGTTTGTGAAGCGTATTGAACCATATATTGATTTATTACATGTTTCTCGTGCATTGCATTCTGAACAGAAGTTAGCTCCATATATGAATCAACCTCTATATTATCCTCATGGTATTAATATTGAGGATGCTACAAAAATTAAAAAAGCTATTCATATTCCTGTTACGGTTGTTGGTTCTGTAACTTTAGAACAAGCAGAAGAACACATTGCCAATGGAGATATTGATATGGTTTCTATGGCTCGTGGACTCATGGCGGATCCTTATATGGTGAAAAATGCAAAGATGTCTTGTCCAGAAAAAACACGTCCTTGTATTCGTTGTAATAACTGTATTAATATTACGCATTATAAATTGGCTCCGGTACGTTGTTCAGTAAATGCTGAAATGGGTATGGAAACGATTTATATGAATGTAGGAACAACTACACCTAAAAAGATTGCGGTAATCGGTGGTGGTCCTGCAGGTATGGAATTTGCAAGAACCGCATCTCAAAGAGGGCATAGTGTGGATTTGTTTGAAAAATCAGATTGTTTAGGTGGCGTATTAAATATGGCTGCGGCTCCTGATTTTAAAGCAGACATTAAAAACTATTTAGAATGGTCTATTCGCAGTGTGAAAGCATGTGATAATGTTATGATTCATTTAAATACAGAAGCAAAACCAGAAGACTTAAATGAATACGACGTTGTTGTAGTCGCAATTGGTTCTGAGCCAATTATTCCTCAATTTGTAAAAGATAATCCTAGTGTTGTATGGGTTGGAGATTTAGAAAAAGGCAATGCGACTGTTGGAGATGATGTTGTGATTGTAGGTGCTGGATTAACTGGATGTGAATGTGCATTATCTTTATCAAAACAAGGTAAGAATGTTACTTTAGTGGATATGATTGATGAACAAAGTTTTGGCAGTGGTGGAGCAAAATTCAATCAGGTAGCATTGATGGGATTATTGAATGATAATCACGTGAAATGCATTGGTAATGTAAAACTTGTATCGAATAATAATCAATTAGGCTTTGAACATAATGGACAATCTATGGATTTAGCTTATGATCATGTTGTTTTATCTTTAGGAGTAAGACCAAATCCAGAAGTATTAAGCACATTTGAAGACTGTGCCAATGAAGTGATTTACATTGGGGACTGTAATACAAGGATTGGAACTCTATATAATGCGGTTCATACAGCACATGAAGCAGCTAGTGTACTATAAAAAAGAAATGGGCAGAAATCCTGTCCATTTTTTAAGTGCAATATCGAAATGAGGGATCGGTTATGATACGGGCAAATATAAGTCCCATTGGAAGGGCCAAAACGATCAATAGAGATTGAATGAACCAGTTAGCTCCAATTGACATGGTAGATGCAAGTTCGAGATTATAAATAGCTCGATACATGTATAAGCCTGGAACCATGATCACAATGGATGGTACGGTTATGGAAATTCTAGGATATCCTGTATTTCCTTTGATCATGGAGGCAAGTAGTCCGGCTGTTAATGCGCCAATAAAGGCCGCGGCTGCAGCGGGTAAAGATAAATCGACAAGTGTTAGTCGTAATGTGTTTGCGATGGCTCCAATGCATCCGGCACTTGCGGCTATTTTTTTTGAACTGTTAAACATAATGGAGAATCCAAATACGCCTCCAAAACTGGTTAATAGTCTTAAAAGTAATTTGGTAGATGTTGAAATGTGTAATTTTACAAAATCAACGGGTTGAAGATGTAAGACTAAAGCGCAGATCCATGCAGTAAGTGTAGCAGCTAAAATAATGATAATGGCATAGGCAAGTCTTTCTATACCGGATCGTAAATCTAATTTAGCTAAGTCAATACCGCTTGTAATGAAGGGAAAGCCTGGAATTATGAAAAGCATAGAACAGATGTATCCGGCTTCGTGTTGTGTGGCTATGCCAAAACAAGTTTCTAAAAAATTAAATAATAAGGCATATGCAAGACAGGCTAAGGAAACACTGGCAGCGACATTTAAAAATAGGGTGTAGTTATGTTTAATGAGTTTCATTCGAAGTGTATTGCCAAGTCCTGCCCCAACAAAGGCACAAAGCATTTCAATGGGGCCTCCTCCAAGTAGAAAGGTAAAACAGCTACAGGCAAGGGCTGCAGCTAATCCTAGAATAATGGGGGAGTAGCTAGAGTGAATGCTTTCGATTTGATCAAGTTGATCATGGATTTCATTGCATGTGCATGTTTTACATTCGTCTTTAAAGTGATAGACAAAGTCTTCCATACGAGCAAGTTTGGATGTGTTGACACTTGTATTATGTAAAGACAAAGATTGGGCGTGAGAGTCAATTCCATCAATGCATGTGTAGGAAATATTTGTCAGTCCAATGTCGGCAATACATGTAATATTTAATTCACTAGCAATGGTGTTCATTGAACTTCTGACTCGCCAGGCACCTGTACCGCAGGCTAGAAGCATCAATCCAATTCTTCCTATAACGGAGGATTTTTCTGTAAGACTTGCATTTTCAATCTTAACTTTTGAATCTTTGTTCGTATATTCATGCCATGGAATGTCCATATGGTTGTTCATAAGATCATCTCCTATATCATTTATATATAATACACATAGTATAAATATATATTCGATATTTAATTCCATGAATAGTATAGTCAAGAAAAAAAAGAAGTCAATTTCTTAATCGACTTCTTTATGAATCCACGTCATTAATACTTTAACAATATAAGCTTTTTGTTTAGGGCCTAGTGGCTGATTGGGTTTGATCTTATGCCATTTGTATAGACATTGTCTACAACAACAGCCTGTAGCATGTTGGGCAATGAATACAGGATGTCCTTTGAATGGTGTTTGTTTACCATCGTTGGGTATATAGGCTGGAGCTAATCGTTTTTCAACAAAATCGATGGCATGTTTTTCAATGGTGTCCATTCCTTTGGCTTGTATATACTCTTTCTCTTTTTGTTTCAGATGAAAACTACTCCTAAATTTGGAGTGGGATAAGCGATTAAAAAGTTGTTCAAACCATTCGGATTCTGTCATAACTGCTCCTTATATAAAAAAAACCAGCTTAGCTGGTTTCATAATCAAGTGGCGCCTGAAACAAGACTCGAACTTGTGACCTGCCGGTTAACAGCCGGATGCTCTACCGACTGAGCTATTCAGGCATTTGCTTTTCACTTGACTGCCTAGATATAATACCAAAAGAATTCGGGTTGTGCAAGCACTTTTTTAATTTTTTCTCTTGCAAATTTAGAATAAAAGAATTTATAATCTCTGAGAGATAAATACAACAAAAAAGGCGGCTTAATAGCGTGAAATCTAGAGGGACAGCTTAACCTTAATGATTTTGCACTATTTTTTTTGTTGTAAAGCAGGAGGTAATGTGAACACTAAAAATAACATGACAAGCTACCAAATTCATCTAAGGAAAATCACGCATACATGAGGGGCCATATCTTCCTCGACTTGATTAAAAATAATACAATATGACTTCTCTGTCATATCGAAAGTCTAGAAAAAGTCTAGAAAAAGTCTAGAAAAAGAAAAGATTATATTTGACATTAGATTTGTTCTTGTGCTAATATCTTTGTGTAAGCGATATCACGAAAGATTGTTACTTTAAGAAGGCAAAACTGTTGTATATCAAATATTTAGTTTTTTCTATTTATTTGCGTATGGTTACAGTTTTTTTTAATTATACACATAATAGAAACTAATACTTACTAGTAAAGGACAGCATATGAAGATCACTAAGGTCATTAACAACAATGTGGTTAGCTCCATCGATGAAAATGGAAATGAAATCGTTGTGATGGGAAGAGGAATCGCCTTCCAAAAAAAAGTAGAAGATGAAATTGATGAAGATAGAATTCAGAAGGTATTTACTTTAAATCAAGATACTTCAAACATGTTTGAAGAATTAATTAAAGGTATGCCGTATGAAAATATCTTATTAGCTGAAAAAATCATTGCACTAGCATCTTCAAAACTAAATCGAAATTTAAACAAGGGTATCTATATTACTCTAACAGATCACTTAAATTATGCGATTGAGCGCTCGAAACAAGGATTGCATTTTGAAAATGCTCTGTTGTGGGAAATCAAAAAGTTTTATACCAGTGAATATCAAATTGGTTTAGATGCTTTAGAACTTGTAAAAGAAGATTTGGGTATTGAACTAGCACAAGATGAAGCAGGTTTCATTGCTTTACATATAGTGAATGCACAAATTGATGGAGATATGAGAGAATCTGTCACAATGCCAAAAATGATCAAAGATATTTTAAATATCGTTCGCTTAACATTTGATGTTACATTAGACGATACTACTTTATCTTATGAGCGTTTTGTGACGCATATTAAATTCTTTTTGCATAGAATGATCAAAGGTGAGAGCTATGATGTCGGTGACGAAAAGTTCAATGAGATGATTGAACAAACGTATTTCAAAGAATATAATTGTGCCCTTCGCATTCAAAATTATGTTCAAAAGAATACAGGACACGAGGTGTCCAATGAAGAATTGATATATTTAACAACACATATCAATCGAATATTACGTTCTAGTATTAAGTAAGGATTGTTACGAATCAGACGGCAAAACCTGGATTAATCGAACATGTATTTTTATACTGTTCTTTTTGTCCGGGTTTTTTGTTTGACAAAAAAGAAAAAAGGAGAAAAATATGGCAAACAAATATGATGGATTATCTAGAATAATCATTGAAAATGTAGGTGGAAAGAAAAACATTGAAAGCTTAACGCATTGTATTACGCGTTTACGCTTCGTATTAAAAGACGAATCAAAGGCAAATGATGATGTATTGAAATCAACAGATGGCGTTGTGACAGTTATGAAAGCAGGAGGACAATACCAAGTGGTCATTGGAAACCATGTCGCAGATGTTTATGATGCCGTCTGTGACAATGCGCATATCTCGAAAGATGCTGCCTTATCGCAAGAAAGCACGAAAAAGAAAAGTATTATGGATCAGTTTACTGATTTAATTTCAGGCGTGTTTACACCCGTTATTGGAGTTTTAGGAGCTGCCGGTATTTTAAAAGGGTTCTTATCTTTAATTGTCGCTTTAAGTCCAGAATTTGCGACAAGTGGTGCATATACTATATGGTATGGTGTGTCGGATGGTTTATTCTATTTTTTACCGATTCTGTTAGGTTATGGGGCTGCAAAAAAATTTAAAGTCAATGAATGTATCGGTATCGCACTTGGTTTTATGTTAGTATATCCAAGTTTAGTCAATCTAACATCGACGGCAGAAGTTTTAGGCAGTGTATTTACTGGAACTTCATTTGAAATGAGCTACTACATTACCTTCTTTGGCATTCCAGTTATTATGCCATCTGGTGGATATACTTCAACTGTAATTCCAGTAATCGTTGCAGTAGGATGTGGCGCTTGGCTTTATAAAAAATTCAACAATATCTATCCAGTTTATGTACGTGGTTTCTTAACACCAGTAACCGTATTCGCAATTGTCGCACCATTTACTTATTTAGTAATTGGTCCTATTTCTACAATCTTATGTAACGTAATTGCCTTAGTCTTTACTGCAGTTTACAACATTCCAATGGTCGGTGGATTATTATGCGGTTTATTATTAGGTGGGTTATACCAAGTTATGATTATCTTTGGTTTGCATTGGGGATTAATGCCATTATGCATGATCAACTACGCAACATTAGGATACGATATGTTATTAACTCCAATTTTTATTCCATGCTTCACTCAAGCAGGTGCCGTACTTGCCTTGTATAATCGTTCAAATAAAGATGAAAAGACTAGAAACCTTACATTCCCTGCTTTCTTCTCTGCAATCTTTGGGATTACTGAACCCGCTATTTACGGTATCACATTGCCTAAGAAGAAACCATTCATCATCTCTTGTTTAGTTAGTGCATTCGGTGGTGCCATCGTCGGATTCTTTAAAGTATCTACTTATATGTTAGGGGGAGGTTCATTCTTTGCTCTTCCTTCATTCATCAATCCAACAAATAACGATATGTTTGGAATGTTTGTGATGGCTGCATGTATGGCTGGTGGATTTGTTCTGACTTATATTCTTACGTATATTTTCTGTAAAGAAGAAAATAGCACAAACACAAAAACAATCGTAAAAGAAAATGTTGTTTATGCACCCATTCAAGGTAAAGCTGTCGCTTTAGAAAATATCGATGATTCATTATTTTCAAAAGGAATCATGGGCGAAGGTATTGCGATTGACCCTAGTTCAAATACAGTATATGCACCATTCGATGGTGAAATCGTAACATTCTTCCCTACAGGACACGCTCTTGGTTTAAAGGCTAAAAACGGAATGGAAATCTTGATTCACGTTGGAATTGATACAGTAAAATTAGAAGGAGCACCTTTTAAACCTTTGAAAAAACAAGGTGATATCGTTAAAAAAGGAGAAGCTTTGCTCGAAGTAGATTTTGAACAGATAAAACAAGCAGGATTATCTTGTCTAACGCCCGTTATCGTAACAAACTCAAATCAATTCGAAGATATTATAATTCAAGAAGTCAATACAGAAATAAACACAAATAGTGAAATTATTCAAGTATTATAGGAGGTCAAAATGCCATTTAAAGAAGATTTTTTATGGGGTGGTGCTACGGCAGCCAACCAATATGAAGGAGCATGGAACGTCGATGGAAAAGGCGTTTCTGTATCCGATGTATGTACATCCGGATCCTTAAAATCACCAAAGCGCGTAACGATTGGTGTACAAGAAAATGAAATGTATCCAAGTCATGAAGCCGTTGATTTTTATCATCGATACAAAGAAGATATCGCTCTATTTGCTCAAATGGGTTTCAAAATATTTCGTTTATCCATTGCCTGGACAAGAATTTTCCCAAATGGGTATGATGAAAAGCCCAATGAAAAAGGATTGGAATTCTATGACCGTGTATTCGATGAATTAAATAAATATGGAATTGAACCACTAGTTACAATCTCTCATTATGAAATGCCATACGCATTAATCGAAAAATACAACGGATGGCAATCAAGAAAATGTATCGATTTCTTTATGAACTATGTCGAAGTTATTTTTGAACGCTACCAAAATAAAGTCAAATATTGGTTAACATTTAATGAAATCAATTCCGGTACAGTCGCATTAGGAAGTGTACAAGCTTTAGGGACAATTCAAGGATATCAAGGGACAACTTTAGAAGCACCGGATAAACCAAATGAAAGATTCAACGCCTTACATAATCAATTTGTAGCAAGCGCAAAAACCGTATTGCTCGCGCATGAAAAATATCCACACTTTAAAATCGGAAATATGTGTCTGCAAGCAATGATGTATCCATTTTCACCAAATCCAGATGATATTGTTGAAACAAATAAACGCAATCAGATGATTAATTTCTTCTGCGGCGATGTACAAGTTCGTGGAACATATCCTGGGTATGCCAAACGATATTTTAAAGAAAATAACATTCATTTAAACATTGAAGAAGGCGATTTAGAAATCTTAAAAAAAGGGACTGTCGACTTCTACACATTTAGTTATTATATGACGACTTGTGTATCAACTGATTCTGAAAGAGAAAAAACTGGTGGTAACTTTATGAATGGTGTCAAAAACCCTTACCTAGAAACAAGTCCATGGGGCTGGCAAATTGATCCAAAAGGTTTACGCTATAACTTAAATATTCTGTATGACCGCTACCAGATTCCAATGATGATTGTTGAAAATGGACTAGGAGCCTATGATACTTTAACTATCGATAATAAAGTACACGATGCTTATCGTATTGAATATCTTCGTCAGCATATTATTCAAATGAAAGAAGCCATTGAAGATGGAGTCGATTTATTTGGATACACACCATGGGGATGCATTGACTTAGTATCAGCTTCAACTGGAGAAATGTCTAAACGTTATGGTTTTATTTATGTCGATAAAAACGATGATGGCACAGGAACATTAAATCGTTATAAAAAGGATTCTTTTGATTGGTATAAAACAGTTATTGAATCCAATGGAGAAATCTTATAAGAAGGGGCTGTAACGGATAAAGAAGTTTCAGCTTAATAAAAAAGGACCGAATATT
>OIZP01000056.1_pt1 | contig 75878 bp, 72 predicted proteins | sample 1588531 | NCBI WGS metagenome assembly OIZP01 (sample SAMN03283283) | human gut metagenome | biome: human-associated habitat; material: feces | host: Homo sapiens | place: Peru | collected 2012
AATATCCGTATTGGATGTATAATTCCATCGTTAATTTGCAAATGCTCGATGCAAAAAGGAAAATGAATGCATTAATAATTAATTGTAGTCCTGTAAAAAATGGTGCAACTGCTGAAATTGTAAAAATCGCTGAAGAGTGTATTAAAGAAAAATATGACACAACCACAGTTTGTATTGATGACTATAAAATTAATTTTTGTAAAGGCTGCAGAACCTGCCATTCGACAGCAGAATGTATTCAACATGATGATTTTGATTCATTAATAAAAGAATTTGAAAAGGCAGATATAATAATCAGTGTAGCGCCATCATATTGGGCAGATGTTCCCGGCCAATTTAAAGCTTTCATAGACAGGTGTACACCATGGTGCAATACTCATGAACCGCATGCAAGTCTTTCAAAAGGGAAAAAAGGTTATTCCATAGTTTTGCGAACAGGTCCAAACATGAAAGAGTGCGAAAGATTGATATCAACAATCGAACATTTTTATGGTCACATGGAAATTGAGAGCGTTGATAGAATTGGTTTCTGTTCAATAGAATTTAAAGAAGCCGTTAATGGCATAAAGAACGAAATTATTGAATTCTGCAAGAAAATATAAAAAGGAATATTTCATAAAGCAAGTCAAGCTTGCTTTATGAAATGAAATTGAACTTTAGGGCTTGGACGAAGTAGCGTTAGTACGCGGCTTTACGCCGCTTGGAAAATAAATAATAATAGAAGCATACGCTTCAAATGGTTATACAGAATCTTCTAAAAGAAAAAAGGAATTAAGAAATCTGATTCTGTATAAGAAATAGCCATAACAAAGGTTCGTAGCCGACAGGCAGTCAAGCTGCCTGCGGTACAACCAGTTGTTACGTGGACGGTGGCTATGCGCACCTGAAGCAAAGCAGGCGGGCATGATTATATGTGGCAAAGCAAGGAGAAATAAATGAAAAAAATAGTTTTGATTTCTTCGATATTATTATCATTTCTTTTTATAACATCTTGTGACACTGTTTAAAACAATAATCCAAATAACGACAATAAAAATAGCGATTTAAGCGAAACAACCAATAGTACATCATTTTCTATTGTCAGAAAGTGGTACACAAATGAAAACGATGACAGATATTATTACGACTTTCTAAGTGATGGAACTTTAATCTGGCATTATTATCAAAACATTGGTCCTGCAACTTCAACATTGAATTGTTTTGTGTCAAAGCAAGGAATCTGGTCATATCTTAATGATGAACATACAAAAATTTGTATTGTTTGGAAAGATAGTGTTGCTCATTATTATGATATAGTAAAAGAGACATCTGAAAAACTAATTTTACAATCAGATGCATCAGGCTCAGTTGGATTTGGGTTATCAACAACTGAATTATTAAAAACAGCATTAAAAGTAACATACTCAATTCCAAATGAAATTAAAGAATTAATTGGAACATGGTATTATGATGAAACAAAAGACGGAAAATATATTCAATTCCAAGAAGATGGAATTTGTTATATTCATTATTATCAATATATTGGTTCCGGTGAGTTTTCAAGTTTAAATGGTTATGTAACTAAAAAAGGTGTATGGGACTATAACGAAACAACAAAAATTCTTTCAATAACAATTAGTGGAGAAATATCATATTATTATGAAATCTCTGAACTAAATTCCTCATATTTAGTATTCACTAAATCTCAAAACAATGGAGCAGGAACAAGTCTTGTAGGAACTCCTGAGAAATTATATAAATGAATAGTACTATAAATATTTCTGACTTAAAAAACAGGTATTACGTTTTTTATTTAGAAAATGATAAACCAAAGTTATTAAAGAAAAACTCTGAAACACAACTGCAAGGAAGTTTATCAAAATTAAAAGACAAAGGTATTGATGCGTATTTTTGTATTGATTTAGAAACTTTTGAAATCAATTATTTAAACTATAAAGAATCCACCGAAATTGAAGAGCCGTACATGAACATAGTAAAAACAAAAAATAAAATTTATTTTCACAATGTAGGCGGAAGAGCTTATTACGATGAACCTGTTTTACTTTCAATGGGAAATTTCGTATCAATAAATAGAAGAAATAAGACTTTCATAAAATATATAAAATAACAATGTAACTCCAGCTTCGTGCGGACACGTCCCGCCGTGAGCGGCGGCCTGCTTCGCCGATTCGGCGTGCAGCACAAGCCTACGTTATGTGGATTGCTGCTATGCGCGGCAACTGAGTGAGGAATTATATTATGAAAAGAAATTTTATTTGGACTTTAGGGATTGTCTCTGTTTTATCATTCGTTTCGTGTGGTTCAGACAGTCCTGATAAAACTTTACAGAAATATTTAAACTTTGAAAAAAGTTGTGATTATTCATCGGCTTATGAACTTTTGTCAGAAAGTGATAAAAACACTAAATCCTTAGAGGAATATACGGAAGAAGAAAAAAGTGAATTTGGACTTCTTTTTACGGATTCCGTTAGGAAAAGTACAAAATACACAATAAAGGATGTTTCAACCCAAGAAAAAAAATCCTCAATTGAAGTTGAAATTATTCAAAATGATTATCAGCCATTGACTAATGAGGTTTTGAGACAAGCATTTTCAGATGCCTTAAAAGGAGCCGACCAGGAAGAAATGAAAAAGAACCTTTCTGATAAAATGAAAGGAGATATTTCAACAAAAACAACAACGAAAATTTATAATCTTTTAAAAGAAAATAATAAGTGGGTTTTATTTTTCAATTGGGAAATTGAAGAAAAAATAAATAAACTAAGAAACGAAGCAGAAGAATTTGAAAAGAACAAACAATTTGATTCAGCAATTGAAAAACTTAAAGAAATTATTAGTTTAGATGCTCAAGATAAAGAATCAGTTAAAAAAATCGAAAACCTAGAAGAAAAAATTGAATGCATAAAAAATATCAGTATCTACGATTTTAATTCACAATATTACGAAACTTATTTCGAAGGCAACATTCCTGGTATTACTTTTAAAATTAAAAATATGACATCCAAGGAACTTACTTTAATAGAGACAACTGTATCTTTTAAAGATTCTACTGGAACAGTAATTTGTGAAGAAAAATACTATCCAGTAAATACAAATAACTTGTTTGGAAATTCTGATTCTCTAAAACCAAATCATATTTGGCAACTTGATAGAGGATATTATTATAAAGCAGAATCTGTTCCTTCAGAATGGCAAGAAGGGTCAGCTGAAATAAAAGTAACTAATGTTGAATACAAATAGACACATATAACGTAGGCTTGTGCGGCAACACGGAGAAAAGGATTATGGCAGGAACAATAAAAAGAACAAATCCCGGTGATGTAGCTAATTTATTTGTAAGATGTATGCTAAGTGATATTAGTGATATGCTTGGTGGATTTTCAGAAGAAGAATTAAAGAAGACTGTAGAATATTTTGATTACAAATGTCCATATACAGGTCAAGATATTTCTGTAGAATTCCATACTGATAAATGGGTTTTAGATCATTTAATACCTCACAATCGGGAATCTTGCGGATTAAATCTTTATGGGAATATTATTGTTACAACAAGAGAAATCAATAGTAAAAAAGCTGCTAAATCTTTTGAAGATTTTATAAGATTTGACACACAAGGAACTAAAGAGGAAAAAGAAGCTAGAATTCAAAAAATAAGAATTTTTCAAAAAGAAGCAGGATATTTTAACAAAATCAAAGACATAAATGAAATAAAGGAACTATGTAAACAAAAATATGATTTCATTCTAGACCAGACAAAAGCCTTAAAAAATGTTTATGAAACTATTCTAAAACTTACACCAAGCTCATCGAATATTCGACCTAAAAGAATATCAAAATACGGTGCAATACAGATTTTTCGAACAAATGGATTTTCAATTAGTGGAAATGTCACTTTTGCCTCCGAAAATGCACATAATCGAAAGTTTTGGGCAAATCCAAAATTAGATTTTTTGGAACATGATTGGTGGTTGATTTTAAGTGATATTGATAAAAGGGAACTTCATCTTTTTTTCATTCCTGCAAAATCAATTTCCAACAAAGATGTTTGTGTTAGGGCTGATAATCCAGATTTAATTGATATGCAAATAAACTATAATGATTATTCTTTTAAAGATAGTAGAAGTAAAATTATTTTCAAAAAATGGTTTAAAAAAAGTATAAAATATTAAGACATAGATACATATAACTTCGGCTTCGTGCGGACAACTTGTTTTGTCACGGTTTTTGCTGGTCGCTTCGGCTCCTTAACGCAAAAACTGCGCCAATTCCGGCGTTGCCGGAACCGCAAAATGCAGCACAAGCCTACGTTATATGGATGCCGCCGGGGACGGCGGCAAAAAGAAGACAAAAATTAAATTAAGCTTTATAATATAATTAACCTATGATAAAATTCGACAATAAAAAGGAGAATTGAATGAAAAAGTTAATTATTTTTAGTGTTATTTTTTCTGCCTTTCTTGTTGGCTGTTCAAATTTTAACGACCTAGAAACAGTCGGCATAAACAATTCCAATAATAGTGAATCAAATGTTTTAAGAACCCAATTTAAAAACGCATTAGAAAATAATGCAGTTTCATTTTCCAGAAGTGCATCTTCTGTAACAGAATGCAATTCTGAAGTTCTTGAGGTGGCAGAAGATACATCAACATCAGATTTTCTTCTTGAAAATGAATTGATTTCAAGTGTTGCAGCTGCTTATATTTCAAAAGTCGAAAATATCATAAATGATGAGTCCTTATCTGTTGAAGATACAATTTCTAATATCGAAGAAATTGAAAATGATGCAAAATCGGCATTGTCGAAAGAAGAATATGAAGGCTTCATAAATTTCTCTGAAATGTCAATTGCCGCAATTGATTACTATACAGAAAATGATGAGGCAGCAAGAAGTATAGGCTCATGGCTTCGTAAGAAAGCAAAAAATATTTGTTGCGCGGCAATTTCTGATGCCATCGGATCATTTATAGGTTGGAAAATAGGTTCAACCATAGGAGGAATAACACTTCCGGTTATAGGCTACATTCCGGGAGGTGTCGTAGGAGCAGTTTCGGTAGGCGTTGCGTCAACAGTTGCCGACTGGAAGGCAGGTGGTATATCCATAAAAGTCAGCTGGAGCAAATAAATGAGAAACATAAAATTATTATTTTGCGTATTCTTTTCATTTTTTACCGTCAATTTCTTATTTTCACAGGAATCAAATAAAAATAATGAATCAATGGCAATGGACAACATAGATAATTCCACTGTTTTTTCAGAAACAAATGATTTTATAATCCACTACAAAAAATGGGGATTTTCGTCATTTGATACATTCCAATTTGCTGATTCTGAGGTTCCATTAACAAACAAAGAGTTGAATAAAATTTTACTTCCAGTTGAAGGAAATAAAAAATTGATGAAAAAAGCAACTTTCTGGAAATGTATTACTTATACCCTTATAGGTTCATTTATAGGCACGGGAATTGCAAGTTACTACTCCGAAAATGATTCTGATGCTGAAATTATAACCGGCTCATTGAGCTTAATATCTCTATTAGCCTTTGGAATTACAAATGAAGCCTCTGTATCTTACAGAATGCAGGCAATCGATAATTACAATTTATCTTTAACAAAATAAGAAGAACCATATAACTTCGGCTTCGTGTGGAAAGTGGCTATGCGCCACCGCATTTTAGGGATATATTTTTCACGTTACGGAAAGAAAAAAAAAGAACATTACAAGTTTAAAATATAAAGGGCTGCCAAGAGAAAATCTCAAAGCACCCCAAAATCGGCAGCAAGTTTTATTTTTACGAAACAGACGGACTTTTTAATCCTTGCTGCTTACCATAATTTCATCATTTACAGGTCTTCCAACAGAAGCCTGGTTTTTAAGACAAAAGCAAGAGCTTAAGTATTCTTATCATATTACTATAAACATATTATAAAGCAAAAAGCTTTTTCACTTGTAAATTATAATCGTAAACAAAAAGCCTATTGCTGCTGCATAACAAATTTGTAAGAGCGTGGGTATCAAATCTTTGCCGTTCAGTAAGTTTACAATATGCCCCATGCCGAATGTGATACTTGAAATGAAAACTGCAAATTTTATATTATTAGAGCGCCTGAGCGCACACGTCAATAAGACAGTTGTACAACAACTGTAAGTTTTTAAGAACAGTGATATCTTTACCATTCTTAAAATACCTTTCTACAAGAACAGTTTTTTTTTGATTTTTTTTTAATTCTGAAATAAAATCTTTTACTTCTTTTAATTCAGAATAATTCAAAGAATAATGCGACCATTTTCCGTCTTTTCGGGATTTTACAAGATTACAATCCGAAAGAATTTTCATATGATGAGAAAGTGTCGGCTGCGTAATCGACAAGTCTTCAAGAATTTTGCAGGCACAAAGTTCACCGCTGGAAAGCAGTTTTAAAATTTTAATTCTGTTTTCACAGAAGCAGCGTCATGTATATCGGAAGAAAAATAATATCTTCTTTTATTGTAAAATCTTCAGGATGAATTACATAACAAGTTCCAGCGTATTCCTTATATTTTGTTTTAAACTTTTTCAAAATCTTTTGTTTTACGAAAAGTATCTACAACTTTAGGCATTCCTCCAATAATTAAATATTGACGGAATAAGTTCATTACCTTTCTATGTAATGCCTGACCCAAGGGTTGTTTTTCTGCGAAACATTTTTTAATATATTCAAATAGCTCCTCACAAATATTGATTTTTCTAAACATAAATTCAACATAAATATTGAATTTTAATATCACTTTTGATTATGCGCAAGGTATATTCATTTCACCGTGCAGACAATTCTTTTACTTTTTCTTCTATTATATTAATCACTTTTATAAACTCTGCGTCGCTTTTACCGGTCGGGTCTTCGAGTCCCCAGTCTTCGAGAACTTTACACGGAACAAAAGGACACTGAACATTACAACCCATAGTAATTACAACATCAACCGGCGGAATCTCTAAAATCAATTTTGAACGCTGGGATTTTTCCATGTCGATGCCGTAGATTTTTTTTACAAGACGAACGGCATCCTGATTAATCTGCGGTTTTGTTTCTGTTCCTGCCGAATAAAATTCAATTCTTTCTGAAGCAAAATGTTTTCCGAGAGCTTCTGCAATCTGACTGCGGCAGGAATTGTGTACGCAGATAAAGCCAACTTTTGTTTTGGGCTGTTCAGTTTTCATAAAAACAGTTTAGCTTTTTTTTTGGTATTTATTCAGCGGGTTTCCAACTAAAGAAGCCGTCCATGCATAAGTTGTATTCATATTTTGTGTAATTTTACTTAAATTTATGTCCATATTTTGTGTAAATTTGCTTGAATTTATGTCCATATTTTGTGTAAAATATGTTTATGAAAGTTTCATTTAAACGCAAAATTGAATTTTTTCTTGAAAATTGGAAAATATCTCCAAACAAACTGCCTTTAATTATTCGTGGAGCCAGACAAATTGGCAAAACTTTTGCAGTCAGAAGTTTTGCCAAAAAATATAAATCCTTTGTAGAAATTAATTTTGTTGACAATCCGGAATTCAAAGACATTTTTTCAGATGGATACTCACCGGACTCTGTTATTAAAAGAATCAGTTTTATAAATCCAAATTTTGAATTTATTCCGGGTGACACATTAATTTTTTTTGACGAATTGCAGGAATATCCGGACTGTTCCACCAGTTTAAAATTTTTTTCAGAAGACAAACGTTTTGATGTAATCTGTTCGGGGTCAATGATGGGGCTCAACTATAAAAAAATTTCTTCAAACAGCGTCGGCTACAAAACAGACTATTTTATGCATTCTGTTGATTTTGAAGAATTTCTTTGGGCTAAAGGTTATAATCAGGATTTTATAGAAGACATTTATATTCATTTAAAAGAGCAAAAACCTTTTTCAGATATTCAGTTTAAAATTTTATCGGATAATTTTTTGGATTACGCAGTTGTAGGCGGAATGCCGGCAATTGTTTCTCAATTTTTACAAGACGGAACTTTTTCAAATATTCTTCCAATGCAAAAACAACTTTTATTTGATTATGAAGAAGATATTACAAAATACGCAGAAAGTCTTGATAAAACAAAAATCAAAGCGATTTACAGAAATATTCCAAAATTTCTTGCTCAAGAAAATAAAAAGTTTCAAATTTCAAAAATAGCAAAAAATGCAAGAAACAGAGAATATGCAGGATGTGCAGACTGGTTAAAAGATGCCGGCGTTATCAATCTGTGTTACTGTCTTGAAAATGCAAGTCTTCCGCTAAAAGGAAATTATGATGAATCAAAATACAAAATGTATTTTCATGATACTGGTCTATTAATGGCAAGTCTTGATGAAGAATCACAGGAGGATTTGCGCAAAAATCAAAATCTGGGAACTTATAAAGGCGGAATTTATGAAAATCTGATTGCACAAATGCTTGTAAGTGCCGGATTTGATTTATATTATTATAAAAAAGAAAATTCCCAACTTGAAATGGATTTTTTTGTTCGAACAACAAATAATCTTGTTCCGGTTGAAGTAAAATCAAATGATGGTGCAACAAAATCCCTGAACAATCTGATAAAACTTTCAGAATATATAGATATTAAATTTGGAATAAAACTTTGCAACAAAAATATCGGTTTTAACGGAAGTTTTTTTACAGTTCCGTATTTCTGCACATTTCTGCTAAAACGATGGCTTAAGGAAATTGAATTGTAAGTTGACTTTAGTTTTTTCCAACGGAAGTCTGACTGCAATTCCACAAATTATGCAGGCAATAACTTTATAAAACTCTGAAGCTTTTTTATATAATTTTTGTATAATCTTAAAGTCTTTTGCATCGACTTTTTCTTTATATTTTTTTAATGCTTTTTTTCTGTATGTCGTAAGTACCCAAGTGTAACTTTCGTGTGTGTTGACGTACGAGTTTTAAAGAAGAGATTATTCTGAGTGTTAAGATTTATTCCAGCACAACAAAATTGGCATACAGACTTTTAAGAATTGACAAAAAATTGTGTGGGGGGGGGTATAATATTTGATATAAAATTATCTGAATAAAAAATCAGTACGACATTCTCTGTCGTACACGTGGCTTTAAACTTGAAGCATGAATAAAGGAAAAGAGATTACAATGGCTGCAACAGGAAGAGAGCACAAAGCGGTAATGCGCCGCATTCATTATATTGACGAAAAAATTTCTGCAGGACGATATCCAAACGCGACAAGCCTTGCAAAAGAACTTGAATGCAATGCAAGAACAATTCAGCGCGACATTGAATACATGAAAGACAGCCTTTACGCGCCGTTGGAATACGATCACACAAAAAAAGGCTACTATTATACAGAACCGAATTTTCATTTGAAGGGCATTCCTATAAGCGAAGGTGAATTGTTTGCACTTGGACTTGCCCAGCCTCTTTTGCAGCAGTATAAAAATACCCCGATAGAAAAACAACTTTCCGCAATTTTTGAAAAGATTGAATCAAGCCTGCCTGAAAATGTTCAGCTTAATTCCGGCATTTCATCGGCAAATCTTACGTTCATAGCAAATCCAATTCCCCTGATTGATGAAGAAGTTTTTAAGACAGTTTTTGACGCGTTAAAAAATCACAGGACATTGACATTTGACTACCGTCCCTTGCAAAAATCAACTTACATGAACCGCACAGTTGAACCGTTCCACGCAGTCTGCCAGAAAGGGAACTGGTATTTAATCTGCCGCGAAATAAATCCGCCAAAAGAAAATAACACAGTTCATCCATCCGGCGACATCAGAAACTTTGCGCTTTCAAGAATTAAAAATCCAGTAGAAACAAAAAATCAGTTTGCTGTTCCAAAAGATTTTGATGTTAACAATTATTTTGACAGCGAAACCGGTGTCTGGCTGAGCGACACAAAACCGATTTTGGTGGAGCTTGAATTTTCGAGCGAGGTTGGAACTTTTGCGCTGGACAGAATATGGCACAAAGACCAGGTTGTAAAAGAAAAAGCTGACGGCAGCGTGTATGTTTCGTTTAAAACAACGCAACTGCGTGAAGTTGTGCGGTTTGTTCTTGGACAGGGGCATACGGTGAAGGTGCTTGGGCCGGAGGAATTGCGTGCGGCGGTGGTAGACGAGGCGAGGATTGTGGCGGAGATGTATGAATGATGGAATTAAATGTTGAAGAAAAAATATTGGAGGCTAATTAATGCCACTAAAAGAAATTTCAAATAATGAAAAAAAAGACAAATCTCAAAAACTTTTTTATGTTATACAGCCTAAATTTACTTTTGAAAATGTAATACTTGCAGACGAAACAGTTGCAAAAATAAAACAAGTATTGGCTTTATATGAATATAATAGTTTAATTTTTGAAGAATGGGGATTAAATAAAGTTATACAAAATCAAAAACGGTTATTCTTGAATTTTTATGGTAATCCCGGAACAGGAAAGACAATGACTGCTCATGCAATAGCTAGTTATTTGAAAAAGAGTTTGTTAATTGTTAACTATGCAGAGATAGAATCAAAATTTGTAGGAGATACATCCAAGAATTTAATCGCCTTATTTGAGTATGCAAGATCCCAAGATTGTGTAATTTTATTTGATGAGGCAGATGCTTTGCTCTCAAAAAGAGTTACATCAATGTCTAGTGCTTCTGATGTAAGTGTGAATCAAACTCGAAATGTTTTACTGAAAATTTTAGATGAGTATGAAGGAATTGTAATTTTCACCACAAATTTTTTTGAGAATTTTGATCATGCATTTTTAAGACGCATTTATGCTCATATTGAATTGGAGATGCCAGATAAAAAAACACGAAATAGACTGTGGGAGCATTATTTAGTTGAAAAATTCCCAATATCAGAAAAACGTAATATGTTAATTGATAAACTATCAGATTATGAAGATATGTCTGGCGCTGATATTGCTAATGCAATGCTAAAAACTGCAGGAAGTATTGCATTGGCAAAAAGAAAATTCGCTTCTTTTAGTGATTTTGAAGAAGTAATAACTGCAATTCAGAATACAAAAGAAAAATATAGTGATTCAAATATTCAGATGACTATAAAAAAAGTTTCTAAAAAAACAGTTGAAGATAAACTAGGAGGCACGTTGTAAAATGGGAAATGAAAGATGGATAACCCTTTCAAGAATTAAAAATGGAATTGTTCGAGGAATTACGGCAATTAAACGCTTTTTTAGAAGAGTGCTTGCATTCTTAAAATTATGTGTTGAAAAATTAACAGAGATAGTAAAAGGAATTATTTTAGGGGTAAGTCATTTAATAAGGAAGACTAGAGGAAAGATTATTGAGGTGGCTACAGTTTTCACAAAGAATGAGAAAACAAAGGAATGGGAAGAAATAGAGATAACAAAATCATTGAAAGAAAATGAAGTACCAAAAGAATACAGACGAATGGATGATGAATTCGAAATAGATGATACAAGAGATTTAGATGACACATTGGAATTAGAGAGGGCTGTATGAGTATTTCAAAGTTTATAAATGATTTTTTTTCTTGGTTTTTGCACTTATTTGTGAAACCATTATTTACAATCGAAAGTTATCTCAATTCAGTAGAAAAATATACTGAAAAGACTATTATTTCTGAACTTGAAAAAGGTTCTGAATATACAGGCGGAAAATGTATAGTTTCAAAAGAGTCTGAAGTGATGAAGTTTGATGTAGAAATGTATTTTTCCTCAAGAGATGGTCAATACTATAAAAAAGAAGCACATAAAACAGAACCGTATTCAATATTTGATAGTGCAAATCTACAAAACTTTCCTAATGAAAAAACTTTTGACATTCAAAAGCCGGAAGGTAACTAAAAAATGCTTTATATAATAATCGGGATTATAGTAATATTTATTGTAGTTTCTATTCTTAAATTTATTGGTGAATTTATAGATGAGATATTACCCATAATAGGTATCTTGGGATTATATCTTTTGGCTACTTGGCTTGTTTATCTTTTTACTAACTTTACATTTCTTCAATCAGCAGGAATTGTTATTGGATGTATTGTAGTTCTTTGTCTTTTATACTTTATCGTAGTCGGTCTAAAAAAGTTATTCTATTATATTCGATATAAAACTTTTGAATCCAAATGTTTAAGATACTTAAATCGAAAATGTAAGTTATGTGGTTACTTAACAGTAAAACAATGGTCTGATAAACTTCCTGACTTTGCCCAAAAGAGTCAGAAATTAGGAAAAGATTTTTTCTCTGCAATAATTGAAAAGTTTACAAAGAAGTGTCAAAAGAAATATTTTTCAAATGAAAAATGGTTTTATCCATTCTGTGAAATTTTAGATAAACAGAATGGTGGCACAATAAGTGACTTGCTTAATAAGTACCACAAGAAAGAAATAGTATGTAAAGAACTCGAGTATACACACTATGATTCTGATTTTAAGTTGTTAGAAAAAGTATTAGAAAATAATTTTTCTAATAGATACCTAAAGCAAATCAGTACACCAGAAAATATCTACAAAACACATAATATGAAAAAGCGTTCTTTTAATATGAATGAAAATGGAGAGTTGGAGGAATTATGAATAAAGAAAATGAAATAATAAAGAGAGCAGAATTTTTAACTAAATCGAACAGAAAAATCGAATTTGCCCATGATATTTCCGAAAAATCGAAAGAAAAATGGAAAGAAATTCTTAAAGATAAAGCTGCTTTATGTGATTGCATATTAATTTCAGCTTTATCTCCTACGGGAAGCTTTGCAATAACAGGTAACTCAATTATTTGCAATACATACATAAAAAAAAGTTTGTATGAAATAAAATATAAAAGTATCGAAGCTGTAAAAGCAAAAAAAGGTGGGGTCTTTAAGCCTGATTCACTTTTGCTTTCTACAACGGATAAGAATACTATTGAAATTACAGATTGTTTTGACAGTATTGATATAGAACAGTTTTCTGAACTGTTACTTTCTTTGGCGAAAATCGCAAAAGAAAATGACTCGTTGGTTACTAGCAAACAGATTGTTAATCTATGTGATTTACCTGAAGAGATAAAACTGATTTATTTAAAAATTCTTTGTAATTATTGTTATATAAATAAAACTGGAATTCCAGCTGCTGAATATAATGCTATTAGTTCTTTTTCTGTTCGTATGAACTTCTCTTATGAAAAAAGGAAGGATTTACGGAATTATATGAACGATTTAGCAAAGCGGGATAAAACTGGCAATTTGCTAAATAAAGTTGAAAATGAGTTGGAAAATGAGACTGGTGCTTGGAATACTTTCAGATATAGCATTATGCAAGATGTCTTATTTCTTAGTACCAAGAAAACTGATACAGAAGAAATAACATCTATAGATTGGCGAAACGATGGTTTTATAGGGAGTTTTATGGAAAGTCTCGGATTAATTCCCGAACAAATCGAAACGATGTGTAAGGCTGTAATTTTAAATCAGAAAATGCTTCAAAAAGAAGCCGATTATGTAAAATTAAATAAAGAGTGGAAAGAAACTTTCAAAAATCAAATTTCAGGTACAAAAGCTTTTGTTCCTGAAATATACTTATTTTGTTCTGGTTCTATATTTGGAATAAAGGCTTATACAGGATTCTTTAAAAAGTCATCAACTAGCCAAAAAGCAATCAATAAACAGAGAGAATTTATTTTACATGAAATTATATTAAACAATCAAAAAACAACCAACTGTTTGATAGAAGACTTAAATATTCTTGCTGATACTTTGGAAAAAGAACAAGAAGAGTCTGGTGGTTTGAAAGCATACAATGACCTGCTTCAAAAAAACCTTGAAAGATTAGCTTTGCAAAAAAATACAACCGAATCAAAATTAGACGAATTTTCAGATATTGAACAGAATGGAGATGAATAACAATGCGAAAAGATAAAATAGATATTGCTCATCTATCAACAGAAAGTTTGTATTCAATGGCGAATGCGGTGAAGGCACAAAGTTCTCAATTAGAATCTGCTACAGATGAAATTTCCGATATATCAAACGGAATTAAGCAATTAAAACAGCTACACTCAGAGATTAAACAACTACAGAAAAAAAATCTGGAGAGTATTTCCAATCTCTCTCCAGAAGATGCTCAAAAATTATTGCAAATGATGCAAACTGAACGTAATAATACTGCTAGTAAAAATGAAAGTTTCAGTAAAATTAAAAGAACGAAAACAATTTTGACTGATAGTGACTGGGATTTATACAGTAATAGCATTTTAGAATATGCAAAAGAAAATGGAATAGATATAACTACTGATATTTTTGCTTCAGGTCTCAGTCAGCAGGAATATGTTGAATTGGAAGATGAAATAAATGAAGAATTTGCGCGTGTAACAAAATTAACAAAACTTGATATATCCTTTTTATTCCTTGCCACAGCCCTTCAATGTTGTAGACAGTATTTACTTACTAATTTTAAGGAAAGACTCAATGATCAGGATGCAGCCAATGATGCAAAAGAGGAGTTAAAGTCAAAAAATGAAAAAGAATTTGCTGAATATGAAGGAACTTTTACTAGGGAAGAAAAGCTAAATATTAAAAACCATTTATATAATCCTACTTTAGAAGAAATTGTTAAAAATAAAGTTCCGTTTGATATAAATTTTGGAGCAAAAGAAATAGGTTCTGATATAAGCAAGTTTGGGCATAGATTTTCAGTTCTCGGACACGATCCTATATTGGGATTAATAGTTGGTACAGCCAATATTGCAACAAGAACTATAACAGATTATAAGTTCCAATCATATCATGTTCAATTTGGTATTAACAAAGTTGGAACTGTTCAGGATAAAATTACTTGCAATGCTCAAACTAAACTTGTTTTTAAGTATTGTAAAAGAAAAATGTTTGATGAAGGTTCTGATTTAAAAGAACTTTTAAAAAAAGAAGAAGACCCGATTAATCTTTTTAATGAAGGATCTAACGGAAAATTAAAAATAGCAGTTTCTTTAATAAAGGAAATTATTCATTTGAAGTCAGATGTGAGGTCTACTCAAAGTTTGCCAATTCCATTTATATCATTAAAAGATCCAGAATTAGCAAAACAGTTATCAGATTATGGATTTGATGCGGAAAATATTGCTACAGTAGGAAAACAAGCTACATATTCTATAATGATAAACAGCATAATAAAAATGTTGCACAGATTGTTTTATAATCAGGAAAAAGATATAAATCTTGATTTGTATCAGGTTCGAACTCGAAAAATTCTTTTGTTTTCAAATTTGATAGCAACAACCAGTAATGTATTGATTGTTGCTATTGGTGCCAGTATTGGAGCTGCTTCTAGCAATCCGGATTTGGTAAAAAACAGTTTAAAAAAATTAGATATAGGTGGTTTTATGGTAACAATGTACCGCCTAGTTTCTGATTCAAACTTTATCTTGAAGATTAAACAAGAATTTTTAGAAAATAAATTATATGAAAAAATTCAAAAAGAAGTTGATGAAATAGAGAAAACAAATTCTTTGTTAATGTCTTTTGAGAAGATGCATAGGAATTAATTTATGAACACAAGAGAAGTCATGCACAGAAACTTTTAAATATGATTTTAAAATATTTCTGGTGCGCAGGGAAAATGGATAACTATAAAACAGTAATTCCGCCAAGTTTTCCTGTAGACAGTAAAATAATTAATAAGCTGAAAAAAGAAGCTTTCGATTTAGATGAAAAAAATATTCTTTCCAAATTATTATGGACAAAAATGAGTAAAGCCGATTATATGTATTTGAATAAAATGAAGGTTGTTGAAAGAATAAAGAATGAGAATTCTTCTTTATCAGAATGGGAATTGAATGTGTGGTCGGAATAAGGTGGCAAATTATTTTTCAAAGAATAAAATCCTATTTTCTGGAAAGACATAACAAAATCCTTCACCCTCACTTAGCCGTGAATCTTACAAACTCTGGCAGGAAGGCTGGATTTATGTTTATCATATGGAAGTTAAAATAAATTCTTAAGTGCGACATTCATTGTCATAGCAACAAGTTATAATTAGTTTATAAACAATAAATATTTGTACAGGAGAAACAAATGGAAAACGAATAAGTTAAAAACCTGGAAAATGAAAATGCTTCATCTTTTGCTGAAAATAAAGACCAACAGCAGGAAGCTATTAACATGGCCATGAAGTTTGGAGAAAATGCAACAGAAGAAGATGTTGAAAATGTTTCCAAAAAGATGGACAAAATGAAAAAAGGAGCTCTTGCAAAAGTCTGGGACAAAGTTCAGGAACTTTGGGCAGCATTCAAATCACCCGATACTCCTCTTTCTACCAAATCAATTATTATTGGAAGTCTTATCTATATGGTAACTCCGATTGATATTATTCCTGATATAATACCGGGACTTGGTTTACTGGACGATGCTTTTATTATCGGACTTGTATTCACTCAGGTTATGAAACTGAACAAAACATCGGAACGAATAAATGCTGATGCAGTAAATAAAGAACTCGGATATGTTTACGCAGATTCAGCAAAAATAAGTGCTTATGGAAACTTTGTAAATAAAATGTATTCCAAAGATAAACATACTAAAAACGAACAAAGAGAAAAAGGTAATATGCATCAAAACACTTTTATTTCACCGTGCAGACAATTCTTTCACTTTTTCTTCCATTATATTAATCACTTTTATAAATTCTGCGTCGCTTTTGCCGGTCGGGTCTTCGAGTCCCCAGTCTTCGCGTAAATTGCGTACACAAGAATCTACATCCCGCATGTCTTTTCTGGCAGGTAACTTTTAAAGAAATAATCAACTGCAATTTATTCAATTGAAGGACTGCATATCGATTATTCATAATGGCCTTTGCACGATGCAATTTTCCTGCCAGTACAGGTAGTCTTCCCATGTTTTATCAAAACAATTTTTTTCACTATTCAACTCTATGGAAAAAAATTGTATATATTAATTACATTTTATAAAGACAGTATCTGTTAAATTCTTTAGTAATCTATATATAAGTTATCTATCTTCAACAAAAGATAGCCTTCTATATTAGAATAACCATTATAGAACTGATTATTCAATTTCAGACGGAAAAATAACTTATTATGGTTATGCAGAAGATAAAATCGGTTTAAATAAGGAAGACACAATTACAGCAACTTATACATTAAACGAAGACGGAAATAATTCAACAGTTACAATCAAATTTACTTCCGGAGATTTGAAAGATAAAGAATATACTCTAAAACTCAATCTTTCATCAGATATTTATTCCTATTCAAAAACTACTAACTAATTAAAACTTTGCTAACGCATTGTAACATTTATTTCAGAATCTCACTACCGAATAAACATAATCAGTAATGAGATCCTGAATCAAGTTCAGGATGACAAAATATCAAGATAAAATTACTCGTCATTCCAGACACCGCTCCAGAATTTCTTTCTGCACTACTCTATTTTTTTACTTTCTTTATCTAATGAAGATTTTTTTCTATTGTATTCAAAAAGGGAAAGTCCTTGTTGATTTGCGGAACGGATTTTTTTTAGGTAATTGCTGTTCGGGCAAACTGATTCAGCTTCTGAAAGCAATGAATTGCATCGTTCAAATTCTTTTTTTTCAAACAAAAGTTGAGATAAAAAAATATCTGCAAAATACTTTTGGGAATCTGTAACGGCACATTCACGGGCTTTTTCAAAATAAGATAAAGTTTTTTTCTTTGAACCGCCGGCAATTCCTGGAGCAAAATAATACCATTGGCCAATGTTTGTTAAAGCGTAAGAAAGATTCGGATTGCATTCTAAAGCTTTTTCATAAAGCGGCCGAACGCTTGTTCCGTATTTTAAAACATCGCCGACGGAATAACCCATGTAGCATGAAGTTATGTCTGCCTGTGTGCAAAAAAAGTATGCGTCATTTATCTGATTATTTTCTACAAACGATTCAATTTTTTTAAGCTGATTTCCTAAAATCTCGTGCTGAACTTTTGCCTGACCTGGCTTTTCGTATAAATAATTATACTTTTCCATTATTATAAAATTTTCTAGAACAATAGTTTCCATTTCAGAAAGATCAGAAATTTTATCTTTGTTCTTAACTGCAAAAGAATCAATTTCAGAATTTATTTTATCAGTTTCAGATTCTTCTATTAAAGAAAGATTCATTCTAAGATCAAAAAAAGAATCAATTAAAGCAAGTGCATTTTTAGTCATGTCTTGCGAAAAAGAAAAAGTTGTATTCAAAAAAAATATCGATAAAAAAATTGTCTTAAATATTTTCATGATTTAATCTTCTTCGTATTTAAGAGGAATTTTGTATGTTTCTTCGTAAACTTTTTTCCAGACTGAATAATTTTCGTTCATCATGTATTCAACATTTTCTGAAAGTGAAAGTTCCGGTTTTGGGAAAATCGGTTTGCAAATGTGAATTGTATATTCCTGAACAAAAAATCCGTCTGAATCGAGAATGTCGCTGTCCTGCATTGTAATAAATACCGGAAGAACCGGTCTTTTGTTTTTTACAGCAAGTGTATAAGCTCCTTTGCGAAGAGGTTTTGGCTTTCTGTAGTTCCACCACATGCTCTGTTCTGGATAAATTAAAATGTAATTTCCGTCTGCAAGAAGTTTTTTTACTGCCTGAAGGAATTCATTCATTGTTCTGTGGCTTGAACTTAACGGAAGAGTGTTGCAGTTACGCATTAACATTCCGTAAAATCCTGGGAACGATGTGTAATTTCCTTCCTTTATAATGCGGAAGAATTTTCCATGTTTTGTTTTTTTATGAATTTCATCGTAAACAATTTGAATCGCAAAACTGTCAAGAGCGTTAAAATGGTTACATGTAATCATTGCTCCGCCGGTAAGCAGATCCAAATTTTCTTTGCCTTCAACAGATTTGATTATCATCTGTTTTGACTTTACCATTTTTCGAATAAAATTTCTTGCAGCTTTAAATGCAAAATAAGCTTTGATTCTGCTTGAAAGTTTTTTCTGCTGGTAGTCAACTTCACCAGGTTGAATTTGTCGTGAAGGTGGATCATCTTCTACATCTTCTTCAAAACGGCCGGTTTTTTCGTATTCTTTAATTTTTGCAAGAACTGCAAGTCGCTCCGGAGATTTTTGAACGCCAGTATTTACTGTTGTTTCTGAAGATTCTACAGTTTCTTTTTTCTGTTCAAAAAGTTTCTGACGGTTAAGATAATTGTCTTCGCGGTTTGCTTCGTCGATTGCCATCTGTGCAAGACGTTCACCAGAAGCTTTGTCATTTGCACGCTGTTCGTCTGTGTATGCGTCCAGAACTGCAACAATCTGATCGTAAACAGGTGTCTGTTTTGCGTATTCCCAGAAAAATTCCTGATGGCGACAATCTCTGTAATGCCACGGTTTTGAAGTCATAATGTAATGAATGATTTTAAAATCTTTTGGCTCGAATAAAAGCTTTCCAAATATTTCGACGTTCCAGTTATTTTCGATCCAGAGAACTTTGTCTTTGCAGATTAAATTCAAATAGTCTTCATCCTGCGTTACAATAAATGAATATTCGTGAAGAAGTTTTATAAAGCGTTCAAGCAGATTTTTTTCGCGGAACTGCTTGCAGTTTATTAAAATCATTCCGGCGTTAAAGAATTTGTTGCGGCTGATTCCGAGACATTTTTCTACGTAATTTCCGTAGCATTCTTCCTGGACCATTGCCTGCTCGTTACAGGCACCGACGTAATTGTCGCCCAACTCGTGATTGTACAATTCTGAAATATCGCCAAGAATAATCATATCACTGTCGACATAAAGTGCCTTGTCCAATTCTGGGAACATTTCGGAAATAAAAAGGCGGTAATATGTTGTCTTTGAATAATAGTCGCGGACATGAAGTTTGTAGTTTACGCTCTTTAAATAATCTGTAACATCGTCAAATGTAATGTTGAATGTTTCGTCAGAAAGCGTGAGCGTAACTTTTTTCATTTCTTCACTCATCTTTGTGTAAAGAATATGGATGTCGTAAATATAATCTTTTGACGCATTTGCTTTTAATGAAGTAATTGCAACAATTGTGAATTTTACAAAGTTATCGTCGCAGGCAAAAAATATTGGTATATGTTTATTGTTCATCATTTTCTTTTATTTCCTTATTAAACTTATTAATCTGATATATGTATTCAAATAAAATATCGTCAAACTGAAAGTATCTGAATATTTTATGAATCTGTGTAACCTGCCACTGCTTGATGTTTGCAACATGCGGATACGGCAAATAGAAAAGTCTCTGCGAAAAATGTCTTACAACTGTCCAACTGTGAAGGAATTTCTGGTCGTTGAATCTTTGCGGAAGAAGTTTCTTTTTTGTTGTACTGCGGATTAAAGCACTTTGATCTGCAAATACAAGTTTTTTTGTTTTAATCAATTCACGCGCTTTTTTAAAAATATCTGTTGTTCTGCATTTTTGCATATTAAATAGAAGAACACCTGCATTTATATATCTTGGGTGAATTAAATATTTTCCGTAATGGTCATTTGCTGCAGCATATTCAACATTTGAAATGTCTATATCATAAAGCAAAGTTATATCTCGGTTAAACAGAATATCTGCATCAAGATACAAAAATTTTTCCGGCATTTCCGGAATTAAATCTGCAAAAAGACGAAGCAAAGTGTATGGCGAACAATAACACTGCTCGTTGGGACTTCCGCGGAATTCTGTGTTGTAAATTGAAGTTACATCAATTTTTGTTACTTCATTCTGCGGATTATATTCTTTTAAAAGATTGTCCAAAAACTTGACCTGCCTGTCAGAAATCGGAATATAATTTTCTTTTAAATCCCGTAAATCCATTGTATATATGAAAATCTTAAACGGTTCTGTTGTCTGTGTTCGCTTTACTATGGAAAGTGTGCAAGTTATTATTCCGTCAAAAACTTTGTCATTTCCACAAAAAAGTATATTTCTCATTTTTAATCCTGATTGCCGCAAATTGGAGATGACGGCGCTGTTTATTTATTAGACACATTAAATGTGCTTTGGTTGCATATTTTACTTTATTTTACAGTATTATCTTCTTTTTTTATATACTTTATTATTTCGATGTTATTCAATTTTGAACGTTCTGTCATTGCGTTAAAAACTTTATTTCGTAAATCTTCACGCTGTTCTTTTGTTGAAAGATTTTTGTCCGGATAAAACGGTCCGTCAACATAAGTTATAATTTGCGGCGACTTTGAAAACTTGCGCTTGCGGTATACATTTGTAAAGCAAAAAGTCGGAACTTCATATTGAACCGGATACCGGAACGAAAGAGATGTAAACGGTCTGATTTTTGTGTAAAACGGCCAGATGTGCGCTTCGGGATAAATTGTAATTACTTTTTTCTGGCGTACACGGGTTTCGATACATTTTAAAAAGTTACGTGTTGAATCCATATCATCAGGAAGCGGAATTGCACCAAGGCTCGGAGTTATTGCGCCTAGTACCGGCATAGAAATATTATTCGGATGAACGATTACATGAACGCTTTTGGGAACAGAAACCATAGTCGGAATAAGAGCATCACACATATTGTGCGTATGATTTCCGTAAAGAAAAAATGCAGTTTTTTTTGCCTGCTTGATTAATTTTCGGTTTACAATTTTATGTCTGTATGCAAGTTTTAAATAACAAAACGCAATCGGAAATGCAAAAATTCTGTACCAGAAAAAACGCGTAAACTTTTTCCAAATTGAATTGTAAACGTATTTGTATTCAGCACCGATTTTGCGAGGCTTTATGTTATCAAAGGCAAACTCGTCATTAAGTTCGTCTTTATAATAAATAACTTTTTGTTTTAGTTTCATTAGTTTATTCTATCTTTTAAAGGAAAAATTTTCAATATATAAAAAAGATTGTGAAAAATAAATGCAATATACTTTATATTAGTTTAGGATAATTCATCTTTCCATTAAAAATTCTCATTATCCAAACATTATTTTTTTCTTCTGTTTCATCAATTAAATATAGAGCAACATAATTTCTATGAAATATGAATCTATGATATCCTTCTGCTTGCAATCTGGCGTCAAAACTTAACGGATACATATACGGATTATCTGAAATATTTACTTTTTCTTCCAAAAACTCTTCAAGAATTCTACTGGCAGCTTTTGGATTTTTTAATTCTTCTGAAATGTAAGTTACAATATCATCCAAATCTTTTTCCGCTTTACTAGTAATATGAACATTATAAGCCATGTTTTTCCTTGATTCTTGAAACAGCATCTTCTACGGAAGAATATCTTTTATTTTTAATATCGTCTTTTGCTTCTTCTAGTTTTCCGTAAATATTACTTAAATAAAGGGCTTTTTCATATGTTTCCATACTCATTAAAACCATATCACCATAACCGTTTTTTGTAATAAAAATTGGTTCATTTTTTTCATGACAAATTGCTGAAATTTCCGCTGTGTTTTTTAAATCTCTGATAGGCATAATTTGTGGCATAGGCAACCTCCTTGTGGTTCTATTATACCACGAATTAGGGCTTTTTGCAAAGATTATATTTTATTCAATCAACAAGCATTTTTTTTATTACATTTTTTACTTCTGTGATTTCTTTTTGTTTTATTGAACCAAGCTTTTTTACCAATCAGAATTAGTGATTATTTGAGATTTAAAATTATCTTTTATTTTGAGTTAAAACCTTTTTTATATAATCTGTTGTATTTTTGTTTAATTTTACTTCTTGAGCATAATTTTCAAATTGATTTACTACAGTTGTGATTTCTTAAATTGTTCTTTGTATATTCCGGGTTATCTTCAAGACCATAGTCACCGTTTTTGAGACATTATCAAATTGCATTAACCAAATCTGTTAAATTCTTTAGATAAATTTAATCTTGACGTCACTCTGACTTTCATTATAAACTTGATTTATGAAAAACCTATTTGGTTACGAAATTATACAAACACTTGGACAGGGAAAAACCGGAACAGCATATCTTGTTGAAAAAAATAATTCGCAGTTTGTCTTAAAAAAAATGAATGAACAAACAGAAGATCCCCAAAAGACAGTTGAAATTTTTAACGGCGAAAAATATTGTTACGAGCGTATGTCAAAAATAGGCAAAGGAATTCCAAAACTTTTTGAATTTGATGAAAAAAATCATTACCTTGTAAAAGAATATATTCAGGGAGAAACTGCCGCAACTCTTGCAACTCGCGGTACATTCTGCAAAGACGGACTTACAGAAAATCATTTCAGGCAAATTCTTGATATGAGCAGGCGGTTTAAAAAAGTCGGAATTCACGTTGACTACTTTCCGACAAATTTTATTTACACAAACAGCGGCGAACTTTATTGCATTGACTACGAATGCTACGATTACAACAGCGAATGGGATTTTGAACACTGGGGAATTTATTACTGGCTCAACAAAGACGGAATGCGTGACCATCTTGAAAAAGGCGGAACGTCAAAACTAAACAAACCCGGAACATTCAAACCGTTTGACGAACCTTTTGAAGAACTTAAAAAGCGCGTAATGGAGTTGGTGTAAAAAATACAATTACTTTAAATTTTCAAATTCCTGCACAGTTATTGCTGTATCAAACCCTCCGATATATTTATCGAGTTCCTCATGGCGATTAATTCCTGTATAATTTAAACTTGAATTTTCATAGCAACGGAATTTGAAAATTGCATCGTTCATAACAGGACCGTTAAAAACATTTAAGCTAACAAGTAACTCAAAATCTTTTACGGTAAGGCCTGTTACTTTTTTAAAGAGTTCAGGTTCAAGTTGGGTAATAACATCTCTTAAGCAAAATTCTCTGAAGTCTGTTAAATACATAAAAACAGGAACCCGTGTTGCAAATTTAATCAATTTTTCCTGAATTTGTTTTCGTTTGCTTTTATATTCTTTTTCTTCTTCGGAAAGTTCTCTTTTTTCTTTCTGAGTCATTTTTCCTTCTTTTTCTTTTTTTGCTTTTTTTACATTTTCACTTTTATTGATTATTGTTTCTATCTCGCTGTTAAGATTTCTAAAACCTTCTATTCTCATTAACGCAGCCATTGCTTCAGGATTTGCCATAAGGCGAGCTAAAGTTTCGTTATCAACATTTACAAGCAGAGCACTTTCCCAGCGTTTGGCAAGAAGTGTTGCAGATGTTCCACTCATTGCAATGTCAAGAATTTCACTTGCAGAAATCTGTTTCATTGTTGAGCCGTCATACGCTAGAACCGGAAGAAATGAAATAAATTCTTCAACAAGTTTCTGTGGATTATCTTTTAATGGATCTGTATTCAAGTTGCGGCTATAATCGCTGATTTGTTTTAATGCACGGTCAAGCGCAAAGTCAAAAACATAACACTCCCGTTTCATAATGACGGACTGCCCCAGTTCATTTTTTATTTCCCAGGGACTCTGTACACGGAATGCACTTTGAAAATAGGTTTCAGGGCTTTTCAAATTACAGAGCATAAAAATTCCCGTCCAGGGTTTTACAGTTACACCAGTCATTAATTTACCACAGGAAAGGGTAATTGTTTTTGTAACCAGAGGATTATCCATTTTTTCCTGTACCGGTTCAAGAGCTTCAGATCCAATTCCTGCTCCGGTTCCTGCACAGACAATTATTTTGTAGTCATGAAAAAATACATTCTGTTTTTCTTTAAGAAGATTCGCCATCGCAAAACAGGATGCAACTCCAGGTAGTAACCATACTGTATGAGAAAGAACATTCAGTAAACGCGTATCGCTGAACGGCATAGGAGGCTTTTTATTTGAACCAAGTTTTAAGTCATCTATTGTTGACGGAAGATAAGCCCCGCGAATTAAATCCAACCATTTTTGAACGTGTTCCTTCAATTTGAATTGAGCATCTTCTCCTGTTCCGTCAGCACTAAAGAATTTATTCAGATCAAATTCATTGAATTCTCCTCCTTTTGCTATTTCTTTAATGCTGTCAGGAATTTGATATGTCATCATAACCATACGTGGAAGTGCTGCATATGGATTAGGAGCATTTTTGTTTATTTCAACATTGAATATAGTTTCAGGCCAAATTTCTTTTGCTCTTTGTTCATCAGAATAAGTCCAGCTGTAAATTTGTTCTTCAATAAATTCACCGCTATTCAATGCACGGAATGGAGTTCCGCTTAAAAACAAATATCGTTTTGTTGAAATAGGAAGAGAAGTTTCATTCTGAACATTGCCGGCTTCTTCCCTGTTATATTTTTCTGAATCAAAGCTATCGAGATTCTCTTCATCTTCCTGTTCAAAAAGTTTTTTTGCATTTTCACGCCATGCTCCAAAGTGATATTCGTCAAAAATAACCAAGTCCCAATATGTTGTATGAACCCATTCATTGCGTGCTTTTATACCGCCATTTTCATTTGTTCCCAAAAAATCCTGAAAACTTCCAAAACAAACAATTGGTTTATTTTTATCACAGTCTTCATAAGACATTCCATTACGGCTTACGAACTGCCAATCTTCAAAATAAACATGATTTTGAAGGTCTTCCTGCCATGCAGTCTGAACAGCCGGCTTAAATGTAAGAACAAGAACTCTTTTACAATTCATTTTTTTTGCAAGCAGATAAGAAGCAAATGTTTTTCCAAAACGCATTTTACAATTCCATAGGAATTTGGGAACAAATGATTTTGGTAAAATTGATTTATTTTTTTCGTTTTCGATTTGTTCAAAATAAGAATATGTTTTATCAACTGCAGCTTTCTGTTCCGGACGCGGTTCAAAAGTTGCACCTCTAAGTTTTAAATTCAAATTCTTAAGTTTAACAGCAGTTATTGCATTTTTTAATTTATCAACACTGCATCGATACCATTCACTCTGTTTATTGTCTTCTGTACGAACCGGATTAATTCCCCAATATTTCAAAACATTGTGAACCTCGTGATCCATAAATACTGAGCCGTCATTTCGAATGGCACTTTCTATATATTCAACTTTCCATGATTCTCCGGGAGTAAGAGTCGGGTAATGCTCCTTCATGCGGATTTCAATAGGACGCTCTGTATAACCGATTTTAAGCATTCCCGGAAAACGAGAATCTGAGTAAGCATAAATAATTGGTTTTGATTTTGGTCTAGGTGGAAAAAACTCTTGTTTTGACATAAATTACTCCATAAAAATGATATTTTGATTGACAACTGGTACTATTTGTATTAAATTTTGAATAGATAATATAAAATGGAGGCAAATTATGAGCACTGTTTCAACAAATATCAGGATAGATTCCAGTGTAAAAAAACAGGCTACAGAAATTTTTAACGGACTCGGAATGTCACTTTCTGAAGCCGTAAATATTTTTTGCAGGCAGGCGATTTTGAGACGGGGACTTCCATTTAAAGTAGAATATCCTCCTAAAGAAAAAGAAGTTGAATACAAACCTACAAAAGAATTACTCTTGGCAGTTGCAGAATCCAATGACATAATTGCCCATCCAGAAAAATATAAAGGATATGACAATCTTGATAAGATGTGGAAAGATCTGGAAGTATGAAATATACAGTCTATCCTTCTTCGAAGTTCAAGAAAAGTCTTAAGAAAGCAAAATTGCGTGGTTTTCCAATAGAAAAACTTAAAAAAGTTATTGCAACTTTGGTGGATGATATTCCATTGCCTAAAAATAATTGTGATCACGAACTTAAAGGTATTCTCAAAGGAACGCGCGAATGTCACATAACTCCTGATTGGCTTTTGGAATATAAAAAAGACGGAATAAAATTGATTCTGACACTTGTCGATACAGGAACGCACAGCGATTTGTTTGGAAAATAAAGTCACGAACTTACTCCATTGGACGGATCATTGATTCGATAAACTTGATTTCTTCTTCAGAAAGTTCATACTTTTTATAAAGTTGTGTGTCTATTTCTGGAATTGTCTTTGACCAGTCGATATCGGAAGAAGATGTAAAGTCTTGAAGAGGAACAAAAGAATATGTGCTCTGAGTCATATTTTTCCCTTTTCTAGCTCCAACAAGCGCTCTGAAAAACTTTGTTTCCATATATTTCTGAGCATTTTCAGTTTCTTCTTTATTATTAAATGGTCCAATTCTTAAAAATGTTTCCGTACAAGCTGTATTAGGCTCTCCTATTTCAGACCTTCCAATAATTCTTGCAGGAACAGGATAACCAATTGAACCTGCTGCACCGTCTGCTTTTGATATATAAAGTCTGTACTTTTTTATTTCCTCAAAATTACGATTGATTGTAGCTTTGGGAAAAGATAAATATGTTCTCGATTTTTCTTTTATACCAAGTATCCTAACAGAATCACCTGATGCCGTTTTAGAAACAAGAAATTCTTCTTTAAAATTATACGGATTTCGAGGACTAACAATTGTAGAAAAACTAACTTCTTTTTTATTCAATACCTTCCGAATAACACTAATAATTTCATTTTGTCTGATAAAAACATCTGAACCATTTTCAAGAAGAGGTCTTTCAAACATTGTTATATTGCCATCTGTTGAATGGGAATAAACTTTGCATAATCCTTTTTTATCCCTGCTCCATAAGAAATAACAGACACCACCTTCAATTGCAACACTAGGAAAACAATCCCCTGAGTTACCAAAATCATGTAATTCTAAAATTCTATTATCGTTAAGCATTGTTTCTCTAAAACTATCTAAACCTTTTCCTCCTACAAACCATCTTGCAGGTATTATCATGGATAAATATCTTGGATTTAATTTTTTTGCACTATTAACAAAATATTGATAAATAGGAGTTGCACTTGATCCAGTACCTCCACCGTCTCTCATTTGGTACGGTGGGTTCCCAATAATTACATCGAATTTCATATTTTCTAATTCTCCAGGAATTGCATTGTGAATAAACTGATAGGCATGCGTTTCAAGACCTTGTCTTTGTTCTTCACCATATTCTTTTTGACTGGCACCGCAATGAAGACATTTTCCGTTTATCCATAAATGTTTTGCCGGCTTGTAAAAAATATTTCCTTCAGGGTTTGTAAATTCTGTTACGCTGTATTTTCCGCTTGCATCTTTTGAACAATAAACGCTTCTTCTGGAAAGCAGACTTGTAAGTTCGGTTATGGCAATCGCAAATAATTGTTTCTTAAAAATATGGGTAACTCTTTCCTGTAAATCAGGTATTTCTTTTTCCAGCCCTACAAGAAGGCGTTTTGCAATTTCGCGAAGAAAAACACCGCTTTTACATGCTGGATCAAAAAACTTTGCATTTTTATCAGAAAAGATTTCTTGCGGTAACATATCCAGCATTGCATTTGCAACTTCTGGCGGAGTAAATACTTCATCGTTGCTTAAATTTGCCAAACAACTTAAAACGTCAGGATTATAAGAGGATTTCTCTGTCTGTTTTTGTTCATCAAAAATTACATCTTTCATTCCTGGTCTCCTACTTCAAGAAAATTGCATATTGGAAATTCTTTTATAGGTTTAGGAATTAATTCTTTAGAAACAGGATCCGGCATCCAGTAATTTTTATCCATTGGCGAATTATCAAATAGGTCAGGCGTAGATTTCCTAATATCTTCTTTTGCCAAAAGAACGTCCAATCGAAAATCACGGCGTTTAACCATTCCGGGTTGAACAAATGACCATTCTGCAAAAACAATCGGCTGCTCCAAGTCTTTTTGGTTTTTATCCACTTGTTTTAACGTGAGCGCATTCCCGCAAAGAATATTTTTTGAAAGAATAAATTTTATACAATTTTCCAGTTCCGTCGGTATTTCTTTTTTTATAGTTTGTTTATAAAATTTTTTATATTGGAGAAATAAACGTTCACGACATTCTTTTGCGTTGTCTGCCAGCAATTCTACGCCGTAAATACTTGAAACAGCCAAAAAAGAATACTGTTCAAAATCATTTATATTTTTCCTGTAAAGCCGTTTAACTGATCTTAATTTGCGGCCGAGAATTTCTGCAAAAAATTCCCGTTTCCACAGGCAGGCTCCAAAAAGCGACTTTCTATACGATTGCATTCATCCTGAACCAAATCACACATTGCTTTTACTTCACGTTCTGCAGTAAAGACTTCACCGTGATTTGCCACACGTTTGCGAGATTTTACTTGATTATTATCACACTGTTTTTCCGTTATTTTCTTGGTTTTAGACATAGACATTCATTGTAATATAGTTAATTGTAAACGCTTTTAACGTGAATTTCAATAACTAAATATTATAACTTACAGTATTTATGTAAAAGTATTGTTTAATTCAATGTCAAAATAGAGAGATGAATAACATTAGAGAATTATTTATAAAAAACTTGAAATACTTAAGAAAACAAAGAGGAATAAATCAATTAAGCTTAAGCACCGAAATTGGAAAAGGTGTAAACTATATTAGCAATATAGAAACAGGAATCGTTTTTCCTCCGCCGGAAACAATAGATGAAATCGCAGAAGTTTTAAAAATAAAATCATCACAACTTTTTGCAGAAGATTCTTCCCCTCAAAATGTGATTGAACAAACTCGAGATGAATTGGCAGAAATCATAGCAGAAAAAGTTACAAACACTATAAGAACAACAATAAAAATGGATGTTAAAAACGAAGTTACCAAAGCATTGAAGGAAATTTAGATTAAATAGAAAATATTGAATTATAGCGAGTAAACTCCATGTAACCAATCTGATAAACATTCCTTGACTTAATATACCGTTTGGTATACAGTATACCGTATGGTATATAACAACACCGACAACAAAGAAAAGATTGCGCGTATCGCAACTGAATTATTTGCTCAACAAGGATATAATGCAGTTTCTGTCCAGGAAGTCTGCGAAAAAGCAAAAGTTACAAAACCAACTTTGTATTATTATTTTACAAACAAAAAAGGACTTCTGGAATATATTACAGATACTTACGGTAACGAATTGATTTCTTCTATTAAAGAGAGTCTTGTTTACGAACACGATTTTATCAAATCGCTTACAAAAGTTTTAAAAAGCGAAATTCAGTTTGCAAAGCAAAATAAAGATTATTTTTCGCTTCATCTGTCGCTTTTAAACAGTCCTGAAGATTCCGAAGAACGCGAAGTTTATAAAAAAAAGATTTATAAAATCAGAAATATTTATAAGGAATTTTTTATTCTGTCTGCAAATGAATTCGGAAATATGCGTTCAAAAGAAATTCTTTACAGCGAAATGTTTCACAATATTGTAATTTCTACTTCAATGATGATTGCAAAAAGACAGATTCCTGATGATGAAAAAACAATTTATCAGATAATTCACAGTGCAGTTTACGGATTTGCAGATTAACCGGATAGGAGAAACAACATGAATTTATATCAAAAAGAAATTTTTTCTGACAAAATATTTTACCATGTTTATCCGCTTGGATTGGGGAACTGTCCAAAGCAGAATAATTTTACACAATGTGCGGGAAACTTTTTTGAAACTTTTGCCGGTGATTTGGACAGAATAAAAAAACTTGGCTGCAACGCAATTTATCTGGGACCAATTTTTGAATCTACAAAACACGGTTATGACACAATCGATTATTATCACGTTGACAGACGGCTCGGCAACAATGAAAAGTTCAAAGCGTTTGTTGAATGTGCGCATCAAAAAGGATTTTCTATAATTCTTGATGCAGTTTTTAACCACACCGGAAGAGATTTTTTTGCATTCAAAGATTTGCAGAAGAATGGATTCAATTCTGAATTCAAAGACTGGTACTTGAACATAAATTTTTCAAACAAAAGTCCGTACGGCGATAATTTTTCTTATGAAGGCTGGGCAGGCTGTTACGATTTAATAAAACTGAATTTGAAAAACTGTGATGTTAAAAATCATATTTTTGGTGCAGTTAAATTCTGGATTGAAGAATTCAAAATTGACGGCCTACGTTTTGATGCAGCAGATGTTCTTGATAAAACTTTTATAGAAGAAATTTCACAGTTTACAAGAAATTTAAAAGAAAACTTTTGGCTTATGGGAGAAGTTGTTCACGGAAATTACAACGACTGGGTTTCCTGCAACCGACTTGATTCTGTTACAAACTATCAGCTGTACCGTTCTATTTTTGCAAGCGTTGACCAGAATAATTTTTTTGACATTTCATATAATTTAAAACGCGAATTCGATAGTTCTTCGGGATGTTACAAATTTGCGCCTCTTTACAATTTTTTGGACAACCACGACATAGACAGAGTTGCATCCGTTATCAAAAATCCAAAAGACGATTTGTATATGATTTACGCGCTCTTGTTTACAGTCCCGGGAATTCCTTCAATATACTACGGAAGTGAATTTGCACTTTACGGAAAACGAAATAATTCCGGAGATGAAGATTTGCGTCCAGCCCTTATGCCGTTTGCAGAACCAAAAGCAGATTTGATTCCTCAATTTGATGCAGGTTTTTTAGCAGATGCAATTTCGCACTTTGCAAAAATCAGAATGAGTTCAAATGCAATTCAAAAAGGAAATTATGTTGAACTGCTTGTTAAAAATGAACAGTTTGTTTTTGAAAGAAATTTTTACGATGAACAGAATAATTTAAAAGAAAAAGTTATCGCAATTTTCAACAATTCAACAAAAGAAGAAACAGTTTCTATTCTGCCAAAAGATTTTGTACAAAATTACAAAGACATGATTTCCGGCGCAAATTACAGCCCTAACGATTTGCAGAATTTAACTCTTCCTGCAAAAAGCGTTATGATATTACGAAGCTGGTAATTCAAGAGGTTCTGAAACAAGTTCAGGATGACGTACCTGTCATTCCGAATTTATTTCGGAATCTCTCTTATCATTTCATAACATCTTTTACTTTTCCGCATAAATTGCTGAATTAATTTTTTTTACTGCAGCCAACTGGTTAAAATAAATTCCAATCCAAATAAGTATGTAATTGAAAATGAATACACCGGCCTGAATAAAAACTGCGCTCAACTTATGTGGAATAAAATAGCAGAACCAGGCAATCACAATATATGCAGAAAAAATAATTGTAAAGTGAACGACTGTTGCTCTTGTGAGGCTCCATGAATCAATCTTAAAGCTCTCATTTGCAGCAGCATATACAAAACCAAATACCGTCAGTAAAACATATTCTATAACTACGGCTTTTACTTCAGAACCATATACGTTTATCATTGCAGATGCAGTCGGAATAAATTCCTCACTTCCGTTTATTACACAAATTATTAATGCAATTATAGAAGATATAGAAATCAAAATTGCACCCGCCAACATTCCGTGAATAAAAATTCTCTTGAATATCTGTTTCATTTTTTTCTCCTATAAATATTATTTTAAACCAAGCGAAGTGCAGATTTTTTTTACATACCTGCGCGAAACAAAAGTCCGTTCGCCGTTCTTAAAATGAAGACCGATTGTTCCAGTTAAGCTCATATCAAATTTTTCTACAAAATCAAAATTCACTATTTCTGAATTTGAGATGCGTATAAATTTGTCTGAACCCAACTGCGGAATAAGTTCTTCAATTTCGTAAAGTCTTTGCTTAATTTCAAAAATTGCATCTTTTGTCTGGGCATACACTTTTTTATTTACACTGTAGATGCACATTATTTGCGAAGGCAAAAGTTTTACTGCAAAATCTTTGTCATAACCGCAAAGTCGTAACGGAACAAAATCATTTTCAATCAATTCTTTAAGCCGTGAAATTTCGCTTGTTACACTCTGCGCATGAATCTCTGCAAACGGAACCTTTAACGATTCATCCAAAATAATAGAAGTTTTCATATCTAAAAATAGTTTCGGCATCCGAGCACAAGCACTTGAAATCCCTGACCGGAAAATTTATTTTTTGTTGAAGGAATATATCCACCGCCACCATATTCAACTAAAAATGAAAAATTATTTTTGATTAGAAATTCAAAGCCACCACCTAAAGAAAATTCAATAAAAACAGGATTTTCAAATATTCCATTTTGGCTTGTAGAAAAAAGCATTCCTCCAACCTGAGCAAAACCATACGAAATAGCAGAAGTATTTCCCAAATCGATTTTTGCTCCCAATTGAATTTTGTCAGCAACCGAAAATCCTCCGCCATACAATTCAGTTTTATGAAGCCCCAGACCCTCTACCAAAATATAATTTCTTACAACAAAATTTCCCGGCGAAATCGTAACTCCAAATTCTGTACCACCGGACGAGCGCAGACTGTCTGCCCTCCAAATTCCACCAAATGAAAAACGTTTTAAATCATTTTCCTGAGCAAATAAAATCTGAGCCGAAAAAATAAACACCGCCGTAAATAAAATAAAAAATTTCTTTTTCATACTTCCCCCTGAAATACATAAAATAAATTATGCATTCAGTATACAGGGAATTTTAAAGGTCGCAATATTTTTTGAGATAACTGGTTGTATTTTGTGACAAGTGGTTAACAGATTCCGCATTTACTCCAGGATTGTTATTTCTACACGGCGGTTCAGGGCTTTTCCTTCGGGAGTTGAATTGTCGGCGATCGGTTTTGTTCCTCCGCTACCTTTGCAGATAAACTTCTGCGCAGGAATTCCTCTTTGGACAAGTGCCTCGGCTATTGCATGTGCACGCTCTTTTGAAAGTTTCATTTCACCGCTTGCAAAACCTACACTTGCCGTATGTCCTTCTACCAAAAACATTTGTTCACGCGCCTGTTTCAAAACCTGCGCAATCTGGTCAAGCCGCTCTTCTTCTCCGGGTAAAAGCTGCGCGCTGTCGGGTTTGAACTGCAAATTCTGTATCGTAAGTCGCAGCCCGGCCGGCGTTTCGTCTACAGTCATATTCTTTGACACAGAAGATTCTATTTTGGGTTTTGTGCGGCCGGGTTGTTTTGTACCTGAAGTTTCTGCAGAAGAAGAGCCGGCGACAGCGCTGTCTGTACCATCGGATGCGTCTTTAGATTTACCGCCGGAACTTTTTTTACCACCGCCGCTGCTTTCAGAACCCTTATTCGCAGCCGTATCTTTCACATCTGCAATGCGCGCAAGAGAGCGAATAAGACTGTCTCTGTCTACCGCCGGCGGATAATGTGTAAACAATGAAATTGTTCCCTTAAAAGAAATTTTATTTGCATCTGCATATTCAAAAGTTTCGTCAACAGCATCTCTCACAACGAGCGCATTTCCTGTAGCCGCACTTACAAACATTGTTGCACTGTGACTTCCGAACGCAGATTTGAGTTGTGCATCGCCTGCAAAATCAATATAAGAAATTCCGTAACGCGTTGCCCACTTTGCAGAAAGAACAAAAACTTTTTCTCCGTTGAACACATCGTCGCGCAGATACTGGTATTCTACATAAATAGGCATTTTTGTAACGGTGCCTTTGTTGAGCGGATCGACTGCACGTTCAGCTTTTGCCTGCCACTTGTCGCCGGGACGAATTTTTTGTTTTGTAAAGGCAGGAAAACTTCTGAAGCTTGGGTAACCGTTGTCTTCTATCATTACAAGTTCACCGTCAGAAGTAATTCTGAATGAAGACGGAATTGACTCGTTGATTCCCATTTTTACATCGTGGGAATTTCTTTTTGTCGCTTCCATAATATAAAAACTTCCGTCGTAGTAAGTGTCGCCGGGAGCAGCATATTCAGGAGAAGAAGACTGTGCAATAAACGAACGCACTTCGCGACTTACAAGACCCGTGTACCGCCCGTTATCGTAACGACGCAAATCTGTTCGTTCAACCAGCATGTAGCTTCCGTTACCATGATAACGCAATTCGGTACTTTGCGTCTGTGGCTGGCTCTGTGAAAAACAAAATAATTCTGTTGCAAAAAATGCGGTTAATAAAACAAATCTTCTTAAAAATACTCTCATACTATTTTATCGGTCGGGGGCGCTGTTCAATTTACAAAAACATCAGACAGAATGCCTGTCAGTTTTGCAATTGCTATTCCGTAATTTGTCATTGGGATTTTGGCTTTTTTTGCGGCGGCCTGTCTTTGCAGAACATATTCGCGGTTAAACATGCATGCACCACAGTGGATTATCAAACTGTAGCGTGCACTTCCGTCGCTGTTCACAAGTGATGAAGGAAAATCTGTTCCGCGTACAAAATCTATTTTTACACTGGGACATTTTTTTCTGAGCAGGGCCGGAATTTTTTCACGCCCGATATCTTCTTTCTGCGGAACATGCGTACACGCTTCTGCAATAAGTATGCGGCTTTCGGAACACAAATTGTCAAGAGCAGCAGCGCCTTTTATAAAATCATCTATGTTTCCTTTTTCGGCCGCCATTAAAATTGAAAAAGATGTAAGCTTACTTTCCTTTGGACACAACTCATGCACTTTTGAAAAAAGCTGTGAGTCGGTTATAATCAGTTGTGGTGCTTTACACAAAGAAGAAAGCGTCTGTTCCAAAGTGTCACCGGTACACGAAACTACAATGCATTTTTTGTCGAGCAGTTCGCGCATTACACGTACCTGCGGAAGAATAAGCCGTCCCTTCGGAGCCTGAATATCCTGCGGCATTACAAGAAGAACAGTATCATTTTTTTTGCACAAACCGTGCGTTAACGCAAACTCTTCTTCATGACCGTGATGCGCGGCTTCACCGATTTTTTTTACAAGTTCGGAAAGGCCTTTTTTTGTTACCGCGCTGAACAGAACAGGTTCAGTTTGTGTAACCGAAAAGATTCTTTTCTTCGCGTCTTCAATTTCTTTGCTGTCTGCGCAATCTGTTTTGGTAAGAACACAAATCAGCTTTTTTCCTTTGCCGGATATTTTTTTTACCCAGTCAAAATTTGTTTCTTCGCAGGAAAATACCGCAAGCACAACATCGCTTTTGTCCAGAACCTGCAGTGTCTTTTCTTCGCGCAGTACGCCAAGTTCACCGTCATCGCAAAAACCGGCTGTATCTGTAAATAAGACCGCGCCGGTTCCGGGAAGTTCCATGGCTTTTCTTACGGGATCGGTCGTTGTTCCCTTTTTGTCAGAAACAATCGAAAAGTTCTGGTCCGCAATTGCATTCAGCAAAGAAGATTTGCCGCTGTTTGTGCGCCCGAAAATTCCTATAGCAATTCTCATCGAATCCGGTGTCTGCATTTTTCCGTCCTCCTTCACGCATTTTAACTTCATTAACAAATAAATCTCTATATGTATTGTTCCTTAAAATCTGAAGTCGCGCTTACCGAAGGCCTCTTCACGGATGTAAGTTTTTGCGCGCTCACGAATTTTTTCGTCAGGAATTTTATTCAGCTCACATTCAATCAATTTTTCACCAAGCACTTTTGTTTTGTCACAGGCATAATCTTCAAGATATTCCTTTAGTGTCATAAGCGCGTTGGGGTGACAGCAGTTTGCAATCTGTCCTGATTTTACAAGCTGCATAAAACGGTCACCGGTTCGCCCTGCCCTGTAACAGGCTGTACAAAAACTCGGAACATACCCCAGTTCCATAAGCCATGCAACAACTTCATCAAGGGAACGCGTGTCGCTTACGTCAAACTGTGTTGTGTCATCGGGTCGTTCACTTTCGCAGTAACCGCCGACACTTGTTCTTGAACCGCCCGAAATTTGGGAAACTCCGAGTTCAAGAATTTTTTCCCTTGTATTCTGTGACTCGCGCGTAGAAACAATCATTCCCGTATACGGAACAGCAATTCTTATTACCGCAACAATTTTTGCAAACGTTTCATCATCAATTGCATCGGGAAAAGACGCAGGATCAATTCCGTCTGCTGCGCGTATTCTTGGAACACTTATCGTATGCGGACCAACACCCTTTGCGGCTTCGAGATGTTCGGCATGCATTAAAAGGCCTGTAAAATCATAGCGGTAAAGATTCAGTCCAAAAAGTACTCCTATTCCGACATCATCTATTCCGGCTTCCATTGCACGGTCCATTGCCTGTGTGTGCCAGTCGTAGTCACTTTTTGGTCCGGCCGGATGCAGCGTTTTGTAGGCAGCACGGTTGTATGTTTCCTGAAAAAGAATGTATGTTCCGATTCCCGCATCCTTAAGCATTTTGTATTCTTCGTGTGTAGTTGCCGCTATGTTTACATTCACGCGTCTTATCGCACCATTTTTGTGCTTTACGGAATAAATTGTATTTATGCTTTCAAGAATATATTCAATCGGATTGTTTACAGGATCTTCACCTGCTTCGAGTGCAAGCCGCTTGTGTCCCAAATCCTGCAGTGCAATTGTCTCACGGTATATTTCTTCCTGTGTCAATTTCTTGCGACCTATGTGTTTGTTGTGAACATGATAAGGGCAGTAAGTGCACGAGTTAATGCAATAATTAGAAAGATAAAGCGGCGCAAAAAGAACAATTCTGTTTCCGTAAAAACGCAGCTTGATTTTTTTTGCCAGTGCCTTTATTTCGTCATTCAGCTGGGGAATATCGCAGTCCAAAAGAACAGCAGCCTCGCGGTGACTTATTCCCTTACAGAGCGCGGCTTTTTCAAGAATAGATTTTATCAAAGGCGCGTCACTTTTGTGTTTTGCAGAATAATTCAGCGTATCAAGAATTTCTTCATCATTTATAAAATCTTCTGCACGTGCAGACTTAACATCATACATTTTTATCTAACGCTCCTGTATTTATCAGGCGGAATATAATTTCCCGCTTCACTGACAATCTCGTATCCAATCCCCGAAATTTTATTTTTTAACAGTGCAAGATTTTCCGCAGCTTCGTCACCGTCATGTTTTTTATTATTATACAGTTCATATTTTTGTCGCGCATAAAGAGGAGAAACATTCGGCATAATTACATTTGCACCCGAAAGAATTCCGTCTTCATGACCTGTGCTGCTTAAAGTTGCAAGAGCAGTTGTTGCCGGAATAAGCGCATTGGGAAAAATCGTGCGCAACAGTGAAATCAAAAAAAGTGTAAGTTCTGTACTTCCGGCTGCATAATGCGCAAACGGTGTGTCCCTGTGCGGAATAAAAGGACCAATGCCAATCATCTGCGGATTCAGATCCTGAAGAAACATAATGTCATCGGCCAGATTCTGCACTGTCTGGAAAGGGGAGCCGACCATAAAACCCGAGCCTGTCTGAAACCCAAGCGACTTTAAATTAAAAAGACATTCTTTTCTTGCAGAGAGTTTCTGTTCCTTCGGGTGAAGACACTCATAATGTTTTGGACTGGCAGTTTCATGCCGTAAAAGATAGCGGTCGGCTCCGGCTTCTTTCCACGCACGGAATGTTTTGTAAGGCCGCTCGCCCAAAGAAAGTGTCACTGCACAGTCAGGATGTGCAATCTTTATTTTTTCAATTAATCCGCAGACGCGTTCTTCGCTAAAGGCAGCATCTTCACCGCCCTGAAGAACAAATGTTTTAAAACCAAGCGCGTTGCTTTTGTTACAGCATTCCAGAATCTCTTCGTCTGTCAGCCTATATCTTTGTGCAAAAGAATTCTGCGCGCGTATTCCGCAGTAGTAACAGTTTCTGACGCAACAGTTTGTAACTTCAATAAGAGCGCGCAAAAAAATTTTCTTTCCGTAACAGTCATCGCAGAGCGCGCGGGCTTTTTTTTGCAAAGCCACACGGTATTCACTGCGATGTTCAATAAGTTCAATTATACTATTTTTGTCCAGCAATTTTTTGCGCGCCAAACAAGTTTATTTTGCAGCCGATGTATCTTTGTATGCAAATTCAGAAATTGACTGAAGTTCATTTACAGTCGCACCGAATTTTTCTGCAACAGCGTATACACTTATTCTTACAGGATTTCCCAAAGAATCATTTTTGTAAATTTCGCGTGTGCAGAGAACATTTGAAGCATTGTAAGTCTGAACTTCGCTCAAAGCCCCGGACTCGTCGTAACGGTAAACGTGCTTTTTTACAAAACTATCTGTCTCGTCAAATTCTTCGATTGAAGAAACAGTTACTGCATCAAGCCATGTATACACTTTTTTAAGAGAAAGGCTTCCGTCTGCAAAATACTGTTTTTCTTCTGCAGGTTTGCCGTTTTCGCCAAGAATTGTGATTATGCGTGAAAGAAGTTTTCCTTCACCGTCATAAAAACTTTCAGTAACTTTTGCGTCTTCGTATTTGTAAATTGTTTTTGAAGCAAGAGTTCCGTCTTCCTTGTATTCTGACTCGCTCTTTATTTTACCGTCGCTCTGGTATTCAATCTGGGTTTTGTAGATAACAACACCGTCGGCACCTGAATAAACTGATTCCACCAGATTGCGGCTTACGTCATACTTATATGTAATTTTGTCTACAAGTTCATCGCGTGCAGTGTAAGTTGCACTTTCAGAAACAAGACCGTCGGCACTGTAAACATGAACATGTTTTTCGTTTACAGAGCGAAAGTAGTCACCGAATTTTGACGTTACATTGTAGTCCGTTTTTGTATAGGAAGAAATGCTTCCTTTAGGCGTAAACGAACCTGAATCCAAAGCAAATGCGGCCGTTACAGCCGTAAAAAGTGCGAATGCAAGAATACTCTTTTTCATATTTCCTCCAAAAAAGCTGCAAAATCAATTTAACTTAAATTATAGCGTATTTTTTACAAATTAACCACTTATATTTTCGGAAGTACCAAGCCTTATGTTGACCAATATCTTCAATACTTTTAAAATCAGTGAATGGATTTTTTTGAACTGAATGCATTTTTGGCCCTTAAAGAAACACTTCATTTTGCAAAAGCCGCGCAAATTGTCAACTTAAGCCCTTCTGCCCTGAGCCGCCTTGTTGGAAGACTTGAAGAAGAAACAGGAGCCGTACTTTTTGACCGCAACAACCGTGAAGTAATTCTTACCCCGGCCGGAATGAAATTTGCTGAATTTGCAGAATCGTGCGTTAACGGGCAGCGTGAGTTAATGGAAGATTTTTCAAAAAAAACCGATGAACCCGGCGGAACTCTGCACGTTTTTGCAAGCGTTACGGCGTGTTACTCAATAATGCCTCCTTTTATAAGACATTTGTCCGAAAAATATCCCGCAATCCACCTTTCTGTAGAAACAGGAGACCCGGCTCTTGCAATGAATACGGTAAGGGAAGGACGTGCCGAACTCGCGGTTGCCGCCATTCCGTCTGCCGCATGTGCCGAATTTGACTGCATTTCTGTTCTGACAAGCCCGCTCGTGTTTGCCGCAAGTGCAACAGGTCCCTACACCACCGTAAGCGGAAGCCCGCAGGATATTGTTTCATCAGTGCCGCTTATTTTACCAAAGGCCGGTCTGGCCCGGCAGCGGTTTGACTCCTGGACAAAAAGCCGCAACGTTAAGCCGGTAATCGCCGCAGAAACAGAAGGAAACGAAGCCGTTATGGCACTTGCCGCGCTTGGTTTGGGCATAGGACTTGTTCCGCGCATAGTTTTGGAAAACGGCCCTTACCGCGAAGGATTTATTTCGCACAGTGCAGGAAACGCGCTGGGTTACTACGACATAGGTTTTATTCAAAAGACACAGATAAGCGGCTCAGAAAAACTCAAAAGAATGCGCCTCGCCGTAACAGACATTCTTCACAACACACCGTGGACTCAGGAATTTGCGCGTTAAGAATCTAAACCGTTCCAGCGACAGTACGGCCGCCCCACTCATGTGAATTGCGCCGCTCTCGCTCCATAACAGCGTCAAAATCTGCCTGCGGGCTGCAGTTTTCTTCTATTTGAAGTGCAGTTTTATGCAGACGATTTATACATTCAGACTTGTCCTTGTAGCCAAGCTTTGACTTTTCTATTGCGTCACCAAGAATACGTATACTTTCGTCATAAATACGCAGCGGAACAGGAAAAGGATGGCCGTCTTTTCCGCCGTGTGCAAAACTGAATCTGGCCGGATCCGAAAAGCGCGACGGCGTTCCGTTTATGACTTCGCTTACAAGTGTAAGAGACTGAAGCGTGCGCGGTCCAAGCCCCGGAGTAAGAAGCAGGCTTTCAAAATCAGAAGGCTCGCTTTCATAAGCCGCCGCAAGAACACCGCCAAGCCTTTTTAAGTCAACATCCTGTGCTTTTACATCGTGGTGCGAAGGCATTATACAGTTGCGTGAACCGTCTTCTTCGCTAAAAGCAAGTTCCCCTGCAAAAGCATCTGTTTTTTCAATAATTTTTACTTCCCGTAAAATTCTGTCGGGATTTTCTTTGGAAAGATTCAGTATAGAATTTCTTGTAGAGCCTGCATTTGTGTCGGTAAGATTCAGAATAAGACCGCGATTTTCCCCGGTAACACCCGTGTGCGGTTCTTCTACAAAAGACTTGAGGTTCTGCGAACACCAGTGGTAACGCCGCGCAGTTTTCTGTTCAGTATTCATTCCCTGCTGAACAACGGCCCAGTCTCCTTCATCAGAAAGAATAAAATTGTGCTGGTAAAGCTGGAATCCATCCTGAACGGCAGTACTGTCTATTTTTGCACAGAGTCTGCTTGCTTTGACAAGAGCATCACCGTCCATTCCGGTTGCGTCACTCAGATACAAAAGTTCTTCGGGTGTGCGCCTGGAATATTTACCGCGGCCACCGCAAATGCAAAGACCAAATTCCCTGGCACGTGCATTTATTCCGCGCTTTAAGGCATACATTACGCTGGTCGTTATTCCCGAAGAATGCCAGTCCATTCCAAGTACGGCACCAAGTGACTGAAACCACAGCGGATCACTCAACCGACGCAATACTTCTTTTTTTCCATATTGAATAAGAAGAGCTTCAACTATTTGTGTTCCAAGATCGCGCATTCTGTCGGCAAGCCACTTTGGAACAGTACCGGTATGAAGCGGAAGGTCTGCATGTCCTGTACGGCGGATCATTTTGTGTCTTCGTGTCTGCTTTCTATTTTGTTGACTGCACCGCTTTCGACGTATTTTTCAAGCTGAATTTCTGCGGTTTTTACATTGGTAATTACTGAAGGACCGGCAATGCAGCCTCCCTCGCAGGCCATTACTTCGATAAGGTTCGGGCAGTCCTTTGGGGGTTTGAGCTTACCGCTGTTGATCATTCCGTACATGTTGAGCGTTTTCATTCCGGCTTTGTTAAGACCGTTTATTTTTGCAGGTTTCAAAATTGAATCGTCACTGAGCCTTAGTTTTACCGCTTCAAGAACACCACCGCTTTTTGCAAAATTGCGTCCGCTTGCTGTAGGAATTATGCTTTCTTCTGCAACATCCATTTTTGGAACTTCAATTTCCTTTGCTATAAAAAGCGCTTCAATTTCTTCTATAGAAACAACGTAATCCACAAGCTCATCGTCAAAACCTTCGCGTCTTTTTGCCAGACACGGGCCTACAAATACCGTTATGCAGTCGGGGTCGGCTTTCTTGGCAATTTCTGCAGTGTAGTGCATGGGACTTCTTGTTGACGAAACGCATTCCTTAAGTGCCGGTACATGTATATTGACGGCCCTTACATATGCCGAACAGCATGAAGTCGTCATCATTTTGTCACCGCGCGCCATTCTTTCTTCAAATTCATGTGCTTCGTTTGTTGCACAGATGTCTGCACCGATTGCAACTTCCCAAACTTTGTCAAATCCTGCCTTAAGAAGAGCTGCTTCGAGCTGCCCCGGAACTGCGCGGAACTGCGCTGCTATTGAAGGAGCATACATTGCAACAATTTTTTTGCTGCCGTCCATTATGTGCTTTATTACGTCTACCAGCTGGCTTTTGTCCATCATGGCGCCAAAAGGACACTCGCGCATACAGTTTCCGCAGAAAATGCATTTGTCGTAGTCAATGCTTTCGTGGCCTGACGCGTCTTTTGTAATTGCACCTACAGGACACGCTTCTTCGCACGGAACAGGAATTTTTATTATTGCGTGGTACGGGCAGTTCTGCATACAGATTCCGCAGTTAATGCAGATGTCTTCGTTGATGTGTGCACGGCGGTCTATGCTTATTGCTTTTTTGGGGCAGTTTACCATACACGGGCGTGCATAACAGGCCTGGCAGGCGTTTGTTACCATATAATGCGAGCGTACACAGGCATTGCAGGCATCATGCAGAACAGTAAGCATTGGCCACGTGGGCTTTTCGCGTTCAAGTGCTTCCTTTGCAAAAGAAGCAAGCGTTCTTTCTTCGTCGATGTTTTCTACAGACCATCCCATACGGGCAAGAGTGCGCATTCTTAAAATTTCGCGGTCGTGGTAAATGCAGCATCTCATGGGCGGCTTGTTGCGGGGTGCCATTTCGCGCGGAATAAAGTGAACGCCTTCTTCGAGTTTTCCTTCCAGCTGAAGCCGTGCTATTCTTACAAGAATTTCCCGTTTGATGTTTGCAGTATTGTTGTTTATGTTAAGCAATTTGCCACTCCGTTAAAACAGTCGGTTTGTATTCAGTCCAAGTCAGCCCCATTGTTTTTTTTGAAGCTGTCTTTCCCTATTACGCTATTTTAACAGAAAACGGCTTTGCTTGCTAGTTGAGACAGGCCTCGTAAATCTTTTCTATGTCGGCCGCATACAGTTTCTGCCAGCCGTTAACACAGTCACCGCCGCCGCATTCAGCCGCTTTTTTTGCCATGTCAGAAAAATGTTCACGCCCAATTCCAATTTCAGAAAGGCTTTTCTTTAACCCAAGTTTTGAATAGAAAAATTCTTCTACTTTTTCTACAGCCATTTCTGCGGCCTGATTTTTTCCTGTAGAAGGATCAATTCCGAATACATTTACGGCAAATTCGTAGAATTTCTGCGTACGGCTTCCCTGTTCATCGTCATTGGCAAGAACATAACGCATCCAGCGCGGTGTAACGATGGCAAGTCCCAGTCCGTGTGTAATGTCGTAATATGCCGAAAGCTGATGTTCAACAGGATGGCAGCTCCACGGTGCCTTATTGCAGCCCGAAGTAAAACCGTTTATTGCCCACGAAGACGTCCACATAAGGTTGGCGCGGGCTTCGTAATTGTCAGGCTCTTTCATGGCAAGAGGTGCATATTTTATAACAGTTTTCATCATTCCTTCCATGCATCTGTCTAACATAAAAAGATTCTGGTTGCGGTTAAAATAAACTTCCATAAGGTGGCTTAAAATATCGGCGGAACCGCAGGCAGTCTGGTTTGCTCCTACAGAATAGGTAAATGTCGGGTCGCAGAATGATGCCTTTGGAAAAAACAGCGGCGAACTCATAGGCGATTTTTCGTTGGTCTGCATATTGCTCAAAACTGCAGTCGGATCCATTTCTGAACCTGTAGCAGAAATTGTAAGAACAGTTACAATAGGAAGAGCTTTTGTTACGGGAATCTTTTTGCTAACAATAGTCCATATATCTTCATCAGAGCAGGCACCGGCCGCAATAAATTTGGAAGCATCCATTGCAGAACCGCCGCCGGCCGCAAGACAGACATCTATTTTGTTTTTCTTGCAAATCTCAATTCCGCGCCTTACAGATTCTACCTTGGGATTGGGCTCTATTCCCGAAAGTTCATATAGTTCAAGACCGGCGCCTTTTATCTGTGCAACAATCTTGTCATAAACCCCTGTCTTTTTTATTGAACCACCGCCGTAAACCAAAAGAACGCGGCTTCCGTAAACAGAAAGTTGTGCACCAAGATTTTCTATCTGGCCTTCACCAAAAAAAACTTTTGTAGGAATATCGTAAACAAATGACACTTTGCTGCCTCCAATTTGAATGTACAAATTATTCTGAAAGTATACACAAAACAGGCATCTTCTTCTTGTACAAAACGGACAATTTCTTTTTTTAAGTTAAAATAAAAATATGTTATAACCGAAGAATTTATTTTAAAAACGTTTGACATTTTTTGTGCCGTAATGTATATTATAAACAGCTTATAAAGCTGATAAAACTCTCTCCTTTAGTTCGGGAAACCGAACGTTCTGCCCCCGGAGCAATCTGGGGGCAGTTTCTTTTTATGGGGGAATGTATGAAATACGACGTAATTATTATTGGCGCCGGTCCCGGCGGTATCTTTTCGGCTTACCAGCTTGTAAACAAAAATCCTTCGCTTAAAGTAGCTGTTTTTGAAGAAGGCGCTCCCTTGCAGAACCGCAAGTGTCCAATTGACGGCGACAAGATAAAATCCTGCATAAAATGCAAGACCTGTTCAATAATGAGCGGTTTTGGCGGTGCCGGAGCCTTTTCTGACGGCAAGTACAATATTACAAACGACTTTGGCGGTACACTTCACGAACATATCGGCAAGAAAAAAGCACTTGAACTTATGCGCTACGTAGATAGCATAAATGTTTCACACGGCGGCGCAGATACAAAAATGTATTCCACCGGCGGAACCAAATTTAAAAAAATATGCATGCAGAACAAGCTTTTCCTGCTTGACGCAAGCGTAAGGCATCTGGGCACTGACATAAACTACGTGGTTTTAAGAAACATCTTTGACGAACTCAAAGATAAGGTTCAGTTTTTCTTTAACACGCCGGTTCAGAAAATACAGGTTTCAGAAAACGGCGAATTCCGTGTATTCCACGACGGTCACGCAGATGAATGCAAATATTGCATTGTTTCTGTAGGACGCAGTGGAAGCAAATGGATGGAAACAGTATGCCGCGACCTTAAGATTCCTACCAGATCAAACAGGGTTGACCTTGGTGTGCGCGTGGAACTTCCTGCAGTTATTTTTTCACACCTTACAGACGAACTTTACGAAAGCAAAATAGTTTACCGTACAGAAAAGTTCGAAGACAATGTGCGCACTTTCTGCATGAACCCAAACGGAATTGTTGTAAATGAAAACACAAACGGAATTATCACCGTTAACGGACACAGTTTTGAAGACGACGGTAAAAAGACAGAAAACACAAACTTTGCTCTTCTTGTTTCACAGACATTTACAGAACCATTCAAAGACAGCAACGGCTACGGAGAAAGCATTGCACGCCTTTCAAACATGCTGGGTGGCGGTGTAATTGTACAGAGATTCGGTGACCTTGAACGCGGTCGCAGAACAAATGCAGAACGCCTTGAAGAAAGCCGCGTACGTCCAACACTTTCTGCAAACCCGGGGGATTTAAGTCTTGTTCTTCCAAAGCGCATTCTGGACGGAATTATAGAAATGATTCACGCCTTGGACAAAATTGCGCCCGGTACAGCAAACGATGACACACTTCTCTACGGCGTTGAAGTAAAATTCTACAATATGGAAGTCGAACTGGACGAAAACCTTGAGACACGCTACAAGGGACTTTATGTCATTGGCGACGGAAGCGGCGTAACACACTCTCTTTCACACGCGTCTGCAAGCGGTGTTTTTGTTGCCGATAAAATTCTTGAACTTCTCAAAGACTAGTTGTAAGGTGTTCCAAAAGCGCGGTACAGCCTTTTAGTACATCGTCGTATGTTCTGTCAAAGTTTCCAGTATACCACGGGTCAGCAATGTCGCGCGGACAGTCGGTAAAGTCAAGCAGCAGTTTTACTTTGTCCTGCGGATCGCTGCCGGTTATGCGAAGTATATTTGCGTAATTTGCACGGTCCATTCCTATGATTAAATCGTAAGAAGAATAATCGCTTCGATTCATTTGTTCCGCGCGATGTTTGCAAACGGGAATTCCTTCTTGTCTCATTTTGGCAAGTGTTCCTGCGTGGGGCGGGTTCCCTATTTCTTCTGTACTGGTAGCCTTTGACGCTATGTAAAATTCGTTTTCGAGTCCGGCCTGTTTTACAAGATGCTTCATTACAAATTCAGCCATGGTGGAACGGCAAATATTTCCGTGACAAATAAACAGTATTTTTACCATTCGCCTATATTAGCAAATTTATCTTTTTTGGTGTAGAATGGCGGCAGAGGCAGAACATGATTTTTACACTTACAATTAATCCTTCGCTTGACTATGTTGTTGACTGCAGTAATTTTTCACTCGGAAAAGTAAACCGCACATGCTCTGAACGCATTTTTGCTGCCGGAAAAGGAATAAATGTTTCTGTTGTTCTTTCCAATCTTGGAATAAAAAATACAGCGCTTGGCTTTACGGCAGGGTTTACCGGCCGCGAGATAGAGCGCCGCCTGGATTTGATGGGGATTTGCACTGATTTTATTGAGCTTAAAGCGGGCGAGTCGCGTATTAACATAAAGCTCAGGACAACTGACGGCAACTTGCAAAATGCTGCGGCAGAAGAAACAGAAATTAACGCACGCGGTCCGTGTATAGACGGCGGCGCGGTTGAATGTCTTTTAGAGAAACTGGCCGGCCTGTCACGCGGTGATTTTCTTGTTCTTGCAGGGAGTGTTCCGCCTTCTGTACCGCAGTCTTTCTATGCTGACTGCATGGCCGGCCTGTTAGCAAAGGAAGTGAATGTCGTGGTCGATGCCGAACAGAAGCTTTTGCTTGAGGCACTTGAGTACGGCCCTTATTTAATTAAGCCGAATCAGCATGAACTGGGCGCTCTTTTTGACACGCAGATTCTTTGCAAAGAAGATGCTGTTCCGTATGCGCAGAAATTACAGAAGATGGGTGCAAAAAACGTGCTGGTTTCTTTTGCAAAAGACGGTGCACTTTTACTCGATGAAGCGGGTTCAGTCTGGTTTTGCAATGCCCCAAAAGGTAAATGCATTAATTCTGTAGGAGCCGGAGATTCCATGATTGCAGGCTTTCTTTGCGCAGTGTCCGAAGGTCTTAAAGGAAAAGCCGCACTTAAAAAAGCCGTATGTACAGGATCTGCCAGCGCTTTTTCTGAAACTCTAGCCACAAAAGAATCCGTAGAGGCGCTGTTCAACTCACTTGTTTAGCACTTTTTTTGCGCTTTTGTCGGAATAACTGCCCGATATTTGAACATTCACGCATTTATATGTATAATTGAAACATGAAGTCTGTTATTCTTTTGGGCATCAAACATTGCGGCAAGTCATCACAGTCGGTCCTTCTTGGAAAAAAACTTGACTTTGATACATACGATACTGACCAGGTTATTGTCGACATGACAGGCAAAAGCGCCAGAGAAATTTATACCGAGTCTGGGGAAGAAGCGTTCAAGACTGCTGAAGCTGCGGCATGTACGTTTGTTTCTGACAAAATTGCCGGCTGCGGAAGGAGCGCTGTTATTGCAACAGGCGGCGGCATTTGCATGAACCCGGCGGCTCTGCAAATTCTGCGGCCGCTCGGAACATTCGTTTTTTTATGCGCAAAAGAAGATATTGCTTCTGAAAGAATTGTAAGGGAAATAAAGATAGATGCCGAAGGTAATCTTTGCAACCTGCCTGCCTATATTGCCAAAAGAAATCCGCGCTCAGAAAAAGACGTGCGCGATATTTTCCATGAATTTTATATTGACCGGGACAGAATGTATTCGGGCATATCTGACATTAAGGTAATAATGGATAACGCACCCAAAGCAGTAAATGCCGACCGCATCATAGCCGCCCTGCAAAAACTGGAAGCCAGGGTAAATTAGTTCCTCCCGGCGGCTTGTTCAGGGGGGAACACCCTGCCTTTACAAACAGCGGCGGCAGGATGCTTGGTTTTGTTCAATTAATATTTGGCTTTTCCAAAAATGTGCTGCAAATCTGAAATGTCTTTTTCGTTTTGTTGATGTTCACTTTTTTGAAGTTCAATAATCATATCAAGTTTGAGTTAAAAAATTTTCTGCAAACGATTTAGTTAATTTGAAAAAACTGCATTAACCGTTTCATTTAAAGGAACAGTCTGGTAACGCTTTAGTTTACACACCACTTCCAAACCGGCAGCACTTCAATTTGCAGCCCGTTCTGTTCAATTTGCTGTTCATCTGCGTAGGTCAAAAGAAGAAGCTTTTTACAACCGGTTGCTTTGGAGGCATTTTCCAAACCGTTTAATTCACGCCGCAAAGTTTTTGAATTTGCAATATCGTAAGAAACCTGAATAAGACATTCAACTGATTTTCCTTTGCATAAAATAAAATCACATTCAAAGCGATTTTCATCATAATAATACACGTCATATTCAAGTGGCTTATAACGGCGCAGAAGTTCAATGTAAACGATTGATTCCAAACGCCAGCCAAGATTTTCTCCAGCAAAGGCATTTTCACGGTTGTTCATAAGAGCTACATCGACCGGGTAGGCTTTTTCTGCACGGACACGTATTTTACTTTTGTTTGAATATTTATGAAGACCCTGAATCAGATAAGCATTTTTGAGATACTGAACATAATTTTCTGCCGTGTGGGCTGACTTTAATTTAAATGTATTTTGCAGTTCAGCGTAGTTTATAGCACAAGGGACATTATTCAAAAGGTGGTCTGCAAGCTGTTCAAAGGTTGCCTTATATTTTATTGAATATCGTTTTTCTATATCATTTTTCAAAATATTCCGGACAAGTGAATTTATATATGTCTGTTTTCGTTTTTCGATAAGTAGTTCCGGAAAGCCTCCATCTTTCAAATAATCATCAAAAGTGGCGCGCAAAAATGCTCTGTCTTTTGTTGTAGTTGAGTTTGTATTTATTTTTTTGCAGGCACAATATTCAGCAAATGAAAATGGAAAAAGTTCTGTTTGCATATGACGGCCGGTTAAATGGGTTGCTAATTCTCCGCTTAAGAGTTTTGCGTTACTGCCGGTTATAAGGATATGCATTCCCTGACGAATCAAGCGGTTTACAAAGAGATACCATTCGCTGATATTCTGAATTTCGTCTATAAAAAGATGATTAAAATCACCATAGATTTTGTACAAAGTTTCAAGAACAAGATTTAGGTCTTCTGCTTTAAGATTGGAAAGACGTTCATCATCGAAGTTTACATAGCCAAAAAGAATTCCCCCTGATTTCAAAATATTTGTACACATTGTTGATTTTCCGCTTCGACGGACTCCAATAACAACCTGCGCAAGTGATGAATTCAAGTCTACAAGAGATTCTTCGCGTCGTTTGCAGAAATCAGTTTTTAACTTTAATGCAAATTCTTCTTTTTGTTCTGCAAGCGCTTCTTCTATTAATTTTACTTCCATACTTAAAAACTGCACTATTCTGCAAAAAAAGTCAAGTTAAACTGCACTATTCTGCAAATTTTAGCACATTGTATTGCACTATTTTGCAAAAACGATGTAATTTTCACTGAAGATTTTTTATATTTTAAGTGGTTTACTCAGACTCCCAATAGGGGCGTAAAAGACCGACTCTTCTTACAGTTACTTTTTATGATTGATTTTTTAATGAATTTATCAACTCTTTCCTTCTTTCTTTTATTTCTTCTATTTTAAATTGTTCCTTTTCTTCTGAATTACGGTAAATAATAATATTTACAGCTTTATTCAAATCAGTAATGAACGGCTTTGTTATAAAAGATTTTCTTTGTCATCATACATTTATTGTAATTCGGAAAAACAAAAGCAAAAAATGATCACAGGCATATACATCAGCTTTTTCAATTCCTGGTATTAAAAGTTCCATTTTTTACTCCTAATAACTCATCAAATAAATCCTTTATCACTTAGAATATCTTGTATTACATCCTCAAGATTTTCTATATATCCCGGTTTACTTCGGTTTCTGGTATCAATAATTGAAAATCCTGTATTTGCATATTCTTCAATTGCAAGTTTAATTGATTTTCCAAGATTTTCATTATTCTGTGTTGCAGTTTCAAAATCTTTTTTCAAATTATCCGGATTAGTTTTATACATTTCCTGAAGGCTTAAACCAATCATCAGTTTTAATGTTTTGCTGCGATTCTTGAATACTTCAGTACCAAAAGGAGGATTTTTTGTTTTTTCGTGAATCGGAGTTCGCTTTCCGACAAATATTCCAAGAATAAAAGCCCATAAAAAACGCTGCCAATCATATTTGAATACAGCCCGTTCAGACTGCTTTTCTCCTTTTTCGACCTGATTGCAGAATTTTTTATACCATTCATCTTCAATATTGAATTTTGTTGAATCGCCCAAATCAATTACATCTTTCATCATAGTAATCACCTTATCCTTTGATTTTTTTATAAGTCGTATACTGGTCTGAAATATTTTCTGCTTTGGAAAGTGACAATTCGTAAGCAAGACCAACATTATCAGATTCTTTTATAAGTTTTCTGATTTCATCATTCGTTTTGTTTTTTGTTGAAGTATCGTCTTTAATAATAATTATTGACTGTTCAAAACAATTTATCATTGTTTCAACTGTACTGAGTTTGTTGTCACCACCTAAAGTAGAAACCGGAGCGTCTGTTACAAACGGATACTGCTGGTCAAACTGTTCCTGTGCAACTGTAAGAATTCCTGCAATAACAGCAAGCTGTATAGAAATACGGTTTCCCTGGTTAATGTTTCTGATTCTAAAACCCTGCTCATCTACCGTATAAATTTCTGATGTTGAAGTATCAATTTTTATATCTCCAACCAAAGCAGCATTTTCTTTTGTCATTTCTTTATAATATTCATTTGCTCTTTTCTGAACTTCGTTGTAAGCAGTGTCATGAGCAAGTGCATAAAGTTTATTCATTGCATTTTTAAGTTTCTCTGCATAGATAGTCAGAATTTTATCCCGGTCATCGATATCGTCATCATCAACTACAAGCATTTTGAATTCATGTCGTAATTTTTGTAATTCTCTATTCAAGATACCTATTGAACCTTCATTTTTTGAGGAATCTAATTTTGCTTTTTCCAGCAAATCAGAATAATGCCTTAGAGAGTGACTTACTTCATCTGCTTTCTTTTTCTTTTCTTCTGTATCTGCATTAATTTTTGTATTGTCCAAAATACCCTGCAGTTCTTCTTTTTCTTTAAACAGACGAGTTTTCTTTTGTTCAAGCTGTCTTTTTCTTTCTAGAATTTTTTCCAGATTTTGAGGAATACGCTGAATATCTTCATTCGCATTTCCGAACGTAGAATTCAAATCCCTTAAATAACTTCCCAATTTGTCTGTATCACATTTCGGAAGTCTGCTTTTTGCATATTCACAACCGCGGCTTCCTTCGTGTAAATCAGCTCCGCAAATCGGACAAAGCTCCGCCTTCAATGCTTTGTTTATTTCTGCAGCAGAAATACTTGGAGGCACTTCTCCTTTTTCTTCAAGTTTAGAATAAAAGTCCTTGAATTCTTCAATTTTTTCTCTGATTTTATAGAAAACTGCATCTTCTGCTATATCTGATTTTTCTAAATTTGCTTCATTTAATTCAGCTTTAATTCGCTTCATATTATCTTCAAAAGTTTTTTTCTGCTTGAAATAATCCTCAAACTCTTTTAGTTGAGATAATTCATCTTCTAGTTTTTCTACTTTATCAGAATATTCCGCAACCTTTTTATCGGCTTCAGTTTTCTTATCATCATATTCTTCAAGCTGATGTTTTTTGGTTTCAATAGAAAACTGTAATTTTTCCTGCTGTTCTTTTTGTTCCTTGTTTTTATTTTGTTTTCTTGTAATTCTATTGTGAACTGTTCCTACATAACTTTCTGCAAGATCCTTTGCATCTTCAAATACAGACAAACGTGCAATCTCTTTTACAGCTCGTGAAAAGTTTCCGCCTTTCTGCAACTGCATAATTCTGTTGGCAGATTCACCCTGAAACAAAAAGAAATCCTTTATTGACGGAGCAAAATAAATTGAAAGTCTGTCTTCAGCAGCTTCTCCAACATCATTTGCTATTACATGACCATCAAGTTTATCCAATTCTGTTACAGAAAAATTATTAGTTGCATATATAAACTTTTCTGTACTCTTTTTGAAATCTATACTTCGTTCTACAGTTATATAAGATGTTTTATTATCAATAAGAAGAGAAACGGCAACTTTTAAGGAATCATCATTTGCTGCCAACGCTTCATTCAATTTATGATTATTTACCACAAATGTAGAAATTTCTTTTATGTCAGAAATCCATTTTCCATTTGTTCCGTCAGAAGTAGGATCTGTAAGAAAGACACGGCTATATAATGCAAAATTTATTGCATCAAAAAGTTTTGATTTACCGGTATTGTTTTGTCCAATAAAAATTGTTGTTGTTGGAGCAAACTCTATTTCGTTTACATCGTAATATGAAAGAAAATTTGTAATTGTAATACTTTTAAATTCCATTAGTCGTCTTCTCCTAATTTTTCAATATCAATAAGACCTGCATCTATTGAATTATTTATTTCTGTATCCAATGCACTGATTACTGTCTGTCGAAGATTAGTTTTGCTTTGTCGTGTAAAAACCTGATTAAGCAAAACATTAACAAGTCCTCGTGTAATCTTGTCTTCATCTTTTAAAGCTGTTTTTACAATTTTTGGTAAGCTATTTTCTAAAGATCCCATATAAAATCCTCCTTAGAGATATTCCTTCAATTTATTTTCTATTTCTGAATAATTATCTGCGGTAACTGCAAAATCCATTGCACGTCTTATTTCATTTGCCGTAATAGATGATGCATATTTATAATTTTTATCCGCTGGAATAACAATGAAATCAAAAATTTCTGCTAGATTCTTACCGGATGATTTTCTTAATACACGGCCGCGGCGCTGAATAAATTCCCTTTCAGAAGTACTGGTTGCAATAAAAAAAGCACGTTTTGCCGCTGGAATATCTATTCCTTCATTCAATCTTTGTTTTGCAAAAAGAATATCTATGGAACCGTTTGTAAAATCATCAATTATTTTTCGCTCAGTTCCCTGAATATATTCATTCATTCTTATGATTTTTCCTTTTGAAGCTAATGCTGACCATAAAGAATTTTTGTAGACTTCAAGATAATCTTTCCCCTTTTCATCTTTTCCAGTAGGACAAAAGATTATTGTTTTATCTTTATATTTCAAAATTTCTTTGTTCATAACTTCTACAAAACGATCAAGTTTTCCATTTGCTCTTTCAATTATTTTGTGCCGGTTTATTAAAAGATTTTGCAATATTTCTTCATCTTCTTTTTTTGGATGATTTGAATTGCTAAGATAAACAGACAGTTTAGAAATCTGTTCTGACAATTCTGAGTAGGAGTCTGTTTCATCATCATTTAATGGAACAAGAATTGGTTTATAAACATAATGACACAGCATATCCGCTTCAATTGCATCTTTAATACTGAAAACAAACGATTTTTGAGAAGGGCAGAAATAGTCATAAACAGCTGCAGTTCCTTTATCGTCATAAGCACGTTTTGGAGTCGCAGAAAGTCCCAGTCTGTAAATTATATTTTGTGGAAGTTTTTTTGAATAAGTAGAAGCACCAAACTTATGAACTTCATCAGCAATTATTAAAGAATCTTTGGGTTTTAAAAGAGCAAGTATTTTTTTATCATTAATGGAAAATGAATCATAAGTTGTGATTAATACTACTTTTCTTGACTCTTTATTCAGCATTGACAAAACATTAAGTTCTGAAAGTTTTTCTTTCCAGTCAAGACCTGAACGGATAGTAATTATTTCTCCATGAAAATACTTTTGTACATCTTCTTCCCACTGGTCAACCAAATCTCTTAAAGGAACAATTATCAGAATTGTATTCAGTTTTATATGATTAGAAAGTTCATTTGCTGCAAATAGAGAAGTTAAAGTTTTACCGGTTCCTGTTGCCATAGCAAACAGACATTGAAAGTTATCTTCACAAAATTTTTCTACAGCCTTTTGCTGATAAGGTCTTGGAGATTTTTCGTCATTGAAATTGAAAAAATCGTTGGTATTTTCTTCATTTTCGTCTTGTGCTATCTTAAGCTCCTCATTTCCTTCAAGATTTGTATGGTCAATTTTATATTCAACTTTTCTTCTATCTTCTGTTTTATCCAAGCTTTCAAGTTTTTCTGCTATTTCTTCTGTATTAAAATCTTTTGTTTTGTATTTATCTAAAATTCTTTTTGTTAACGATGGAAATTCTACTACCTTTAAATTTTCTTCTGTGTTATTCCAGATATTGTCAAATGCTTTTATTTTTAGCTCGACACGGCTTTTATCTTCTGAAAGCCAACCGCAGTATACATTTATGCTTTCGTAGTTATAGCACATTGCAGTTTTTGATTCATTCATACTTCCGTCGAATGCAATTATATTTCCTTCAAAGTCTTCAAACACACCGAGCTTCTCATGATAGATTCCTACAAGGCTTCCATTATCTTTGAAAGCAATTTTTATTGACAGAATATCTTTGGCAATCAAATTTGCAAGAAGATTCAATCTTTGATTTGTAAAATAATTTTCTTCTTTACTTTCCAATTCACCAAGCAAACGCTTTTCGATTATTTCTGATTTTTTATCATAACCGATTCTTATTGCTTCAATGTCTTCTTCGCTTAATTTTGGGGAAGCAACAATTTGAATTTTTCCACCATTTTTTACAAGGCTCGAAATACCTTTTGTAATTATTTCAAGAGAAGTCGAAGAAAAAAATCCAACCGAGCGTTTATAAATTTTTGAACACGCAAGAACCGGCGCAAAAAATTCATTTGCAACATCATGTTGTGGAGAACGATATTCTTTTTGAAGCTGGAGTGACGGAAAGGGCATGATATTAACCTATTAAAGCCTTTGTATGGGATTTTATATCTCCCTGTATTGCATCAAATCTATTTGATAAAAATTCTTTAACAAATCCTAGTTTTTCATTTTCAGTTTTATTTGCTTTTATATATTCATCTAATTTGGCTTCCGAAAACTCGCTTGGTATTTTTAAATCACTTTTTGCTTGATTAGTAATTTTTCTAGCATAATCAGGCAAATCATCACTTGAAATTGTTATATTTGATTGTTTTGTAATGTAAACAAAGTTTAATGGAGAATTACAAATATTTTTATCATCACCTCTTAATTCATCAGTAATTTCACCAACCTTTTTTTGAGAACCTAAAGGAATAATATGATGGGCTTCTAATTTGTCAGATACTTCCGAAAATACGTTTACAGTTAGATTTTCATCAAACATATCTGTATATGTTTTTGATAAAAAATATTGACAAATAAAATGCCTCAATGGAATTTTAGGAATTCTATCATATGCAGTCTTTTCCATAAGCAATAAGGCTTTATCAGAAAAGTTGTTAGTATTTAATACCGAATTTCTCAAATCATCTAACCAACTTAAATTTGTGTTTTTTCTTAGTAAATAATTTGTAATTAATTTTAAGTTTTTTATCGTTTGTGGATTTTGATCACTGTCAAATTCACCTGAAAAAATTGAGTACCAATACCAAGATTCAAGTAAATTATGAACTTTTTTATCATTGAACCAATCATCATTCATAAAGATTGTAGCAACTAATGTAAGCATTAATGTATAATTTATTTCATTAATAGTTCTAATTCCACAACGAGTTTGAAAGAAGAAAAAAGCTCTATCCAAAGCATTACATATATTTTCACATTGATTATTAATATATGCTGAATCTAGATTTAAGATACAATCTCTTTTCATGTGATCATTTTTAGCCGCATTAAAATCAAAATCTTTATTATATGAGCATAATGCAGCAACATTTAAAAAAGCGTCTGTATATTTAGTAGAAATCTCATTTTTATTTGAATCGTAAGCTCCAACCTGATAACTTGCATTGTATCCATTATGGCTGTTTATGAAAGTTGTAATTATATTTACCATTTTTTCTGGTACAACATCTAAATTATATTTTTTTGATATTTTTATATTATTCACCAAACGCTTAAAAAAGTTTTGTTTACTTTCTTTTGCTACCTTCGCCATAATCAAATCAAATGTATTAAGACTTACTCCTCCTCTGTTTAAATTTTCATAAATATCAATAGCTCTGGCTCTATTAGTTTCTGTAACTATAATTTGATTTAATCTTGCTTGACTTATACAAGTATTCAGATAAGACTTTATATTTCTTGCCCATGAACGACTTTTTGAATCTAATTCAGTATTTAATTTGTTTGAATCTAAAATGATTTTATCTATTTTTGATTCATCAAAAATTTCATTTAAAAAAGATTTCTTTTCAGCATCAGTTTTTAGAGCTCCATATGATAAAGAAATTTCATCTTTAATTTTTTTTGCAATATCTTCAATAATAATTTCAAATCTGTCTCCAATTAAATTTGCATCATCTCCCGTAGGGCATAACAAAAATAATGGTATTAAATACCCCGTTTCATTAGATAAACAAAATGTATCTAAATCTGTTGATAGATTACTATTCGGATTATATGGTGTTTTATCATTCGCTGTAAAATTTAAGCATTCTATAAATGGTTTAATATCTCCAGTTAAAAAAGTCGGATCTTCAGAATCAGGATTTTGAATCGGAAAAGAAAATCTTTTAAGCCCAAAAAGATCATTTTCTTTATCAATATTTATCCATTTTGGAATTCTTAAAAAGAATCGCTTTTTTAATCCTTGTTGACTAATTAAATCTGTTAGTTTTTCTGTCTGTTCATAAATTACATTTGAAAAAACATTCGCCAGAACTGTTAATCGTTGTTGTCCATCTAATAAAAAATCAATTACTTTATCTGAATCAGAAATTGTAGCATCTAATTTAGAACCAATTCTTTTACATGCATATTCATCAGATTTAGATTGTAATAATAGAATACTTCCTATCGGCATCCGGGATAAAACAGAACATACAACGCCTTTTTGTTTATCTTCATCTTTCCATTTAAACTCCCTTTGAAAATCTGGAAGCAAAATATCTTCGTTTTCAATTTTTCGAACAATTTCCTTAAAATCAGAGCCATTCTTTTCTATCATCTTCCCATTCCTCTTCCTATAAATTTTCTTCTATATAATTAAAGCAATTTTCTAATTTTTCAAAATCTTCTTCGATGGTGAAATAACCAGGACTGAATCTTATTGTTCCAGCCGGAAAAGTTCCCAGTGTTTTATGGGCAGAAGGGGCGCACTGAAGGCCGGATCTTACACTTATGCCCTGTTTAGAAAAAATCTGGTCTGCAGTATCGCTTGGAATTCCATCCAGCAAAACAGAAACAATACCTGTGTAATGATTTTCAGATTTATTTCCTGCTATTTTTACAAACTCGTAGTTGCTGAATATTTTTAACAGTTTTTCGCGGTTTTCAATTTCTTTTGCATAAATATTTTTTATACCTGTTTTTAAAATCCATTTGACAGATGCATTCAATCCGGCAATTCCCAGAATATTCAACGTACCTGCTTCGAATTTTTCGGGCAGCGAAGAAGGCATTTCCTGTTTGGCACTTTCAAATCCTGTTCCGCCAAAAAAAACATTTTCCAGACTTAAATTCTTTTTCATTAAGAAACCACCTATTCCGGTTGGTCCGTATAATGTTTTATGACCTGCAAAAACAGCAAAATCAAATATTTCCTGTTCAAGATTCAAATCGACCAAGCCTGCAGTCTGTGCCATATCGGTTAAAGTAACTGCCCCGTATTTTTTTGCAAGTGCAAATATTTTTTCTACCGGAGATATCAAACCAAAAACATTGCTTGCATGGCTTATTATTACAAGGTCAGGTTTTTTGTTTTCAAACGCATATCGTATTTTTTCAGAATCGTAATTTAAATTCCTGTCCAAATTCAATTCAAAAACAGAAATCTTTTTTTCTTTTTCAAACTCATGCAAGGTTCTTGTAACTGCATTGTGTTCAAAAGGTGAAATGTAAATATTTCTTACTCCTCCTTTTATTAACCCCTGAATTATTATATTCAAAGACATTGTCGCTCCAGAAGTAAAAACAACCTGCCTGGAAGGAGCATGAAAAAGTTCCTGAATTTTTTCTCTTGTATCCTGAATCAAATAACCGGAACTCAATGATTGTGTTGAATTTCCTCTGCCTGCATTGCCGCCATTTGTACGATAAAATTCATTCATAAAATCGTAAACAATCTGAGGCTTTGGAAATGTTGTTGCAGCATTATCAAAATACGCTGAATATGTTTTATCTTCACTCATACATTTTCTCCGCATAAGCCCAATAAAAGTTCCATTAACACCTGACGCTTTTCTGCATCTGTAACCGAAAGACCCATTCCGTCCAAACTGCTTTTTAAAGAACGGCTTAGGATTTTTCCACGCGGTGTTCTTTGTGATTTTTCAAAGCGCTTGGTTTTTTGCACACCTTTTTCTGTTACGTAATTTATTTCAAACTGATTTTCATCTATGTTGCTTGATCTGATACCTGCTTCAGAACTCTTACGTGTTATTGTATTTTCACTTTCTGCATTTTTCTTAAAACCAAAAATTGCTTTCAATGAATTTTCCAATATTGAATCATTCCAGTCTTCTATTTGCAAATCAGTAGAAACATATGCAATCTGTCGCGCAACCGAGCTATCCTCTTTTGTGTTATCTTTTGCACTTATACATATTTTTAAAAATCTTTCAGTACCGTCTGCATAAACTGTTTCAAACACTTCTGACATTAACCCAGAGGACCAGACAGATAAAGCATCGCACAAGTTTTTTCCAGGACAAAATATTTCACTTACTTTTTTTGCAAACACATTTATAGAATTGCTTATCAAGGTGTCATAGAAAATTTTTGCTTTTTCCAAATCGTGCACAGACTTAAACGCCCTTAATTTCTTAAATATAAAATCCTGAATATTTGTCGTTGACTTTATATTTTTCAATAAGTCAGAATATTCTTTGGGTACTTTTCTTCCTTCAAAATCAACTTTCATTTCTTTTGAATACTTTGGCAAATTCATATACCAATTCCTGATTCCATTAAATACTGTTTCATATGTAGTATTTTCTTTTTTACTTTCATGTATATAATTTGAAAACAAGTGCATCAAGGAATTAATATATTCATCTTCTTTTTGGGTCCAATCCATGAATTTAATTGTATAATTTTGCGGCTCCCTGTTTACTTCAGACAAAATATCTGCAGAAAGTGCAACTTCATTTATTCCGCAATAAATGCTGACTTGTTTTTTATATTCATGAAGAACACAGGCCAAATAAACAGGTATCAATCCTTTTCTAAGACCAATTCTTTTTTTTTCTGTAGTCAGTTCTTTGTATAATATAGAAAAGTCAATAATCTCTTTATTTCTGGCACTGAATAAAAACTTCTGGATCAATTCAAATACTTTTGATAAGTTTTTATCAGGTGGATTCAAATTTATTTTTAGATCATCTGTTCTTGTATCCAATACATTAGTTTTCAAAAGAAGGCTTCTCATTACAGCCAGTTCCTGACCACCAGAAAGTCCAAGATTTTTTTCGAGTTCAGTTCTCAACAATGAAGATACAATTTTATTTCTGGCGTTTTCTGCGGCGGTTGAAATTTCATTTTTATTGACAGATTCATTTATTATTTTTGGAGTATCAGAATAATATTCAAAACATATTTTAGAAAGTTTTTCTGTAACATCTGCTTTTCTTTTTATCTTAATTTTTTCTCCATTATAAATGTAAAAAGCATTTTCTTTTTCACTCTGTGTATAAAGTCCAATGAAACTTAAAATTATTTCCTGCAAATCTGATAGTATAACTTCGTATTCATCATGAAGAACATTATCATCACCGGCATTTTCTATTAATTCATTAACAGCATCATATTCTTTTGCATATTCAATAATATTTTTTTGAACATTGTTCAATCTTTTGGGAAGAATAAAAATACATTTTCCGCTGCTGGATTTTGTTTCATTTAGATTTTCAACAATCTGTTCCCTGCTGATTTTTTGTGAAGGCAAAATTCCATAAACAACGCCGTCACCCTTAAACGCAGACGATTTAATATTCCAGTCCACATCTTTTGTTATTTCTGCCGCATCAATAAACACAAATGAAAAATACCGCGTAATTTCTTTTTCATCATTATATCTTAGCGGATAAAATGCTTTGTCATAATTGCACGCTGCAAGGATTTCTTTAAGTGAAAATAAATTGGATCTTTTTTCTTTTTCCTGCTGAATCTGTGCATTAATATCTATACCGGAAGTTTGCTTTAACGAATAAAAATTGTTACTGCGTTTTAAATACACTATGCATTCTTTTTTTATTAAATTATCAAGTGCACTTTCCAGTTCTTCTGTTGTATTTGATTTGTCAAAAATATGATGAAGCGTTGTTGCAGTGGGTGCAAGTCGTTCAAATTGTGAAAGTATATATATCAAAGACAATGTTTTGATTATTTTCGCTTCCAACGAGTCTGAATTCAACTTTTCAAGCAAAACATTTGTAAGCGTATATAATTTATATACATCGTCAGTATAAATTTCTTTTTTTAACAGAGGCTCAAAATAATCATAAAGAATATCTGGTGTCAAAAGATTAAATTCATTTTGTTTCCCGGCAGTTTTCTGTTTTTCCAAAAACGCTTTAAGTCCGTTTGCTCCTGAAGATGACAAAAATGTAAATAAGGTACGCTCATTCTGAGCAACAAGTTCTGAAAGGCGCGGAAGAATAAAAATCGATACCGGATGAAGAGGATAGCAGCCTGTAAATGTTTTCTGAATTTCTTCTTCACTCAAGTCACTGAATGTCAGATCATTTTTATAAATCTTAACCAGATTTTCAAAATTGCTTTTGTTTTTCTGAATAAACTTTTCATACAGTTTTTTGTTTTTTACTATTGCACTCTCAATAATTTCATAGGTTTGAGAAAAATTATTATTCAGATGAACATGGGTAAATCTTTCACTTATACCGCGCCATCCGTCGACTTTTTGTTTTGGAAGGCTGTCGATATAATTACTGATTTCTTTATGGCAGATAAGCATAAGATGCATTTGTCTGCTTCCCGACCTGTTGCATTTTTCTGCAAAATCCTGAAGCATCTTCATATCATTGCTTGAAGTTTCTGCAATATTTGCTTCGAGATATTTTGAAAATTCATCATAAACAACATAGATTCCTGAATATGCACAATTACTTTCGCAAAGACTCTTTACAACACTTTCATAAACTTCTGTCACATCAAAACCCAGGAACGGATTAAAATTTCCACCTGATGTAAGTTCTGGATAAATGTCTTCAAAAAGTTTATATGCATCGTTGTCAAAATCCTGTAATTGTGAAATAAATTCTTCACCGCTGCAGGAAATTTTGTTTTCGAATTCTTTATATGTTTTTGGATACGTACTTTTCCATTTTAAAATAGTTTTCTCTGCTGCCTTAAAATTTGTTTCAGGAAGCAGATTCAATAAATTATTTTCAGAAAGTGTTCTTTGCAAAGCCAGTAAAAAATTCTGGGAAATACTATTAGAGTTTCCTGTAATCAGAACCGGGAGCAATCTGTTTTTTGAAGTTTGATAGTTTTTCAATAGCTGCTCCAACTTGGTTCCCTGAATCTTTGCGTTAAGTTTTGCAAATTTTTCAACGGGAGTTCCTTCAAGCAGCGAAAGGATTGTAAGTACTATATGAGATTTTCCTTTTCCGTATGCTCCAACCAAAACTCTTGCTCTGTCTGTTGAATTTTTATTTGTGCTTAAAACAACCTCTCTGATTAACTTTAGAGAAGCGTTTGTAGGAATAAATGAATTTAATTTTTTCTCATTGTGTAAATCATAAGAGATATTTATTGAATATTGAAAACCTTCTTCTATTGAAATCATGTCATTATTCACGATGCAATCTCCTTAAAATAGTTTTCAATACATTCAGAAAACGAATACATTTTTTTTATTTGTATTACATCCAATCCTGCTGTTCTGATAATTTTTATCATTCCTGATTTTTCCACAGTGTGCAGAACTTCAAGCATCGCTACAGAATCCAGATTGAATATTTTTCCTATATTATTTTCTCCAATCAGCAGTTCATTTAAATTTATTTCCCGTTGATTTTTTGCATTATCAGAAATAACAGCCATTACAATCCAAGGATTAAAAGTTGCTGCAAGCGGAATTGTTTTTTTATATATTCCCTTTTTTCTGTTAACAACATCGACCAGCCCCAGTTCTCCAAGAGGACAATCAATATTATTTTCGCTGTCGATTTCTTTTTGCTGAGTTTTTGCTCGTGATAAATATGTATTTATTATACAGGTAAAATCATCTGCAATTGATGACGTAGCCGGAACAGTCTCTTTTTCGTCTGCAAGATATTTATTCATTTCAATTATAAAATCTTCTTTTGTAAATTCGTTCATATTGAATTTATTGAAGAAAAAATACCAGGAAGTTGCATCTTTTTTATTCGAAGCAAGCTTGTACTGAATTAAATGCAGCGTTCCGGTTTCTTCAAGAAATCTGTCATTATTGAAAATAATCTGTCCAAAACCGTCTGTAAGTTTTTGATGTCTTTTTTTATCTTCCTTACTTATTTCTTCAATAGTCAAACCTGTAGCCAAAAGCCAATATCGCAGAGACTTTACCATATTCGATCCAAGGCCGAGTTCGTCCATGGGGTTATTATTTTTGTCTACAAACAAAATTGGATTTGTATTTATATTTTTCATCCCTTTGGAAAGCCAACCTTTTCTAATAAAAAAAGTCTCATGTCCTTTAAACTTCATTTAGTTTTCCACCTTTGTTTTTAAATATTTATCCATCATGCATCCGCCGGTTAAAAAACTTTGCGACACACATTTTTTACAATGCACACATTTTTCTTTATCTATAAAATATTTATTTCCCAAAATAGAAATTGCACCAGAAGAACAAAGCGACTCACACTTTAAGCACTGCCTGCAGGAATTAAATTTTCTGACCTGGTAACCAGATTGTCTCTGCAATGTTTCATGCCCTTTTTTGTCGACATTCATCGTTTTGATTTTTACCGCAAATGAATAACCATCATGGATGAAAGGTTGAATTGAAAGAATTGGAACATTTGAACTTATGTCCAGAACCAAGGTTTCATTCAAAAGTTTTTGTCCAAGTTCGGTTGAGACTTTTCCGAATGGAATAAACAGATTCAAAAAATTTTCATCAACAGGTTTGTTAAGCCGGTAGATTTTTGCATTGTCTTCTGCCGTGCAGTTTGTAAATTTTATTTTTACATCTTCACTTGCAGCAAGCCCGTTTCCTCCCTGACGTTTTTTCCAGTTTCCTGAATCAACATATTCTTCGGGATCAGGCTTACCGATATTCTTTGCAAAGTCAATTAAAAAATTTCTCCAAACTTTTGACTGTTCACTCATATAAATTTTCGAGAGAAACTGAGCACGCTCGTTATTATTTGGGCAGCACCAGCAACCGACTCTGTCATATCCAAGTTTATAAGCATCATTAAAATCAACCTTATTGGAAAGTAAATAAAGCCAGATATCTGCATCTTTCCATTCAAAAATGGGAGAAGCGACAGTCTGTTTTTGTATCTTTACATTTTCACCGCCTTCCTGCACACGGTTGTATTTGCTTCGGGCTGTCGACTCTACTTTTCTGATTCCGTAAAATGTAATTATATGTTCTTCACCAAACAGATTATTCAATATTCTTGTAATAGGTCCTGTTTTGAACATTGAACAACACCAGCGCATCATTCGTGCCGGAGGACCAATCTGTTTTGCTACTTCAAGAAAATTCTGTTCCTCATTTTTGGCTGTCATAAAAATTGCACGCGGGTGCTCTTTTCTAAATCGACTGGCATATTCTGTCGTAAAAGGAAATTCCAAAGTTGTATCACCAAAAATGTGAACCAAACTTGGATTACTTAAAGCCTTGGTAACAAGGTCTGCCGTCACTGTAGAATCTTTTCCACCGCTGAAAGACAAAACCAGGTGCTCGTTGTCTGTTTTTGAAGCAACTTCTTTTATAAAAGCAATTGCTTCGTCAATTATTTCATTAAGTCTTGTGCGATTTGCTTTACAAAAACGTTCAGCATAAAGTTCAAAATTATTCTTTTCATTTTGAGCAGAATATTTTTTTAATTCTGAAATTATTTTTTCTACATCAGCTTCTTTTAATTCCTTTGTTGAAAGATTATATGATTTTCCGTCTACATAATACCGGCTGTTGGAAGCCCAGACAGATGATTTTGAAAATTCGAGAGGAACTTTTTTTATGATTTCAAAAAGCAACCTTTCTTTTGGAAAAACCGGACGTAAATCAGCTGAAAGGTAATGGACTTTTTCCCCGCAGGAAGGACAGTAATTTTCCTGTTCATTCAAATCCTGAATCAGCGGAATATTGCATTTGTCACAATAGAATATTAATGCCGATGAAAACTGTCTTATTAATTGACCGTTTTTTGAGACAGTAAAGAGGTTTAAAAATTATTGAAAAGTTGATAAAAATGGGTTATTATATTCAATATTATATAGAAGGAAATGAGTAATTCTAAACTTAATAAAAACATGCATGTTGTCTCAAAAAACGGTCCTTTTTTTAGACAAGGCAAGCTTTCAAAATGAACGGTATCAAACAAAAAGTTGCCGGATGGAATTTACAGGAAAGCATAAAGCCGTTTTCTAAACTCACAGATGAAGATGTTATTAAAATTGTTAATTCTGCGCTTCTGAGTAACGTAAAACGAGCTACAAGTTATAAATTTGCTTTTTTTAAGTCAATTCTGGATAATCTTTTTAATGTTGACCTGAACAGCATGCCGGAATGTTTTTTAAGTTTTGATTCAATTTCCATGCGCTTTACAGAAATTTACTGGAACCTGGTTTTAAAGTTCGGGCTTTCACAGATGCCTCAAAACCAATATGAAAAAAAAACAGTTGTAGAAACAAAACTATTTGATTTTTGCAAAAAATACGGGTTCAACTTTCCGGACATAAATTTTCCTTTTGAAAGTCTTAAGCCTTCCCTTCAGCTTGAAATTGCAAAAACCATTCAAAAAACTGTCGTAGAAAAAAATGTACTCGGCGCATTCTGTAGTGACACAGATTTTGAATTCTATCATTTTTCAAAAACAAAAAAATGGAACGGAATATATTTGAATCATGACGCTTTTGTTACCCTTGCAAAATACAAAAGTGACTTTGAAAAAATAAATTATTTTGAATGGATAAAATATCTCGAAAGTGTAAATACAGAAGAGCAGTCATACCAACTGGCAAAAAAACTTGACGCTTCTACTGAACGGCAAAATCTTAATCAGTATAGAAATGCACTTTTTACATTCGGGCAAACAACCTGTTTCTACTGCGGAAAGCCTCTTTCTGAAAATGCCGTTGATCATTTTATTCCATGGAGCTTTACAAAAGACGATAAGCTTTGGAATTTTGTGCTTGCTTGTCCTAGATGTAATTCAAAAAAATCAAACCGGCTGACAACTCAAGATTTTTTACAGTCAATTAATTTAAGAAATCAAAAACTTTGTAATGTTGATCTTCCTGTGGTCAAGGAAGATTTCAAAACTTATACTTACTCAAAACTTGTCCTTATGTACAGCAATGCCATCTTCAACGGATTTACTCCGGACTGGCAGCCGTAAGGCAAGCTTTATGCTGCAACAACTTCGTGCAGTTGTTTTACAAACTGTATTACTGGAACAACGTTTCCTTCGAAAAGCTCACCTATAACCTTTCCCCTCTCACCTTAAAAAAAGCGAAGACCGTTAGGGCTGAGCAAATCCGTAGTGTTTAAGATTCTTTACCCCAATCAATTATATAAGCCGTTTGTTAAGTTTTTCATCAAAAGAAAATACTGGTACACCCAACACATTATGTTTTGCAATAATGAGGCAATCAACAAAATCAAGTGAATAATTTTCAAATAAATCCAAAGCATAAAGAACAGAATCTTTTTGCTCAATTTCTACTTCTAAAAGTACAGCCTTTATTGTTTTAGCTGCTTCAGGTTTTGGCATTTTGTAAACATTTCGCAAAACATAGGACACTTCGGCCAAGATTTCAACGGTTGTAAAAGATCCTTCATTTATAACAAGAGATGCTTTGTCTGCCATTTCCTGAATATCATTCAAAACATAACGGAGAATAACATTAGCATCAATCAATGTCTTCATATTTTTCTCCAAATGCTTTTGACATTACTTCATTTTCTTTTTCTATTAAAGCTGGATTTGCATACTTTGCAGCGATTCCCCTGGCACTTTTTTTTTCCTTGTCTTTTACAGGTGGTAAAGAATCAATATAGGCAGAAACAATATTGATATATTCTTCAGGCAAAGACATTATTTTTTGTTGTAAAACTGCATATGACATAAATACCTCCATCTAAATTAAATATACCACACAAAACACTTTTCGTGTAGTTTTACAACCGGAATTGCCTATTTCTACAGAACTCACGAAAATTTAAGGTGAAAGGTAAGATTTGAAAGGTGAAAAGTTTTTAAATCCCTCTCATTTCTCACCTTTCACCTCTCATCTATAACCTTTACCCTGGAGCGGCAACTGTAACAAGAATTCTCGATATTCTTACACTGCATTGTTGATTTTATTTTAAATATTAGATATTATCTACATAGCGTTATTGAATCTATTCAGTAATAGTCTGAAGCCGTTTTCAGATTCTTTATAACAAATTAGATTAAAAAGGAGATATTCAATGTCATTAAAGAAATCTTATTCAAAAGACAAGAAAACCTGCAATGTCACATTTTCTGTTTCACAGGAAGCCGCTCACGGAGCCGAAAGAGTAACTATCGCCGGCGATTTTAACAGTTGGAGCAGCACAGAGACACCGCTCAAGAAAGGAAAGGACGGTTCTTTCTCTGTAAAGATTCCGCTTGAACCCGGTAAGGAATACCAGTTCAGATACCTTCTTGACGGAAAGCACTGGGAAAATGACTGGGCAGCAGACAAATATATTCCTGCTCCCTTCTCACACACAGACAATTCTGTTGTTATCTGCTAACAAAAAGGGGTATCTTTTGGTACCCCGTTTATTTAAAAACAAGAACGGCTGCCCTAACATTTTGGACAGCCGCGTTTTTTTTACCTATGTACCCCCTGAACAAAAGTTCGGGGGTTTTTATTTGTCAGAAGCCTACTCTTACACCTACCATGACCTGGGCTCCAGTAAGGCTCCAGGTTTTTGCAAAGTCGGCACCGCTTGTGGCAACTTTTAAATCAAGTTCTGCTATACGCAGGTTAAGCGCAAGACCAAACTGCTGTGAATAAACCTGATTTATGTATGAAGTACAGAAATCCAGTCCCAGAATATACAGAAGGCGCATTTCGGCAGACAGACTGTACTCGGGGAACATGCTGTACTTGGGGTCAAAGTCTTCGCCAAACGGGTTGCGTGCTGCAAGAGCAAATTTTGGTCTGAACGTAAGCCATTTTCCAAACGGCCGCCATGCTGCTTCAAGTCCCACTCTGAGCGGAGTGCAGACAGAATAGTCAGAAGCTGTTGTTCCGTTGAATTTGGCAGAATAATCTGTTGTTACTTCTGTAGAACCGCCGCTACTCATTGTGTCAAGAAGCGGTGCCATTTCGGCGGCAAATTCTGCGGTTACAGAAGACTTGTACTTAAGATGCCCCGGAATAATAGGAACATCTGCATAGGCTCCAACGTCCAGTGTGTGGAACAGCGGGAGTTCTGCCCCGAGCCCCAGTGTAAAACCACCGCTTGAAGCAATTTTGTCCTGTACTTCGGGTGACTGCATTGATTCTATCAAAGCATCGGGTCCAAGAAAAGCCATGTTTTCGTCAAACATAAGCCCTATGTCTACAAGCGAATAAATGTCTAAATTGGCAGACGCTTTGGCAGCAAACAGATGTTCATCATCCATAGTTACGCTCAGCGGGACTTCTGTACGCGGCACATATACTATCGGAACATAATATGTAGGTGTTACGCGCAGTTTAAGACTTCCAAAACAGAACTTAACAGGGGCGCCGACTTCGACAAACATATCCATCTGGGTGCTCATCGTTGTTCCGAAAGTATCCGACGTATTTCCGTTGCCCAAAAACTCAAAAAGTCCCTTTCCTGTGCTTACCCTTGCAGAAGTTTTTACATCTGTAAAGACACCAGCACTAAAAAGCGGCGTGTTAAGGTTTACAAACGCTTTTGGAGAAAAGGCAAGATTCATTACGAATCCGTCTTCGCCCATTGACTGTGCATATTTTGAAAAATCTATTACCAGGTTTTCTACAAGTATGTCACCCGCACTCAATGTATTCTGGTCAACCTGTACTGTAGCATCGACACCGACTTCAAAGTAGCGGCTTGAAGGATACAGTTCTGCAAAGGCCGACGCTGCTGCAAGGGCCATAGCCGTTATTACCGCAAGCTTTTTCATTTTTTACCTCCCCAAACTGTTATAGGAGTGTCGCCGTCCATCTTAATCTTAAGGCCGACATTTACCCCGATTTTTGGAGTTTCTGCCGCATCGTCTGATTTTATAAAGGCCGAACGCTTTATTGTTATTGTGTTTGCCGGAAGTGTCAGCTTTACCGACGGGTGGAACGGATAAGTCGTAAGAATACTCTTTATTTCCTCTCCTTTTATAACCATTTCCTTCTGGCCCGAGCCAATTACAGAAACATTCTTTGACAGTCCGCTTGCTTCATCTGTTATGCTAAGGCCAAGTTCTATTCCGCTTATGAATTCTTCTACATTCATCCTGTACGACATTGTAAAGCTTTCAAGAGAGTCAATGTAGTCTACATATTCCTGATATGTGGAAGCATCATCGCGGTTAAGAAGGTCTTTCTGAGCGTTTGTTGTGTTCCACTCTGAATCTGTAAGTTCCATTATGTCGAGCGAAATGTCACTGCCAATTTCTATGCTTAACGGAAGAATCGCGGCCATGTCTATCTTAAGGCTGGTTGCGCTTTCTGTTGTTGTAACAGAACCTTCTGTAACACCAACCTTTGGTATCATGCTGGAATATACAGTTATTTCTGAGGCTCCGCCGTTGTTTGTAAGACCTATGCTGTACGTAAACTTAAGGTTGCTCGGGAAACTGCTTATAATTTGTGCAAGGCCGCCGTTGTTTGCATCAGTAAAGCTGAAGCTGTAGTTATCGTCCTTTGTGAAAGTACACTTTGCTGCATCGATTGTAGATCCTGAAGCAGGCCATTTTACAGCAGGAACAGTTTTGATTGTTTTAACCTTACCGTCTGCGTCTGCAAGAAGATTTACAGTTTTATTTTCTGTAGTTTCTATTCCGTCTGCAGAAGTTGTAGTTGTATCGTAGCTTATGCTTACATCGCCCGAAATTCCTATTTTGCCAAGAAGATTTCCAAGTGCACTGCCGTCATCTGCCGGTGTCTGTGCATAGAAATATACAGGAAGCGAAGTTATTCTAAGTTTTTTGATTTCGTCTTCAGAAATTCCCTTTCCGCCGAGCATAGTATTAAGGTCAAAGCCTTCAAGTGACTGCTCTCCGGAATATGTAATGTCTGATGTATTGAGCACAACGCTGTCAAAGTCGTAAAGCATTGACTCGAGTTCAAAGCCAATCTTGTAGCTTTTACCCATTACAACGTCCTGCAGCTTAAGTTCGTCGTTTTCAAAAGCGGCTGTAAGCGACATGTCTACATAGTGGTCAACGGTTTTGTCCAGAGCAGAAAAATCTACTGAAGGCCATGCTACCCACTTTTCTTCCTTGTAAGTATCGCCTGTATTTCCCGGAATAGAAATTGCAATCGCGTTAGCCCCGGTAAGATTGAATACAGCAGAAGAAAGCGTAAGGTTTATTTCTGACTGGAGCGGCAGTGTATTTACAAACCGTGCCTTTATTCCAAAACCTTCGCTTACATCTGTTTCTTCTGTAGAAAGAGTACCATCTTCCTTATGCTTGTAGTGCTTGCCGTCTGCGGCAAGTTCACCAAAGCCGATTGACTTTACGTAATTGAGCATTTCTGAAGGCAGTTTTACAGAACCTGTTGAACCGTCTGTCGGAAGACTGTAATTGAGTTTTTCTTTGATTACAGAATATTTGTCGCTGTTAAGGTCAATTACTACGGAATTAAGCTTTGTTATAGACGCTTCGTAGCCTATTTCAAGATCACCCGAGCGCAAGTCAATTGTTGCTCCAAGAATCTCAAAACCAACGCTTCCTGTAACAGTAATTTCCTTTCCAAGCGAAAGGTCTATCTTTTTGGCTCTAAGATCAAGCTTTTTGTCAATAAACTTTAAAGGAGGCGTAACATCTGCAATTTCAAGGTTTTCAAGTCCTGCGCCGTTTATGTTTATTTTTGCCGTTGCCTTAAGATTCTTCCATCCGGCCGGAAGTTCTGCAGAAAGTGCAAGGTATCCTTCACCGACTTCTGCATTTTTGAAAAGACCTTCAAGTTCTGCCAGAGAAACGCTCATATCCTTAATTGTATAGGACTCAATTCCCAAATCTGCAGAAGATTTTTCAATGCCGGTAATTACTGTAGGTGTTGTTTCAGGAGTAAGTGAAACCTTCATTGAATATGCGTGTGCATAAGAAGTGTCTGCCGGGTGGCTGCCTTCTACTGTTCCGTCTACGGCAATAAAGAAATCACCTGGAATGCCGCCCGTAACATCAAGAGGCAGCAGAAGTTTACCGCCGTCCCTTGCGTCTACGTTTGCAGAAGAAAGCTTATTTGTCTTTGAAGTGTCATCTTTTGCGTAAATTGCTGCCGAAAGACTGAATTTATAGTCATCAGAAAGAGCGTTGGCATCGAACCTGTTAATGTCTATGCATATTGCCGATCCTGTCTCGTATTCGATAGTCTGTGCAGGTGAATCAACGGTTATTTTTTCTGCACCGGCTGCACTTAATATAGAAGAAATTGATGTATTTTGCTTCATTCCCGGAATAGAAGGAAGACCTTCAGGAACTGCAATCGTGTAACTTGTACTGAAGTTTTCAGAAACAGATTCCCTTATTTTTGAAGCCACGTCAATCTGAACAGTCTGGCTTCCTGTTTGGGTAACTTCGGGAATTGAAACTTCCTGCGTAAAGTTAAGTCCCATATCAGAACTTTTAAGGATTTCGTCCAGATTAAGATTCTGAAGATAAGACTGAATATCAATTGGAACTTCGTAAATCGGGTAACGGATCATGTAAGTAAGAACGTCTTTACCCTCATTGTAATCGTAAATTCCAACCTGTGAGCCGAGCGCATCCTGCATTTTCTTTAAAAGCGCGTCTGAACCGAATTTTTCTGACAAATCATAACTCGCTGTTCCCATATTCGCCTTGAACTGGGCGTCTGTTGCAATAGAAACTGACTGCGGAATCTGGGGATTTGTGAGTCCGCCGCAGGAAACCAGGCAGACAACCGATGATAATGCCAAAAGGATTCTGAAATTTTTCTTCATAATATCCCTCCAGTAAAGGTTTTACAGCAACGAATCACTGTATATTTTTAACTCCAATACCCAAAAACAGGATCTTCGCTTTTATTATAACACACGGTTTGCAAAAAAAACAATATTCGCTTGCAAAGAACATATATTTTTAATAATATACGCATGGGGAGCTGGTGCAAGGCCGGCTGAGAGTAGAACACGTTTGTTCTTGACCCATAAACCTGATTTGGATAATGCCAACGTAGGGAATAAAAATTATACTGTCTTTACGCGGAGTGCTATTCCGCCCGGCATGCAGAGATGTGTATAATAGAATTCTTTTATCAAGTATTTTCAAACAGGCCCATATTTTTTTAGTGAGGCTGTTATGTTCAAGAAAGCTTTTGACAATGTAAGAAAATCCTGCCCTTTGGTTCACAACATTACAAATTATGTTACCGTAAATGATGTTGCGAATGTAATTCTTGCCTGTGGTGCAAGCCCGATTATGGCAGACGACAGGGCTGAAGTCGAAGAAATTACGTCTATATGTTCTGCACTCAACATTAACATTGGTACACTTAACGAAAGAACCATTGAGTCCATGCTTCTTGCCGGAAAAAAGGCTCAGTCACTGGGACACAAAATTGTTCTTGACCCTGTTGGAGCCGGAGCAAGTGCACTTCGTACAAACACGGCAAAAGAACTTATACAGAATATTCAGTTCAGTGTAATACGCGGAAACATTTCTGAAATAAAAACAATCGCTTTGGGAAACGGAACAACAAAAGGTGTTGATGCCGACATAAGCGATGCAGTAACAGAAGATAATCTTGAAAAATCTGTTGCCTTTGTTAAGGAAGTTGCACAGAAAAACAAATGCGTTGTTGCAGTAACCGGCGCCATTGACCTTGTCTCTGACGGAACAAAGTGTTTTGTTATAAGAAACGGCCGCGCAGAAATGGGCAAAATTACCGGAACAGGATGCCAGCTGAGCGGAATGACAGCGGCTTTTATTGCAGCAAATCCTGACGACACACTCACTGCCTGTGCCGCTGCTGTATGTGCGATGGGTCTTGCAGGAGAACTTGCGTGGAAAAAAATGGCAGACGGCGACGGAAACTCTACTTACAGAAACAGAATTATTGACGCAATATACAACATGACCGGCGACACTTTGGACGAAGGCGCAAAATATGAAATTAAATAAGTCTCTGTTGCTTTACGCAATTACAGACCGGCACTGGCTTAACGGAAAAACGCTTTATTCCCAGGTTGAACTTGCTCTCAAAGGCGGTGCAACAATGATTCAGATTCGCGAAAAAGATCTTGATGAAAATGCGTTTCTTAAAGAAGCAGAACAGATTCAGTCTTTGTGCGCAAAATATTGTGTTCCGTTTATTGTAAATGACAACGTGGAACTTGCTGTAAAAATCGGCGCAGACGGTGTTCACGTTGGTCAAAATGACATGGCGGCAAAAGACGTTCGCGCTCTTATTGGCAAAGACAAAATTCTTGGCGTTTCTGCACAGACTGTTGAACAGGCGCTTGAGGCTCAAAAATGCGGCGCCGACTATCTTGGAACAGGTGCGGTTTTTCCTACAGGTTCAAAAGATGACGCGCAGGTTCTGGGAGTGCAGACTCTTAAAGAAATATGCAGTGCGGTAAATATTCCGGTTGTGGCAATCGGCGGTATTTCTAAAGACAATATTCTTGAATTGAAACAAAGCGGAATTGCCGGCGTTTCGGTTATAAGCGCAATTTTTGCACAGAACGATATTGTTGCGGCAACTGCAGAATTAAAATCTTTGGCGGAACAGATTGTATGATTAAAGGCTGCATCTTTGACATGGACGGTACACTTTTGGACTCGATGAAATTCTGGATCGACTGCGGAAAAAATTTTGTTCTTAAAAACAATCTTGTTCCCGAAGAAGGGCTTTCGAAAAAACTTTTTTGCATGAGCCTGAATGACGGTAACGCTTATCTTCAGAAAAAGTATTTTCCTGATTCGAGTGCAGAAGAAGTCGGCAAAGGTGTGGCAGCAGAAATTGCAGATGCGTACAAATATGCAGTTGAACCCAAGAGCGGCGCGCGGGAACTTTTGGAAAGACTGTATACTAAAAAAATAAAATGTGCACTTGCTACGGCGACCCCGCGCAATCTTTTTGAACCAGCGTTTGAAAGACTAGGACTTACCAAATATTTTTCTGTAATTTTAACATGCCCTGAGCTTAACACGCACAAAGATGTTCCGCTTATATATGAAAAATCAGCACAACTTTTGGGAACACATCCCGGCGAAACTGCGGTTTTTGAAGATGCACTTTTTGCCGCAACAACAGCTGCGCGCGCGGGTTTTTATACTGTAGGCGTTTTTGATGAACTAAGCGCAGATGATTCTTTTGAAATGAAAAAGATTTGCAATGAATACTTAAAAACGCCGGGAGACTTTGTAATATGAGCGACACTCAGAAAATGAGAACCGCGCTTTCTATTGCAGGAAGTGACTGTAGCGGAGGAGCCGGGATTCAGGCTGACTTGAAAACAATGCTTGCAAACGGTGTCTACGGAATGAGCGCAATTACTGCCCTTACTGCACAGAACACAACAGGTGTTTTTGACGTAATGGAAGTTACACCGCATTTTCTTTTTGAACAGATTAAAGCCTGCGCAGAAGATATTTTCCCCGATGCAGTCAAGACAGGAATGATTTCTTCTCCTGAACTTATTGAAGTCTGTGCAAAATGCATTAAGGAATTTGGCCTTAAGAATATTGTTGTTGACCCGGTTATGGTTGCCACAAGCGGAACCCGCCTTGTAAGTAAAGAAGCAGTGAGTGCGCTTTGTGATAATCTTTTTCCTCTGGCAGATGTTATTACACCGAATATTCCAGAAGCAGAAGTTTTGTGCGGACAAAAAATTTTGAGTGCGCGTGATATGGAAAGTGCAGCGGCTATAATTTTGAATAAATTCGGTGGCGCTGTTCTGTTAAAGGGAGGACATTCACTTAACGACGCAAATGATTTTCTGTTAACGGAACAAGGCGGCAGCTGGATTAAAGGAAAAAGAATTGATAACCCCAACACACACGGAACAGGCTGTACTCTTTCGAGTGCCATCGCCGCAAATCTTGCGAAGGGATGCGATATAAAAACCGCGGTAGAAAAAGCAAAGGCATATATTTCGCAAACCCTCGCCGCCGGGCTTAACTTGGGTAAAGGCAGCGGCCCTTTGAATCACGGGGCGGGACTGCGCGCGGGAGCGCACACGTAAATAAGACAGTTGCGCAGCAACTGTCATGATTAACATGTACTCTCTTGCGTACGAATTTCTTTTCCATTTCCATTTTCATCATACCAGTATGTTTTTCCTGTTTTATGATCCAGCATATAGCAGCCTTTTGGAATTGAATACCTCTTTAAATTTTGGTCCTGCAAATTTACATCCTGAGGAAACCATGTTTTGTCATCTTTAATTTCACAATGAAGCTGATTTGAATTTTCCATTCTCATTCTGTACAGTTCTTTTCCGGTTGCTTTTGAATAAACTCCGGTTTCCAGTCCTGTAAAATTATTACCGTACAAAACTCTTCCTGTTAAAAATATATTTTCTTCATTTTCTGAAACTGTACAAATTGCACGGCTTTCTTCATCCTGATAATTTATTCCTGTATATTCGACTTCAAAATCAGAATTAAATGAAATTATTTTAAATAAAAATCTAGCACAAATATATTCGCTATCTTTATTTTCATAATCTTTATACCCAGCAATAGCTGCTGATAAATAATTATCTTTCATATTATAAAAGGCATTAAAATTTATCAAAAAAGAATCTGGGACAATTTTTAAATTATCATTTAAAAACTGTTTTGGAAAGAGTTTTTCATATTCAACATTACTAATATAATTTCCAGTTTCCGATAAATTAATAAGTTTAATTCCTTTCTGATTCAGAATTTCAGGATAGAAATGCTCATATTTCGAACCGATCAAATAATACTGATTATCAATAAATTGAACAGAATTTAAATTTGTTATGTATAAGTCTTCATCGATTATTTCTTTTTTTTCCAATAAATTACCATTCAAAGAAAATTTATAGACAGTCATACCCTTATTTGGAATAGATACTGTCATTCCAAATAAACACCCTTCATTGTTTTCCCATGTTCTATCGGCCACCATAGAGACTATTCTATCGTCTCTTAAAAGATATTTAACTTGCCCGGTTGGCACATTAATTTTCAATAAATTATTATTTACACCG
>OIZP01000057.1_pt1 | contig 75796 bp, 43 predicted proteins | sample 1588531 | NCBI WGS metagenome assembly OIZP01 (sample SAMN03283283) | human gut metagenome | biome: human-associated habitat; material: feces | host: Homo sapiens | place: Peru | collected 2012
CTAACGGGGTAACCCATTAAAATAATACACGAATTGAGGCGTTTTATGCGTTTGTTATTGTTGAATTTCAACTATTTACGATATCAATTTTTTATCAAAACCATGCAGAAAAGAATCATGGATTTTGAACGCCCTACCCGTTTGGGTGTTGCGTAACATAAAACCAGGCATGAGAAGGGAAATAAATTCCCTTCACATGCCTGGCTACCTTCTCTTACCCCTAACGGGGTAACCCGCTAAAGTTTCGGATTTAGTTCAAAACGGGCTTTCAACCCGCCCCTACCTAAATCAGATACTCCAGTCAATCTTTTACTTTACCAATACCTTTTGGCCATTAATGATATAGAGACCGGGTTGCTGAATGCGAAGTAAACGACGGCCTTGGAGGTCGTAGATACCCTTATTCTTAGCCTTGTTGTCAACAGTTACATTGTTGATAGCGTCAACGGGAGAGTAGTAAGCTACAACATTGAGGTTGCTTTCAACAGTACCTTCAAAGTTCTCGAGACCTGTAACGTGGTCGAGTGTGTAACCCTCAATTTGAGGATAAACAAAGGTGTAAGCAGAACCAGCATTAACAAGTACCTGAGTGAGGTCGAAGGTGTCATCGCCCTTATCCAACTTGCTGCAAGCCTGTGTAATCTGGAACATCGGTTGTGCATAGAAAGTAGTGATGCGGATGGGGTGGCCATTGCCTTGGTTCCAACCTACGAGTGAACCATTTTCAAGACCATCCCAACGCATGTTGTTGCTACCTTGAATTTTCCAAGTAGCACCATCCTCGTTGAGAGAGAAGGTAAAGGTGTCGCCATTTCTGGTAGCCTTCACAGCTTGCGAGAGTACGAGTTGGGGAACATAAAGTTCTTCGCCTACGTTGTATACCTTAAAACGATTGCCACTGCCCTGCAAATTCCAAATGATTGAAGCATTCTGACCTTCGGCACTGAGAACGCGGTTGATGTACTTGTCGCTGCTGTTCACGCAACGATAACCTGCACGACCTGAGGCAGTAGTAGCATCATACATCAAGTAGTCCTTGTTTGCTTCGAGCTTTGTAACCACGTTGCCATCCTTCTTCACACCAATCGTGGCTTCAGTGGTGTAAACAGCGTTAATGGTGCGGTCGGCAGTGAGCGTGAGTTCTTCGCCGTTTGTGGCATCTGCGCTCTTAAAGCTAAAGTATTTGTGTTCGGGAACAGCTACCTTATGCTTTTCGCCTACGGGCACTGCTATTTCGTCAGAACTGATAATAGCACCACGTTCTGTAGTGCAGTTATAAACTACAGAGTAAGCGCTACGCTTGTAAGTAACTTTATAAGTATTTTCGCCTGTAGCCTCGATGTTCTGCACGCTATTGTTCTTAATAGTGGGGCAGAATTCAGCTGTAATCTCATTTACACTTGCGGGAATGCTGCGTGTGTAAGTGCCAAGTGTACTACCCAAGTCGTCCACACAAGTAAATGTAACGACGTTAACCTGTTGAACGGTCCATTCGCTACCTTGGTTGCGAGCAGCATCAGCACCATTCGAAATAGTGCTACCTGCATTAACTTGTCCTGCGGGGAGGGGGAAGAGGCTCTTGCCAGCAACCTTCACACGGAGGTCGTTGTACTTTGCGTTGAGGCTCAATGTAACATTGGCTTCAGCTTGTGAAGCACCTACATTTGCAGCAGCACCTACTCGGTTTTGGAAGTTGCCAAGGTCAGTAATGTAACGACCTGTTACGGCATTCTTGAGTTTGAGCGTCTGCGAACCATCAGCATTGGTCGTAACCGATTCTGCAATCCAAGCGTTATTTGCATACAAGTCAGCACTCGCCTTAAGATTGTTGCCTTGGTTGTCGTCAGCCAATGCAAGACCTTCGAAGCCTTCAACTGCATTGCTGAATGTGTAAGCCTTGCCTTCTACGAGATAGTCGAAGGTGACGGGTTTTTCAGTAGAACCATAGTTCTCGAGCGGAGAAAATTCCCACTGACCACCAGCACCGTCGTTAGGATTAGAATATACATTCACGGCAAGACCTTGACCCGACATTGAAGAGTTTAAGTACTGACCATTTACCTTGTCGCTCGAGAGGCTATAATAGTAGTTGTTGCCCTTCTTGCCATAGGCACCTGCGCCCAATGTAAAGTTGTAGTGTTTAGCATTGTTGTCATAAGTCCAACGACCGCCCGTATTTGTAGCGGTGGGATTAGCGTTTACAGAGCCATTGGGTTGTGCCTTGCAAACCAAAGCATATTTGCCAGGGTTGGCAGGGTCTTCTTCAATGCTCCACCATTGGTAGTCGTAGTTAGCAGCACCTTCGGCAGCTTGTGGACTGGTCCAAAGCACGCCAGCCTTAGCACCCTTACCGCTATTGGCTGTGATAAGTTCAGAACCTTCAGCCAAAAGTTCGATGCAACGACCTACACGCGTAGCATCTGTACCACCTGAAATGATGCGGTAGTAGTACTTCTTGTCGGCAGTGTTAGCGAAAGGCATAACCTTATCGTTGTGGCTACCACCTGTTTCAGTGCCGAGCATGTAGTATTTGCAATACTTATAGTTGCCATAGTTCAGCATAACGGTGTCGGCTGACATACGCTTTTGGAAGTCGCTGAAGTTTTTGTTTGCTTCAGGAGTCCAACCGCGTTCTGCAATAGCAATGAGTCGGGGGAGTGCCAACCATTCCATGTATTCAGCGTCTGAAACGTGTTCAGTCCAGAAGGTACCTTGCACACCATAGGTAGTGTTCGTGGGAATGTTTTGGTTGTAAGTAGCTTGTACATGGTCGGTACCATAACCAGCTCCGGGAGGATCTTTTTCGGTGTTACCCTGACGACGGTTGATGTAGTAGGGACCCCAAGGGGTGTAGATGCTCTTTAAGCCTAATTTTTTAGCCTGATCAACAGCAGCTTCGGGGTTCGTCCAGCAGAATACAGTAGCATCGGTAGCCTTCACAATGTTAAGGTCGGCACCTTCAGCACTGATACTTTCATTCCAAACAGCGAGTTTGCGACCCTTCGACTTTACAAATTCATCCATCTGCTTGATGAAATGACTTTGAAGCTGACGGTAGTGTGTCAAACCGAGTTTCTTGTACAAAGCTTTGCATTCATCATTGCCTTGCCAAGCATTTGTGGGACATTCGTCACCACCAATGTGGATGTATTGGCTGGGGAAGAGTTCGATGAGTTCACCTAAGATGTCCTTAGCAAATTGCACAGCTTCGGGGTTAGCCACGTTCATCACGTCGCTGCTAATACCACCATCGTCCCAAATGCGGTGATTGCCATTGGGCGAACAACTATATTCAGGATAAGCAGTCATAGCTGCGCAGAAGTGACCCGGCATGTCGATTTCAGGGATAACCTCGATGTGACGTGCCTTGGCATAAGCAACCACGTCCTTAATTTCTTCTTGTGTATAGAAGTAAGGACCATAGGGCTTGTTAATCCAATACTGTGTGCATTCCTCCATATCCGTGAATCGGCTATTAGGAGCGATAGAACCTACCGTGGTGAGCTTAGGATATTTTTTGATTTCTACGCGCCAACCTTGGTCATCGCTAAGGTGCCAGTGGAAGGCATTCATCTTGTAAGCAGCCATTACATCGATCATGCGCTTCACTTCGTTCACTGTGAAGAAGTGGCGCGATACGTCGAGCATAAAACCGCGATAGTCAAAGCGCGGTTGGTCTGAAATGTTCACTACGGGCAAAGCGTAGGTAGTGATTTTAGCATCCTTTACACCAGCCATTACGTTGGCAGGGAGCATTTTCTTTACACTTTGAAAAGCGTAGAAAAGACCCAGTGCGCTCTTACCCTTCACTTCTACCTTGTTGGTAGTAATGTTTAGTGTGTAGCCACTTTCTTTAAGGGTGTTAGCGGGGGGGAGCATAGCTACTTGGAACAAGGCGTTCTCATCGCCAGTAGTAATGTTTACTTCAGCTCCTGTTACAGCGGTATAGGCTGCAACAAATTGCTTCACTTCGTTTACACCGTCTTCGTCGAGGTCGGTGTAGTTTACTGTAAACTTTGTGGGCATGTTGAGTGAGCCTGTACCCACAGTCATTGTCTTAGGACGAGGGGTAAGATTCACAAACGTTTGTGCCCATGTTGCACATGGCAACAACGACAGTAACATAAGAAAACAGAGAATTCTGTGCTTCATGTTTCTCAATAGGTTTGTTTGTTAAATGGATTTTATGTGTTTTATGTGGACAAAGGTACGCATTAAATACTTGCTTATCAAGCGAAAGTGTTTTTATTTTCCTTAACTTGCAAAATTTATTGAACAGAATGTGGGGCAATTTGCTTGAAATGCCCTTACATCTCACACCTTTTGCAAGAAATCTTAAATTATTGACAATAAATATGTAACTTTGCACCTTTAAAACTATAACAAACAGAAGTTTCTGATTTAGGCGGGGGCGGGCTGAAAGCCCAACAAGCGCATAGCCCAGGGCAAGCGAAGCGACACCCTGGGTCAAAGCACATCCGTTAGTGACGCCCTGTAAGGGCATAAGCATTAATCCTTATGTAGATTTTGTTCAATAACTGTGCCATATTTATTACGCTTTTGCCCTTAACAGGGCGTCAATACTATGGCAATTCGTAACCCAGGGCGATGCCCTGGGCTATGCGCTTGTTGGGCTTTCAGCCCGTCCCTGCCTGAATCCGAAACTTTAGTTATTAATTGCCGTCTGGCTTCAGTGATTCGAAGATTGGAGACAAAGGCCAGTTCCACTTATTGAAATCATCTGGCTGAGCTGGCGAATAATCTTTCCAGTCTGGACGCAGATGGCTTACGATAGGCAAACCGAGCTGCTTCATTCCCATCACAATCATCTTTGAAACCTCATAGGCTCCCCATGTGTTGAAGTGAGTATTGTCTGCCAATGCCTTATCCTGTCCAGGGAAGGTTCCTGCAGCATAGTGAACGAGGGCACGCTTAGAGTTTTCTTCACCAAGTGTCTCGAAGAATGTGCGAGTCATATCATGAAGTTCTATCACTGGCACATGCTCACGCTTAGCTACAGCACGCATAGCATCTGGATAGTCGCCATGAGTTTCCTGAATCTTTCCATCCTTGAAGTTACGACGTTGAGTAGGAGTAACGAAGATGATATTGCCCTTATTCTTTCGTACTTGGTCGATAAACTTCTTCAGATTGTATGAGAAGTTATACCATGCTCCAGATCCTGCCATTTTCTCTTTCTGGTCGTTGTGACCAAACTCGCAGAGCACATAGTCGCCAGGTTTCATCATAGCGAGAATTTTTTCCAAGCGATTACTGGCAAGGAAAGAACCTGCTGTTAGTCCGCTCTCTGCATGGTTAGAGATAGCTATGCCATCATCAAACCATCGTGTAAACATCTGTCCCCAACTTGCCCATGGTTCACGACTTTGGTCTACTACTGTTGAGTTACCACAGAGGAATACTGTTGGCACATCAGCCTTCTCTATATTTATAGAAGCTACAGCAGGAGCAGTACCATTAAATTCGAGGGTAAGACGGTTGTCCCAAGTGAGATAATCCTTCTCACGTTCCTTTATTCTCACGCTCATCTTATTATTAATATAAGGTGTACGCTTGTTTACTACAAACGAGAATGTCTTCAGTTCGCCCTTCTTTGTAGATAGTGGTTCTATGAAGAGTCGACGGTTTTCTGCTCTAACTGTAGTGTTGGCAGCATATTTCTTTGAACCAATAGTTACTGTCACCTTATAATTGCCGTCGGGAACTTTTACCGAGAAGTATACAGGACGCTTCAGTCCTTTCTTCAATTCCTTGGCTGTTGGCATATTGGTAACATCCCAACCATAGCCGATAGAATCGTTATAGTATGGTTGCGCCACCTTCATATTGAAGGTCTGCGCATTGAGGCAAGCCACACAGAAAAGGCTCGCCAACGTAGTAGATATTAGTTTTTTCATTATCTTTTATTTTACAACCACATCATTTATCTTCACATTCTTAACCACTGTATTTGGGATAAGATCTTTCTTGAATGCGTTCTTCTTGTCGTTAACCAAGATATTCTCGAAGGTGAAGTCGCGGAAGTCGTATTTATCTGATGCACCAACATCGAAGAAGTTGCGGCAATTCATCTTGATATTCTTCATCACGATATTGTTACACAACGACTTAGGCATATCATCGCGCTTCTCAGGCTTGAAGAACTGAGTCCAAGGACGAATAACGAGGAATGAACCACAGTTGCCAACAACATTTTCTATCTTCACAAACTCATAATGCTGAGGTGTATCAGGGCGCATCTTTAGCCACAACACACGGTTAGCATCGTCAGCACGACAGTTGCGAAGTATCACGTTCTTATCTGTAACGCTCTCAGAGCCAAGGGTCAAACAGCCATGTACCTTACCGTAATGGCAGTTCTGAATAAGGATGTTGTAGTTAGGGCCATTCTCTGGAGCCTTATCAGCCCATGTTCCCTTACCTCCCTTGAGAACCACAGCATCGTCGTTGACATTCATATAGCATCCGTGAACCATCACGTCGTGGCATACATCGATATCTATAGCGTCAGAACTTGGAGCCTTCACACCGCTTGTTGGTGCATAGATATACAAATCAAGGTAGCGTGCATGGTCGCTCTTATAGATATGGTTAGTCCAGAAAGGACTGTTGACAAGTCGTACATCCTGTATGGTTACGTTCTTACAGTTTGAGATATATGTAAGTCGTGGGCGCTGTGCATCCTTATTGGTGCACTGTGGATTCCACTTACGGCGAATCCAGAACTCATTCCAGTAATGATAGCCATTGCCATCGATGGTTCCCTTACCAGCAATGGTAAAACCATCTATGCCATCAGCATTCACCAAAGCTGTGAAATACTTACAGGTCTGTCCCTCAATACGTGTCTCTTTGATTTCAAAGTCAGCAATACGTTCTGAGCCTTTTAGCTTACCACCCTCTTCTATATAAAGATGTGTACCCTGCTTAAAGAATAGCGAACCGGAAAGGAAGGTTCCCTTTGGCACCACTACTACTCCACCGCCCATCTGGGCAGCTTTATCGATAACAGCCTGTATCTTGGCAGTCTGCACCACGGTGCTATCCATGCCTACACCATATTCGGTGATTACATACTTCTTGCCAAGTGTTTCTACATCTACCTTGGTAGTATCAGAAAACCATTCCGACATTACGCTACCATCAGGCCATAGCTGTTGCTTTGGTTGTTTCTTCTTTGCACCATACATCACAGTGCTCATTGCCACAAGGGCACAAAACAAAAGTGAAATTCTCTTCATTTTATTATTTTAGTTATTAGTATATACGGGTGGGTAGTCTACGATTTTCGTAACCTATGGCAAAAGTACTATATATATATAATAGGTGAAAGAAATATTTGCGAAATAAACTTTGTTTTTTGATTTTACGGCTCTATATACAAGTTTTTGTAGTTTTTTATTATGCATTTTCCTATAATATAAATAAAAATTCGTATATTTGCAAATTATCATTTCAACAACACTACTACATGAAAGATTTTATTAAGAACGTGGGCGCAACTATTGTCGGCATTTTCCTCTTCGGAATTATCATCGGCATATTCGGCGTTATGAGCCTCGTAGGCATGGTGGCTTCCGGTCAAGCCACAAAGAACGTGAAGGAAAACTCGGTATTGGTACTAAAGCTTCAGGGCGACTTGCAGGAGCAGGCGCAAGATGATGTTTTGGGTCAACTAACTGGCAACACCTTCAATACTCTCGGCATGGATGCTATCACTTCGGCTATCAAGAAGGCTAAGGGCAACAAGGATATTAAAGGTATATATCTTGAGACTGGTATCTTGGGTGCAGATGTGGCTCAGCTACAGGAATTGCGCGACCAGCTTGTAGACTTCAAGAAGTCGGGTAAATGGATAGTTGCTTATAGCGACATGTATACTCAGGGTTGCTACTATCTCGCTACTGCTGCTGATAAGGTGTATATAAACCCGGAAGGTAGCATCAACTGGCATGGTATTGGCTCGCAACCAATGTTCGTAAAGGATCTTCTTGCTAAGTTTGGTGTAAAGATGCAGGTGATAAAGGTTGGCAAATACAAGAGTGCCACCGAGATGTTTACCGAAGAAAAAATGAGCGATGCAAACCGCGAACAGACTCAGCGATATATTCAGAGTCTTTGGGACAATATGTGCAAGGATGTTAGCAAGAGCAGAAACATCAGCGTAGCAAAGCTCAACGACTTGGCTGATAATGGTATCTTCGTAGCCAACGGCAAAATGCTATTGGCAGAGAAGATGGTCGACGGTGTGAAATATGCCGACGAGATGAAGGCTGAGGTTAAGAAGCTATTGAAGCTTGATGCTGACGAGAAAATCAGCCAGCTTTCTATTGCCGACATGGCAACTGTTAAGGAAGAAGACACTGATGGCGACGAGGAGATTGCTATATACTATGCTTATGGCGACATCGTGGATAGTCCTGCTGCTGGTGGTGTATTCTCTAATTCGCATGCTATCGTGGGCAATGATGTTTGCAAAGACCTCGAAGAGCTTGCCAACGATGACGACGTAAAGGCTGTTGTTATCAGAATCAACTCTGGTGGTGGCTCGGCTTATGCTTCTGAACAGATGTGGCACCAGATAGATTTGCTTAAGAAAAAGAAACCTGTGGTAATTTCTATGGGTGGTATGGCTGCTTCGGGTGGCTACTATATGAGCTGTAATGCCAACTACATCTTTGCAGAACCTACTACTCTCACTGGTAGCATCGGTATCTTTGGTGTGATACCAAACTTCAGCGACCTTGCAACAAACAAGCTCGGACTGAAGTTTGACGAGGTGAAGACCAACCGCAATGCTCTCTTTGGTTCGCAGGCTCGAATGATGAACGAAGAGGAGCTTACATTCCTTCAGGGAGCTATCACTCGTGGATATCATCTGTTCCGCCAGCGTGTTGCTGATGGCAGAAAGATGACTGTCGACCAGGTTGAGCAGATTGCTCAGGGTCATGTATTCACAGGAGAGGATGCTCTGAAGATTAAGCTCGTAGACGAACTTGGTGGACTCGACAAGGCTGTTGCCAAGGCTGCTGCTCTTGCTAAGACCAAGAGCTATTACACCCAAGGCTACCCTGCTCCACTCGACTTCTTCGACCAGCTACTCCAAGAGTCTACCGACAATGGCTCTTACCTTGATGGTAAGCTAAAGACTTCTCTTGGCACTCTATACGAGCCAATGAAAATGGTAAACAACATCACTACCATGGACCGCATTCAAGCAAGAATGCCATGGTGGCTAAATATAAATAATTAAATGCGCACAGAAGGCGATTACATAAAGATTAACGAATGGCTCATGCCACTTAGCTGGCTATATGGTTTGGGTGTGACGATAAGAAACAAGATGTTTGATATCGGCATACTAAACCAGAAGGCTTATGATGTGCCCGTAATTTCGGTGGGCAACATCACTGTTGGTGGCTCGGGCAAAACTCCTCATGTGGAATATCTCATATCAATATTGAAAGACAAAGTGAAGACAGCCGTGCTTTCAAGAGGATATAAGAGGAAGACACATGGATATGTGCTTGCCGACGACAACTCTACTATGAGGGATATCGGCGACGAACCATTCCAGATGAAACGTAAGTTCAAGAATATTTATGTCGCAGTGGACAAGAAACGCTGCAATGGCATAGAACATCTCCTCAACGACGAAGCAACAAAGGATGTAGAGGTGATACTCTTGGACGACGCTTTCCAACATCGATATGTAAAGCCGGGAATAAACATCCTGTTAGTAGACTATCATCGTCTCATCATCTACGACAAGTTGCTACCTGCCGGACGTCTCCGTGAACCTATGTCAGGAAAGGAGCGCGCTGATATGGTGATAATAACGAAATGTCCTAAGGATCTAAAGCCTATGGAGTTTAGAGTACTCACCAAGGCTATGGACTTGTTCCCATATCAGGAACTGTATTTCACCACCATCGAATACGACAAGCTGACAAAGATGTTTGGCAACGGGAATGAAGCAAAAAAGACGATAGATAAAGAGCAGCTAAAGGATGTCAACGTGCTACTCGTTACGGGCATAGCATCGCCTAAACTCTTGCTCAACGACATGAAGCCGTATTGCAAGTCGATAAAGACCATGGTTTTCGGCGACCATCACATGTTCTCAGCCAAAGATATCGACAAGATAAACGACGAGTTCGCTGCCTTGCCTTCACCTAAGATTATTGTGACAACCGAGAAAGATGCCACAAGAATCGAGGCTGCAGAAGGACTAAGCGCAGAGACTATGGATGCCATCTACGCTCAGCCTATACACATAAAATTCATGCTCGATCAACAAGAAATGTTTAATAATAAAATAAAAAGCTATGTACACAAAAATTCAAGAAACAGCATCCTGGTTAAAGCAAAGGATGACAACAAATCCAAAAACAGCAATCATCTTAGGCACGGGTCTGGGACAATTAGCTTCCGAGATAACTGATACCTACGAATTCCCATATTCTGAAATCCCTAACTTCCCTGTATCTACAGTTGAAGGTCATGCCGGAAAGCTCATCTTCGGTAAGCTTGGTGGCAAGGATATCATGGCTATGGAGGGTCGCTTCCACTACTATGAGGGCTACAACATGAAGGAGGTTACATTCCCTGAGCGTGTGATGTACGAATTGGGTATCAAGACTCTCTTCGTTTCAAATGCTTCGGGTGGTATGAACCCTAAATTCAATATTGGCGACGTGATGGTTATCACCGACCATGTGAACTTCTTCCCTGAGCATCCATTACGTGGAAAAAACTTCCCTACAGGTCCTCGCTTCCCTGATATGCACGAGGCTTACGACCACGAGCTTGTAGAGTTGGCTAACAAGATTGCAGAGGAAAAGGGTATCAAGCTCCAGCATGGTGTATATGTTGGTGTTCAGGGTCCTACCTTCGAGACTCCTGCCGAGTATCGCATGTATCATTTGTTTGGCGATGCTGTTGGTATGAGCACCGTTCCTGAAGTTATCGTTGCTCGCCATTGTGGTATCAAGGTCTTTGGCGTAAGCATCATCACCGACCTTGGCGGCTTCGATGTTCCTGTAGAGGTTAGCCACGAGGAGGTGCAGAAGGCTGCTAATGCCGCTCAGCCTATCATGACTGAGATAATGAGAGAAATGATTAGAAGATCATAAAATAATATATGAATATATCAGAACTTGGTGAGTTTGGTCTTATACACCGACTCACAGACAATATCGAATTAAAAAATGAATCAACAAAGTACGGCGTAGGCGATGACTGCGCCGTACTTGAATATCCAAACAAGCAGGTATTGGTTACTACCGACATGCTTATGGAGGGTGTGCATTTCGACCTTACTTATATCGATATGCGCCACTTAGGATATAAGTCGGCAATGGTTAACATCAGCGACATCTTTGCTATGAACGGCACTCCTCGACAGATGGTGGTGAGCATCGCTCTTAGCAAGAGGTTCAAGGTGGAAGACCTCGACGAGTTCTACGTAGGACTAAAGGCTGCTTGCGACAAATGGAATATCGATATCGTGGGTGGCGACACCACATCGTCGTATACTGGTCTTGCTATTAGCATCACTTGTATTGGCGAAGGCGATAAGGATAAGATTGTTTATCGTAATGGAGCAAAGGAGACCGACCTTGTCTGCGTAACTGGCGACCTCGGTGCTGCCTACATGGGATTGCAACTCTTGGAGCGCGAAAAGGCTGTTTACTACGGTCAGCTGTCTGATCTCGACAAGAAGATAAAGGAGGCTAAGGCAAGTGGCAACGATGAACTGGTGAAGAACCTACAGAAGAAGGTCAACGAGCTCAACGACTTCCAACCAGACTTTGCTGGCAAAGAATACCTATTGCAACGCCAGTTGGCTCCTGAGGCTCGCGGCGATATCAAAGAAAAACTTGAGGCTGCAGGCATACAACCTACTGCCATGATGGATATCTCTGACGGTCTAAGCTCTGAACTGCTGCATATCTGCGAGCAGAGCAACTGCGGTTGCCGCATATTCGAGAAGCAGATTCCTATCGACTATCAGACAGCGGTAATGGCTGAGGAAATGAACATGAACGTAACAACTTGCGCCATGAATGGCGGCGAAGACTACGAGCTATTGTTCACCGTGCCTATCGGCGACCATGATAAAATCAAGGATATCGAGGGCGTAAAGCTCATCGGTCATATCACTAAGCCTGAGCTTGGCAAACAGCTCGTAGCACGCGATGGCAACGAGTTTGAAATCAAAGCACAGGGATGGAACCCGCTGAAAAAGTAAAAAGGTAAAAAGGTAAAAAAGTGAAGAGTGAAGAATCCTTCACTCTTCACTTAATTTGTTAATAATCTCTAATACATTTGCAGGGTCTATATTTTTATATTACCTTTGCACCGCTTTTACGCACAGAGGGTGCCATAGCTCAGTTGGTAGAGCAAAGGACTGAAAATCCTTGTGTCCCCGGTTCGATTCCTGGTGGCACCACTCCTCCTTTCATTAGTCCAGTTCTTCTTCGGAAGTCTGGGCTTTTTTCGTTTATAACATAAACCTTGGACAAAAACACTAAAAAAAATGAAGCAGGCTTCGATGGCAAACGAAGCCTGCTTCAAGTGCCAACGAAGCCTGCTTCGTTGGGCATCGAAGCAGGCTTCATTTTTTTTGTGTATTATTGGGCAAACTTGGCTCCATCAATATTATATACGTCGCTATCCTTAACTATGATGACCTTATTGCCATCTGCAATTTTGCGAACTATTTTATTTTTGCCATCGGCATGAATGTCAGATACTCCTGTGCTTCCAACAACCTTCAAGCGTATAGAAGCCTCGGCACCGCCATCCTTGGTTTTTGCATTGATTACTGCCTCACCTTCGCTAAGCAAAGTAACGAAACCACCATTCACGGTAGCTACGCTCTCGTTGTCGCTCGTCCAGGCAATACGTGTGTCGGTGGTATTCTTTGGCGAGATAGCAGGCTTTAAAGCTACGTTCTTTTCATCTAAGCCAACAGTCAGTTCAGCCTCATCGAATGTCAACGAGCGAGCAATCTCCGGCTCATTCTGTTTATCTCTACGATATAAGAAAGGTAACTCCAACGTCTTTGAGGTATAGAGATTAAAGCGAGCGTAGCTCTCTACAGGAGCATTATAGCGCATGGTGCCGAAATTGGTTTTCTCGTTTGTTATTGTGGCACCTTCATAGCCTAAGTCTATTGTCCAATTGGTATTCTCACCACCCCATTCAAGGTTTTGCTTGCTCGAAGCACCAAGCATACGTCCATGCTGGTCGGTGAGAGTCCAGAAGTCTTTATTCTCACTCTTAGCCAAAGTAAATCTCAACACTTCTGGTTCGGTAACGTCTGAAGTAGAAGGCACAGCTATGGCATCGAGATAATGCGATTTTTCCATACCATCGATATCGGCAGCAGCACAACCGTTGCGGAACATCATCAATTTGTCACCTTCGTTGAGTGTACTCTTCTTGGTGAGTTTCTCATAGCTCCAGCCCATTGGCGATTCCAACTTCACGCCCTCGGCAGCATCATAGTCAATAACGACATAGCTAACATATACTGAACCCTCGCGGGTGCCACCATTGATGGTGATACTTGCATCTTCGGCTGTGAAGGCATCGATATCAATCTGCCTACTGATATCTACATACACGCCGTAATCTTTCGATACCCATTGACCATACCAGCTATCATCAGCAAAGTCGACTGTACCTTTTTTATATATCATAGTCTCGCCATCATAAATAGTCAAGCCTACCTGTCCTGCCTTATTATTTGAGCACATGCCAAGAGTGATACTATTGATAGTGCACCCCTCCCAACCTACAAGGTGGAGCGAAGCCTGACGGTTACGTGGTATCTGATTAAAGCGGTTGCCAGTGGTGGCACCATACTCATTTTCAAAATAAGCCCACGAATCTTGTGGTACCAAGCCACTTGCCACGATGGTGAAATCTTGGATAGTCTTGTTATATCCATCTATTCTATATACAACCTCGGCAGCATTGATGCTTAGGGGCAATAAAAGCAATGATATTATTGCTGTAACCTTGTGAAGGATCTTTGTTGAGTTAACCATAATATAATTATTTTTCATTTGTAATTACAAAAGTACTGACTTTAATGATAAAAACCAAATTTTTGACTAATTTTCCATGATTTTAACTTATAATTATCACACAAAAAAAACGAATAAACGAAGCATTATAAGTAGGTATCAGATAGTTGAAATAGATTCCTATCATATTAGTTCATAACGTTTTAACAAAAAAAATATCAATTTTTCTTTGCACATTAAGAGAATTTTAATATCTTTGCAGTCTTGGGGGGGTAAATGGCAAAACGACAAGCAACACAACGCAAACATTTTGTACATTATTACTACCAAAAAACTAACTTAGAAGTTATTTTAAATGCCATTTTGAGAAATTAACTAAAATTAAAAACACTATTTGTGCGATATCTCATAACCATAATCGCAATGATTTTTGGGTTCGTAATGGATACTGCTGCGCAGGAAGTCACTACCGACAGCGTATTCGTTATAAATTCTCGCCCTATAGAATTCATTGTGAACAAGATCAACATCAGCGACGACGACCGTAGATGGATTACCAACTCACTGATACCTGCGCTCAAAGCTTTGGGCGACAGGGGAATCGTTATTGGTAGAGCCACAGCCTCGCCTGAGGGTCCTACGCCAAACAACGTAAGGTTGGCAAATGGTCGTAGAGCGGCGGTAGATGCCTTGCTTAATAGCTATGGCATTCCTACCGACAAGATTCGTTATGATGTTGTCGCAGAAGATTTCCCTTTGCTTCGTACATTGATGTGGCTCGAACACGATGCGGAATATAATACCGTGGCTACGCTCATGAAGCTTTATCCTAACGACAACCAGAAGCTAAAAGAAGCCATGAAAAACTATAATGGTGGCAAACTGTGGCAGCGATTGTTGCGTCAGTATTTCCACAAGCTTCGTGCCGTGCGCATTATGGCAATGGACAAAATGCTCGTAGGCTTGGAGGAACAAGCACCTACGAAATTTGATATTCCTACCATTTCTTTTATTTCTGGCAATTTGGGCAAGCCAGATATACATGTTCCTATAGTCTATATCGCTGACAACGACGATGCGCGCAGAGAACTATTGAGCATCAAGACAAACTTACTCTTCGACTTTGCTTATATGCCGGGCTACGACCGCTTCTGTCCTATCCCAAATGTGGCTATAGAATACTATCCGCTTCATGGTCATTTCACCTATGGCGCAAGTTTCGACGGTCCGTGGTGGCAACATTATGATGAGCATAAATACTTCCAGTTGCGCAACTATCAGCTCCACACTCGCTACTACTTGCGAAGTGGCGACATCAGTCTGCGCAAACCTGGTAAAGGTGCAGCCTTCAAGGGCTTATTCTTAAGCGCCTATGCCAATGCCAACCTATACAACATCTGCTTCGATGAGCACCGTGGATGGGAAGGCGAAGGATGGGGTGCCGGACTGGGTATAGGATATGTACTACCGCTTGGAGGCAAAGAACATTGGCGACTGGAGTTTGGTCTGCAAGCGGGATTCTACCAAACAGACTACGACCCATACCAATGGCGATGCCCAGTAAACCCGGATACCGACCCTGTGAAGTATTACTATAAATGGTATGGCGACGCCAAAGACTTCAAAAAGAGGCAACACAGATATACTTGGCTTGGACCTACCAGAGTGGATATCACTCTAAGCTATGACCTTCTTTATAGAAAAAGGGTAAAAAAGAAGTTATAGAATTAGAAGTTATAGAATTAAAAGAAGTTATAGAATTAGAAGTTATAGAATTAAAAGAAGTTATCGCTCCCTACGGTCGCTAGAAGTTAAAGCCAATAGCATTTTTGCTAAATATTTAACAACAAGACATTTGGCTTTAACTTCTTTAACTTCTTTAACTTCTACAACTTTAACTTCCAAATATTGAAATTAAAAGAAAATGAAAAGTACGAAGCACATAATAAGCAACATCGTTTCTGCAGGCAAGAAAGCTTGCAGAAAGATAGCTATTGCATGCTTCGTAATAGCAGCTACAATAGCAACAAGCTGCGAACGTGAGCCTATGCTACACCTACACCAAGGAGGTACTGATATAAATATGGACTTGCCGGAGGTGACTCTCGAACTGCATGTGCTATGGGACTACTTATTCTCATACGACCATGAATACGACTGGAAGGCAGAATGGCTATACGGATGGGATGAGAAAGACGTAGAACTCTTTGGTACGCTGGAATATACATTACCCACCGACTTTAACGTCCGCAGATACTATACCAAGGATGTGCAATATGGACAACACACAGCTCCATACCGAAACTATGTTGTGGGCACAACGCTATCGGCAAAATACGACTTCGGATATTGGGACATCTTGGCATGGAGCGAGATTCATACCTCGGATGGTATACAGAGTATTCGTATCGACGAAACGTCTACCTACGACTATGTGACAGCACACACAGGACAGACCATGACGCCATCACGATATAATGCGCCACGCTTTACTCGAGCCTTCTATCAGCCAGAGGCGCTATTCTCGGGCTACACACCAGGCATAGAGATAAACAAAAATCTTGATGGCTTCGTATTTGATGAGGAGCGAAACGTGTGGGTGAAACACCTGGACATGAAGTTGCAACCTGTCACCTATATATATCTGCCACAGATAATTCTGCATCATAACAACCGCAACCAGCGCATCGTCACTTCCATAGATGGTAATGCCAACCTTAGCGGTATGTCGCGCTCGGTGAATCTGAATACTGGTGTTACTGGTCCTGATGCCATTACTGTAAACTACAACATGCGCATGAAGTTCGACCGACCGGGCAGAAACAACGAAAAGATAGACATCATTGGTGGAAAAGTGATGACCTTCGGCATCACAAACCTGAACCCTCATAAGCTCAGCACCCGTGCCTATGCCGAATCGCTCGAGAAGGTGAAGGCTGCAGACAAAAACCACCACCACTATCTGGATGTAACGATGCAATTCTATAATGGTAAAGACTCCACCTTCGTCTTCGATGTGACAGACCAAGTAAGACGACTGTTCCGCGGAGGTGTGATAACGGTAGAACTCGACATGGACACCATACCAGTACCAAAAAGATCAGGAGGCTCTGGATTTGATGCTGTAGTCAAAGACTTTGACAACAAGCAATGGGAATTTGACATGTAACAACAAGACTGCACATAAGAGAAACATTTAGTAAAGCTAAATATAAACAACTCAATTATTAATTATAAACATTTTACTTATGAAAAAGTATTTAATTTTTGCAGCTTCAGCATTGGCTCTCGCCAGCTGCTCAAGCGATGACTTCCTCGGAGAGAATCCAGGAAACGTACAGAATGCTACAACTGCCATCAACTTCAGCGGTGATGCAGGAAAGATTACACGTGCTACATCGAACGAGGGTACTCCACAGAAGATGCTCGATGGACAGTTTAAGGTGTATGGTGTAAAGATAACTAACGGCACAATATCTCATAATGTATTCCCTGATTATTATGTTTGGGATGTTGCAGATAAGAACACTACCTCAAACACAAGTGGTTGGGAGTATGTAGGTGCAAAAGATGCTTCAAACCTTGGTACTGGTAAAATCACATTAACTAAAGATCAGACTATTAAGTATTGGGACTACTCAGCTACAGAGTATCGCTTCGTTGCTGGTTCACCTATTAAAGCCTTTGATTACAAAACATCTACGGATAAGACTACAGGTACACATATTACAGAAGTTAAAGTAACAGGTCTCGCAGGCCATATTAATGCAAATCCAACAGATGGAACAACAACAGCACTCAAAACAGATCCTGTATATATTGCAGATCCTGTAAAGGTTGTAAAGGACAATTACCAAAAGCCTGTCGAATTTTCTTTCAAGCGTCATCAGTCAATGGTTCGTGTAGGTCTTTATGAGACTATCCCTGGATATTCTATTACTGAAATAAAATTCTATGCTTACGATACCGATGGCACCACTCTCAAAGCTTCTGATGACAATAACGTCATCCTTACTTCTGCTACACCAGGCTACTTTGTAGGTGGAAGCAATCTCACAGGTACTGTAACTTATACTGGTTGGGATACAACTCCTTCATACACCTTCAAATATGACGATACTAATCTTACAAAGAGCAAAAACTGGTATGCTGGTAAATTTACTCCAAATCCCAAATTGGCTACAACATCATCAGAAACCGATGTTGCTACACTCTATGGTACCGACAAAGATATGTCTGAAACAGGCTACTTCACAGTATTGCCAACTCCTACGGCAACAGACGCTTCACCTATCTTGATTAAGTGTGACTACACTCTTACAGATTTTAACACTGGCGAGGTAATCAAGGTTACAGGCGCTACAGCAGCTATTCCTGAAGCATTCAGCAAGTGGGAGGCTAATACTCGCTACACATACCTCTTTAAGATTTCTGACAATACTAATGGTACAACAGGTGATCCTTCAAAACCTGAGGATTCAGCAGGTCTCTTCCCTATTACATTCGCTGCAGTAGTTAAAGGATCTACAAATGCACAGTATGGTACAACAACAACCGTTGCTACTCCTTCTATCACAACTTATCAGGAAGGTTCTGTAGTAGACAAAACTATTGAATATAAGACTGGCAAGCCTATTTATGCTACAGTTGCTGATGAAACAACAGGTACACTTAAAGATCTTAAGATTAATAGCACAGAGGTTGGCAATGTTCAGGTATACAAACTTTCTAAGGAAAGAACAGAGGCTGAGCTCCAGATAAAAGCTATTGCTAATACTGAATTCAATGTCACAAATAAGATTGAGACAGAAGTTCCTACAACAGCCTTTGGCAAGATTGAGGCTAATAAGTACTTAAAGTTCACACCAACCGAAGCAGGATACTATGCTATCCAGTACTTGAATGCAACAGATGGCACAACTCCTGCTTACACATACAAGGTTGTATATGTAAAAGCAGCAACAACTGTAGCCCCTTAATCAGCATTATCCCCTAATTCATATAAACCGGATGGAGCATTTTTTTGTTCCATCCGGTTATCCGCAAATATCAATCACCTATATATATAATAATGTATATCCGCATTCTTACCATAGTGGCATTAGCAATATGCTTATATTCTTGCTCATCAGAGCAAGACGAACCTTTTGTGCCCGAATCTAAAGGCATAGCCTTTGGCGGCAACAACGGTACATGGCAGGATGCACCAATCTCTCGTGCCACATCTGGCTTAGAGACTCTCTTCAACACCTTCCGTGTGTGGGGATATAAGACAACGACTACTGATGCAGCAGGTCCATCAGCGCCACAACTTGTGATGGATGGATATAAGGTGGAATACTCCGCTACGTCTACAGGCTCAACAGCTACCAACACTACAGGATGGGAATATGTTGGCATCAACAACCCAAACCTATCCTCTGCGCAATCAATAAAATTCTGGGATTATTCCGCCACCAGCTATCGCTTCTTCGGATATAGTCCCTTTGAAACAAAGGCTACAACGACAGCTACAGTTCCAACAGGCGAGAGCAAATCTATCTCTTTCCCCTTTGCCTACTCCGACCAGGCTACAGCCAAAAGCATACCATACATCAGCGAGCTATGGTATAATAACAGTTCGTATGGCAACTGCGTAACCCTGACCTTCGCTCCTATAATAGCAAAAGTCAGATTTAAATTCACCTACCCCAAGAATACCAAATCAATAGATATCAGAGACATCCAATTCTGTGATTCTCGCTTCATTGCCGACCCTACTACGGCAACAACACCTCTACGTGGCAACATCGTAGCCACCTACCCTATTACTGGCGAGCCATCAAGCCAAACACCTACGTTCTCATGGTCTACACCAACAGCATCTGAAGGCTCTACAGAAGCTTCTACTGGTGCGCTTATCTTCTCCACCCCCTACGAAGAAGAGAGCGACGCCATCCATATACTCAACGACCATAAGCTATATGGCAAGTGGTATTATGTGCCACCAATGAGCATGATTCCATTTACCCAAGGGCCGTATACCATAAAAGCAACAATAGACGGAAACCCTATCTCGACTACCGTGCCTGAAGAATTCATGCAATGGAAGGCGGGATATCAATATACATATATCTTCAAGATTACCGAAGCAGGCACCATCATCGCATTCTCCAACCTACAGGTAGAAGAATGGCGACCTGGCACAAACATAGAAAACCAAGGTAGCGGCACCGCTGGCTGGTAGTTTCCTTGTGCGTGCACGATTCCTTCGTGCTCGCTTTAATCTTCGCGCGCACGCAATAAATAATAACAACATGAAGCAATTGCTATCAATATCGTCAATAACAAGCATCGCCATCATCCTCGCAATCCTCACCGCTTGCGAGAGCAACGACATGCCTATACAGCACCCAGACAGCTACGACTATATCACCTTTTCTGCTCAAACTCAGAAGCTCATAACTCGTGCCGAGCCTTACGAAGACTACAACCCCGATCGCCATCCTGCCACAATGGGAGCTTTCGGCTACTACGATATTGCTTCATGCACAAACCTTACCCCAACAGATGCTTCGCAGACAAACCTCATCTTCAACAACGAGATCGTGAGCTACGATGCCTCTACAAAGACATGGAAAAACTCAACCAAGAAGCGTTGGGACGGCTATCAAAGCGCAAAGGCTTTAGATTTCTTTGCATATATGCCACAAAATACTGGTGCAAAAATTGAACGCACAGCAGCAGACACTTACACGATCTCTGTACCTTTCACCATGCCTAACGATGCTCCATTACTCTACGACACCAAGGATGCACCCGTGGTATGCGAGAAACCTATAAACAAAGACATGGCAGACCCTGCCTTTGAGCGTGTGGTGAAATTCCGTTTCGACCAGACTCTTGCTGGCTATACCCTACACTTCACCCTCGACTCAAAGATGAATGCCATTAGGCAGTTCCGCATAAAGAGCGTAAACTTCTCTGGCGAAATAGCCGTTGCAGGCACTTATAACCGCACATACACATGGTCTGCTAAAGACAAATGGACTGCAGCAGCCATACAATGGACAGATATAAAGACTGCCACGGCAACAAGCGCACTACCCTATAAATCGCAAGGCACAGCAGCCTACGACGATACCAACAAGACAGCACTCGTGACTGCCGCTGGCACCACTCAATGGGGAGAAACATTCTACACTATCCCTTACAGCAAATTCGAACCAATGATCACCGTAACCTACGATGTGGTGTTTATGGACGAAAATCAAAAGGAAGTGATAACAAGAAAGGATGTTACTTCAACCATACTGCTGAATAAGACAAATTTCAGTGGTCTTACCACAGGCACAACAGCACAAATAAGTCCGATAACTATACTCATACAGCCACGCTACCTCTACGTGATAGCTGACCAAGATGCCTATACAGGACGACTACTGATACAATAGCCATGAGAGCTATCTGAAAACAGGAAAACAATGAGACTTAGAAATTGAAGCTATGATGCGACGTACTACATATACCTCAAAAAGAATAATCAAAATGCTGTTTGGCATTCTGACAATACTCCTCATGTCTACTCAAGAGATATGGGGACAAACATACTCTATAGACCTTTATGCCCAGAACTATGCTGGCGGTTCTGGAACAAAGAACGACCCATATCTTATCAGCAACGACAAGGAGTTGGCTAAGTTGGCACGCGATGTGAACAATGGTAACACATCACAGGCTTTCCTTGGCAAATACTTTAAGCTTACTGCCGATATCGACCTGAGTGGCGGTATCTGGATGCCAATCGGTAAATACTACAACTACGGCAATGGCAACAACCGTTTGTTTTTCGGAAAGTTTGACGGTAATGGTCATGTCATCAAAAATATGCATATACAATGGGAAGGAACTGAAGCATGGAGTGCATGGGGACTCTTCTCTACACTCCAAGGTGCAAGCAGCACTAACCTTACTACCGTAACAAACCTCATCATCGAGAATGCCGTGGTAGAAAAGAAACCAGGATTCAAACCTTATGGCCCCGGTTATAACGTGGGCGTAGTGGCTGGTGAGATATACGGAAATACAGAACTTAGCAACATCATTATCCGTGGCTCTGAAATAAAGGATAACGACGAAACCTATGAGATCAACAACGAAACCAAGATTGGCGGTATAGCAGGAAATGTACAGACCGACAGTAAGAACGAAACTTTCAGAATCTTCAACATTGCAGCAGATACACAGATTAATATGCTTAAGAATACAGGCATATTTAACAATAAGTTCTGTATTGCCCAAGGTTTCGGTCGCTTTAGCTATGACATGAAAGGAGGCGATAATATCATAGAGCCTACCAACATCTATCTCTTTGGCAATGGGCTTAATGTAGAAAGTTCAAATTCAGAAACAAATAAAAACATCAAAAAAGGTGGCATCACAGCCAATTGCCAAAAAGAAAGTAATGCCAATAGATATGCTTCTACCTGGTATTATACTCAAGACGTAACTGGTGGTAAGAACTTAGGTTCAAAGGTAGACGCAGCTACCTTTGCAAACGACTTTGTGGACAAAGCCAACAAATTGATCACTACCAAGAGCCTTGAAGAAGACAAGAACTCATGGACTTTCAGCAATGGCGCTCTCAACATGTATAGCAAGATAGATGTTTCAATTGTAGAAAACACATACAACAGAAACGATCTACAGGTTTCTTATACACTAACGAGCAATCAATTTAAGGACGGATATACCTTCAGCTGGACTGTAGATGACGAAGCCATTACTCCTAACGAAGGTAGCAACGGCAAAACTATCTCTCTGCCTCTAAGCAACAAGAAGCGTACGGGCGAGGTAATTATCAAGGATGGCAATACAGGAAGTGTCATCCTAAAGAAGTACTTCAAAATCAATCCGAAATATTATTCTATCGACCTTTATGCCGATAGCTATACCGGCGGTACTGGAACAAAAGAAGACCCTATCATCATCAGTAGCGACTTAGAGTTGGCAAAACTGACTCGAGATATAGAGAATGGGCAAATGAAGGATAGCAAATACTTCAAGCTTGCCAATGACATTAGCTTGGATAATGGTCTTTGGATGCCTATCGGCAATACGAAATATAGTGGGGCTTTCTTCAAAGGTAAGTTTGATGGCGATGGACATATCATCTACAACATGCATATATGCTGGAAAGACAATAGTGGCTCATGGAGTGCATGGGGATTGTTCTCTGCACTTAATGGTCTATCGAGCGAAGAATCGGGAGTATGTAGGGTTACCAACCTCATCATTGACAAAGCTGTGGTTGAAAAAGAGGAAGGCTACATGCCTGTAGGAAATGGTTTGAATATCGGTATCTTAGCAGGAGAGTTGGTTGGTGGCAACATTGAAATAAGCAATATCATTATCCGTAATTCTAAGATTACGGATAACAAAGAAACATATACTACACCAGAAATAGCTGTTGGCGGTATTGTTGGTAAAGCACAACAGGGAAAAATATACCGAATCTTCAACTTGTCGTGTGAAGCGGATATAAACATGTTTGACCATGCCAATCTAAAGAGCGGTAACACTTGTTTGGCAGAAGGTATCGGTTGTTATGAAAATGTTAACAATAGCAACTCGTTTGTTATTCTTCCTACCAACATCTATGTACATGGTAAGGTATCAACTGCCAACAATAGATGCAAGGTGGGTGAAGTGGTTGGTAACAGAATTGTTAATGCAGAATCGGGCGAAACTGCAACATGGTATTATGCCAATAAGACCAACAGTTCAAGCTCTAACATAGCGACCAATGGTACGCAAAAGAGCGAAGTTGACTTTGCAACAACATTTGCAAGCCAGAACAACCTGTATATATCAGCCAACAACTTTCAAGACAAACTCAACTGGAGCTATATTTTGGGTACAGGCTTTAACTTCGGTTCAACAAAACTGACAGTGAAGCGTGGCTACACTACTATCATCACAGCAGAGACTGTTAAAGGTAATGCAGAAAACGAGAAATACTTCTGGTATACATCTTCAGACAAGAAGAATTGGACGCTACAGAATGAGAACAACGCATATAACGATTTCAGCATCTCGCTCGAAGACTTCGACCAATATGTTTATGCAGTATTGGAAGATGGTAGCTCGCAATCGGGAGTGGCAAAGATTGATGCAAGAAAAGTGGATGCTGTGATGAAGACAAATGAGGAGACTAACACTCTTTATATTGAAATCACTAATAATATTTGGGAGAACAACGACAATCTTAATGTCACATATTCCTGGGTAAAGAATGGTAAAGAAGAGACTGCCGCCCCTACTTTCGACAAGTCATCTCTTGCCCCTACCGACAAGCTGAGCTGTAATGTGATAGTAACAACCAAAGACGGAGTTGAACTATTAAACAAATGGTTGGTTTATGCAAAGAGCGTGATATATCTATGCCCTGCTGGAGTAACAGTAGGTTCGACAACATACAATGCCGGAGACGACAGCAATGATGGTCTATCTCCAGAGACTGCTGTAAAGACCTGGAAGGGCGCATATTCTAAACTTACTGTAAAGGGTTCATGGGATGATAACACCATCGTGCTGATGGGAAAGAGCGACCAATCAGTAACCAACAATAATAACGATGGCTTTTCATCCGTAACTTTCAATACAAGTTCTGACTGGGAGGACGTTAAAGCCAAATCTCCTTTCTTCAGAAACACAACCATCACAGGAAGTTGGGATGGCATTGACTACAAGGGTATTATTGAGATGCATGGTGGTAATGATCGGAACAATAGTTTACCGATTTATGGAGATACCCGTTTCCAATATCTCGCCTTCAATCGCAATTCAAATAATAATGACGCTGATTATTTCGATATTCTGTACTGCCAATTCTATAATCTGGAGATGGGCGAAGGCATTCAGATGACGAACTATAAAAAGCCGTACCCAGGTGACGGTACTATCCAGGGCGCATTCTCTACCTCTTTCCAGATTTTTGGTGGTTTCATGGATGACAACCGCTTTTCACCATTATCAACAGAAGGCAACCTCAAGAAGATGGATGATGCTCTGCCACATGGACGTGAGGGCTTCAAGATAAAAATCAAATCGGGACACTTCTCTACAATTTGTGTAGGTGGACGACAGACGACGGACAACAGAAATGGTGTGATGGGTAGCCCAAACATGCCTATCAAGTGTACTATTGATGTAGATATTGATCGTAATTTCAACGATAATCACAATGAAAACAATTCAGACCTTGACGTTGCAGTAGTTCTTGCTGGCAATCATGAGGGAGCTATGGTGGGCGATGTTGATATCATCATCAAAAGCGGAAAGATAGGCAGAGTGGTAAATGGTTCTTTGGGTGCGAGACGCAACACGAATAATTACAATGCACCTTACAACACCTATATGGGACGCGCCAACATCCTGATAGACCCGGCACAATCAGAAAGTAACAATAAGAATACGGATGTCAATAGCCGTGTAGAAATCACTGAGATTTATGGTGGTAGTACAGGACGTGGTTTTCAGGGTGGTCAATGGATAGAAAACCCATTCTACGGCTATAGCACCATCACCATAAAGGGTGGAACCTTCTTGATTCCAACAAAATGTACACCAGAAGAGATCTTCAGCGGTATCTATGGTGCAGGAGCTGGTGGTATGAACGGTATCGGAGATGACACTAATCATACAACAGATGACCGTATCCCTTATTGGACAAACAGCAGCACGAAATCGGTCATGGCTTTCGGCAACTATGATGCTGCAAAAGCTAATCTTTGCATGTATAAATGCTACGATGCAGACACGCATACATATACCGAGGTAGATCCAAGATTGACCAATAACAAGATTATCATTGAAGGAGGTATCTTTGGTTCTGAAACAAGAAAGATAGACGGAATCTATGGTGGCGGTAGCGGATATATGAGCACAGACCTTTGGAGAGCAAGTTCTATTCCAAGTAAAGAAGGTGGAAACATATACGGAAAAGCTGGAGAAACCGTAGCCTCTATAACCATCAATGGTGGAGAATTCTATTGCAGTAAAGGCATCTTCGCTGGTGGACGTGGAACTGATTATTACTATGCTACCAAAGCATACAGTGGTACCCCTAACGATTATCAAGAACTCGGTAAGATATATGGCAATGTTGAGTTGACCATTAATGGCGGTACTTTCCACTGCCCTGTATTCGGTGGTGGATATGGTGTGGCTGATGCTAAACTCTTAAACTCAAACAACATCAACACCCTCGAAAACATGGCACGCCTCTATGGCTCGTCTACAGTTAAGATTAATGGTGGTACATTCTTTAAGAATATCTATGGCGGTGGCGACATGGCTGTAGTGGAGAAAGGAACTAACGTTATTATTAGCGATAAGGCTGACATTAGAGCCGACGTGTTTGCAGGTGGTAATGGTAGAACAAAGCGTGCTACAGATAATTCGAACATTGAAAACAACACATGGCATCCTGAGAAAGTAGGTAAAGTATTGGGTAATACCAACCTTACATTCTTTGGCTCAACCAAGGTGGCTCCATATATATATGGCGACATCTATGGCGGTGGCAACTTGGCACAGGTAGAAGGCGACACACATATTAATATGTATGCAGCCAACTTTGCTGGCGAAATATTTGGTGGAGGTAAGGGAAGAATAACTGACGGAAATGACGAAGGGTTGTATACCTATGCCAACGTAACGGGCAACACCTTTGTATCATTGGCTAAAGACCAAGGTGTGCAGATTAATGATAAGGAAAAGGAGGAAGACAACTTCTCCATCAACGTAATCTGGAACAGAAAATTAGACAGCACAAAAGAGAATTTCATTGAATGGGATACAAATAAAACAGAATTCTTTGCTAATGGCAAATTCCTAAATCCTCATAATATATATGGTGGTGGCAACTTGGCATGCAAAGTAACAGGCAAGGCTACTCTCAACATTCAAAAAGGTATGACCCCATTCTCGCTTCTGAAAACGACGGAATGGAAGGTTGCATACGACGACAATAATAATCCACACTTCTCGGTATTCGGTGGTGGCTATGGTTTGAACACTACTGTAGGCAATACCGATGTGACAGTGAATGTGGAGGGCGACTATGGTGTTTACGATGCTGAGATAGAAGACGACACAGAACAGCTGTCTAAGGGACAGACTCCACTACGCGCTAAAGGCGAAATGAATGTCTTCGACAATTCGAAAGGTATTCCTAACTTCACTATCTTGGCTGTATTAGGAGGCGGATATGCAGGTACTGTGGATAAAGACGCCAAGGTAACAATAGACGGCAAGACTTTCATTCATCGTGTATATGGTGGTGGATTCGGTGACCCAAAATCTACAAGCAACAACGAAACTGGTAAGATTGGTGGCAATACCGAAGTATACGTAAAAGGTGGAAATATCTATGGCGATATATTCGGCGGTGGTGCTGGCGTGAAGCCTAAGAAAAATACAAGCGGTGCTTACACATATTTTACTAATGTTGCTAAAGTTGATAGTACCACAAAGGTTGAAGTGGCTGATGATGCTAATGTATTTGGAAATGTATATGGCGGTGGCGATATGGCTAATATTGGTTCGTATGAAACACATGATGATCCAAAAACTTATTATGGCAATAAGCCTAAGAGCATTTCGACCTTCGACCAAGATAACGGCGACTTTATAAGCTATGAAGCTAAAGCCTATAAGTCGTTTGTTAACATTGTTGGCGGTAACATCTTTGGTGAAATATTTGCTGGAGGTAAGGGCCTGAAGAAGGCTGAGGCTCCTGAATATAATAAGGTAGGACGAATAAATGGTAATACCATACTGCATATTGCCAATACCAACGAGGCGGGTATGGAGCGTATCACACCTATGGTATGGAACCGTGTATACGGCGGTTGCGCCTATGGTGTTGTTGATGGTAATACTCTTGTGCATGTTGAAGGCGGTATGCTCGGACTCAACATCTTTGGTGGTGGCTATGGCGACATACCTATCACCAATGATAAGACTGACGACAATAGTGGTCAGTCTACAGAAATGTCTACACTTGAGCAGGTGCTTGGCAAAAAGGATACAAATAAGGAAGGCACCTATGCCAATATTCTTGGCAACACCAAGGTGCAGATAGACGGTGGTGAATGGCTATGGGACCGCAAGGCTGACAAGAACGGCAACATCACTACATGGCTCGATGCTCAGAGTGATAGTGAGAAGGTATGTGAAAACCTTGATGAATTTAAGGATATCATATATGCCATACATAATGCTAACACCCTTGGCGAGATTTCTAATGCCAAGGCTAAAGCTGCTATGAGCAGAATTATCAACAACAAAGATACAAAGGAATTCTTTGAGATGACAGATGGCGACTTCGGTTCGGCTCGATTCTCAAAGAACCACAATATCTTTGGTGGTGGTAACCGTGCATGCTATGTAGGCTATGGTATAGATGGCACTTCTATAGGTGATGGTACAGGAGAGGCTATAGTGGAAATCAACCACTCGCCTGTTACTGATATCATTGGTGCCAATGGCAAATCGCTCGATATATTAGACTTCACTACTCTGCAAGGTCTATGCTGGTATCTTGCAGAAAAGAATTCCAATAGTCCACAGTTCTCGGTATTCGGTGCTGGATATGGTGTAAATACCAAGGTTAGAAATGCCAAGGTGTATGCACAGGCAGGAGCCATGATAGAACAGAATGGAAATCCTTACAAAATAGAAGGTAAAAAATACCGCTATGCAAGTCAAGAGGAAGACAGATTGAAATATACCAACTTCGAGACAAACTTGTATATGGACTACATGGCAGTTTCGAAGGAAGACAAGAAGCTATACTATGGTAGCGTGGATGGTACAAGCGATGATGCTGACACTTTCCGCCGCTACTATAACACTCGTATGGCTTGGACTCTCGGTATTCCAGGCTTTACATTCCAAGAGATTCATGGTGGAGGATTCTCTGGATATGTTGATGAAGACACTTATGTAGAAGCTAACAACCAGTTGGCTTGCTATAATATATATGGTGGTGGACTTGGAGCTCTACCTTATGGCACTCTAAACGAAACTACAGATAAAGATAATCATTACGACTTCGGAAGCGTTGGCGGCAATTCAAAGGTATTCTTTAAGTCTGGTAACGTGGCAAGAAATGTATATGGTGGTGGTGCTGGTATAGAATCAATACGAGTAAGTGGCAACAATATCGTTAGCTTGGATTCTAAGACTGGTAGCATCATCGACTTCCCTGACATGGCTCGAGTAAAGGGCAAAACAGAGGTGCATGTGTATGGCGAAAACGTGGGTGTACCTCCGTTGGTTATCGAACGCACCGTTATCATGGGTAGCGTATATGGTGGTGGCGATGTGGCTAATGTGGGTATAGAAACCAATAAGGCTGATGCTAAGGAGATTGATGAATCAGAGAGCCTTACTCCTTCAAACTTCACATCCTTTGTAAATGTACGTGGCGGCACTATCCTCTCAAAGGTATTTGCAGGAGGAAATGGTCGTACGGCTGACGTATGTGGTGACTATACTAAGTTGGGTGGCATATATGGCAATGCGTGTGTTGTTACAGGTAGACCTGTGATGACATACCCATATAACGAATTGGCTACCGGTTCTACTACAGATTATACAAGCAACAGCCTCAACCCTTCAGATACGATATACCTGGTTAATCCTGATGCTACAGTAAACAAAGACCTCATGCCAAACATCATGAATAGCGTTTATGGTGGAGGTCAGAATGGTACAGTATATGGTAACACTCTCGTTGCTATCAAAGATGGTGGGCTATATTACAACATCTTTGGTGGAGGATGGGGAGACGAAGAGACCAATACCTCTGCCAACATTACTGGTAATACAAACTTGAGCATAACAGGTGGACAGGCTATGCTCACCTCGTATTGGTCAACAACAATGCGCAACTGGGAACCAGCAACTATCGTTGGTGATAAGATATACTCTCCTCAATATAATCCAAAAACACAGAAATTTAAAGTTAACCATAATATATATGGTGGTGGTGACAAGACTTGCGTTGTAGGCGAGAAGGACAAAGATGGCAATCTGGTTGCTAACAGCGGTAATACATATATAAAACTTGAGAAAGGTTTGCTCCATGATAATACTCAGCTATTGTCGGGAGTTACAACAACTCAATTCTTCAGCTCTAATGAGTGGAAGGAGATATATAACAAGGTGGGTTCTCCTCACTTCTGCGTATTTGGAGGTGGATTTGGAGAAAAGACATTTGTGCTCAACGACTCGCACATAGAAGTGGCTATGGAGACTCGTGGAAGCATAAATAAAGACAATGACATCGTAAAAGGTGAAGAATATAAACACTTCATCAGCGACTATTCTGTGATGGACATCGTGGGTGGAGGATACTCAGGACAGGTGAACGGAACAACGCATATCAATGGTGCTGGTGGTGTTTCCTGCCGCCGTGTGTTTGGTGGTGGTTTCTATAGCTCTGTAAATGCTACAGATATGGATATAAAGGCAATAGACTGCCACGACATCTTTGGTGGTGGCTTTATGGGTGATGTGGAGAAAGGAACTAATATTGTCATTGGCTCACAACAAGAAGGCAAGACTTCTACATCAACTTTTGGTAATGATGATATTTATATTCATGGTAGCGTATATGGCGGTAACGACGTGTCGGGAGCTGTAAACGTAGTGCTCGACAATAATGGATATTTCAAGGATAATGGCGGTACAGGTACCAATGTCAACATCTATGGCGGTCATATCTATGGCGATGTATATGGTGCAGGCAATGGCAACTATCTTTATGCTATCGACAAAAAGGGAAACAAGAAGGTTACTGTGAACGAATATTATCCTATCAACCCTAACGATTCTGAATCAGAGACTATTCCTTTGGTTTATACTGTGCCTATGCGTGAGACTATGCCTTCATACATGGCAGCAAGCGATGCAGCAAAGATTGTGAACATAAACTCATGGCGTCCTATCACAAACAAAGTAAATATCGACATCAAGGGTAACTCTACTTCTGATATTATCACTATTGATGGAGATGTATATGGTGGTGGAAACTCTGCTTCTGTACAGAAGGTTCACGACTACGATTCTGAAAGTCAGGAGGGTGATATAAAAATTAATATTGGCAATAATGTCAATATTAGAAGTGTGTTTATGGGTTGCAATGGTGAGTCTCTCTTTGCTAAGTCTGAGGACAACGACTTCATGAATAAGTTCCAAAAGCTGAATGGCGATGTAGAAAATGGAAAGGAACTAAACCTTGCAGATACCATCGACTGGATTAACGATCCTTCAAACAAAGGTATCAGCACTCTATATCTTTCAACAGAAAATGCACAGCGCCCACTTGTCTATCCTCACCTACTCGACCTCTACTTCCAGCCGGTAGAGACTGATATACAGGGACAGCTGACATGGAATGGAAATGAAACTGACAAAGGTCTTACCAACTGTACTATTGGCACTTTCTGCTGCGGTGGCAACCGTGGTAACATGAACGTATACCCTAATTCGGCAGGTAATGTTGTTGACTATACCTTCCCTGCAGGTCTTGTGATAACAGACAAGATAGTGGGCGGTTGCAATAATGCAAACTATAATTATAAGGATTTGGTTACTCACGAGGGTGGCTACCTTCTCGGTAACACTCATTCAGAATCTCCTTTTATCAAGCTCACTATCAAGAACCAGTTTAAGCCTAAGGAAGAAAACAATGCTTATATTGGCGGTAACGTCTATGGCGGATGCTATCAGGCGGGTACTGTGCGTGGCGATATCTCTGTCGTTCTTCAAAGCGATATGCTTAAGGGTAAGTCGAGAACAATGCTGGATAAATCGAATGAATATCTCGGTTCTAAGCCTGAGTTCTCTGCTCTGAATGTATATGGCGCTGGCTATGGTATGGATAGCTATGTATATGGTAATACCGATGTTATTGTTGCTGAAGGCTTGAAGTGTGAAGCTCCATCAATGTCTGGTACTGGAGCAGAAGTAAAATTTAATGCCTCTGGTGTATCTGCCAACTTCGTATATGGTGGCGGTCAGCAGGGTAATGTTATCGGCGTTACTAACGTTGATGTATTGAATGGTCATATCTACAAGGCTGTTACTGGAGGTTCATACTCCGGCTATGTATGGGGATCTACACAGGTTAAGGTAGGATATCCTATATATTATAAGGTGAGAGACAAGCAGTCGGGCATCTATCTCTTGGACCGTACAGATAAGAACAATAAGTATATAGACCATGAGGGTAATACTGAATCAGGTGCTATCCTCTCAAATCTTGCCTCTGAGTCTATTAAGCAGAATATCAAGCTCATAGCTGGCGATATCATTTCGCAAGCTGTTTATGAATCTATTATAGGTAAGCAAGGTCTTACTGAAGAATTCGTAAAGGATAATTGTTTCGAGAAACGTGTATCTTTACCAGCTCCTCTTACATGGGATGACATAAACATTCAAATTGGTGAGGCTATATATGGTGGTGGATATTCTGTTGGACAGGGTACATCGGTATTGGCTAACGACTCTACCGTATTGAAGTATACAGATAAATACAATATCGATAAAGCTTTCACTACCAACAACACTCATTTGGTAGGATTGGATGAGCTACCTAATAAGACAACAGAAGGCTTTGGTGGAAATACCACTATCCTCGTAGCCGACAATAGCGCCCCATCGTCTACTCGCGACCATATCACTATCTCGCATCAAGAGATGAAGTCGATAGTATTGCCTAACGGTACAGACCTCTTCGGCTATTACTATAAAGATAAGGATGGCAACTATCGTTTTATATCTCTCCAGGATAACTACTTCTATGGTGTTAGATATCCGGCTGGTCAAACAGATAACAATATATATATGTATGACAGCGAAGGTGGTATCTTTGGTGATGGTCACCAGTCGTATGCTGAGGGATTCCGTAGTGCCGATCTCACAGGATATGGCTTTACTGATTATACTATAAATAATCCGAAGATTATAAATACCTTCCAACGATTAGACATTCTGCGTCTTGAAGACAACTGCTTCAATGTATTGGGAGCACGCGACTATGCTACTAATGCAACAAACAAGACACCATATTCTATTGCTCGTGTGGGTGAGATACAGATGTTTGCAAAGAATATCGCACTCAATGACAATAAGCTTCAGGAAAAATCAGTAAAACGTGCTCGCAACTATATGGGTCTTGCTAACAACATCCACTATGTGGGTGCTGTTATATCAAACGTGCCTTTCAATGATGCCATTAATGAACCATGGCGCGACGATACTGGTAAAAAACCAGAATCTGGCGACTACGCTAATAAATCATATCTTGATGTTAAGCAGAGCTACATTAACAAATACAAAAATGAAGGTGGCATAAATGGAGGTGATGAATCAACATTCCAAAAGCGTAACGAAGGTACTGCTAAGAATATGATTGGTATTGCTTCTGGCTATGCTTTGAAGATTCAAAATATACAGCAATTATACGATGTAAACAAAAAGATTATTGACAAGATATATTATGGTCCTATCTATGGTGTGATAGAAATGAACCTCATCGACGTTCGCGCTGATGAGGGTGGTGGTTATGTATATGCAGATAATGTGCATAAGCGTGAAAATGGCAATAATCCAGACTTCATGGAAACAACTGGTAACTTCGTATTCCCTTACGATGCTAAGCAGAATAGATATATCGTTGACGACTGTTTCCCTACCGGTTTCTATGGTTTAAAGACCAATGACCCTGATTCTGAAATAGATGTACACTATTGGTATGTTACAGGTTTCAACTACTATTACAATGCCCATATCACCGGCTTCACATATAAGGACGCTATGAAATTCAACAATGATAATAGCGATGGTCTTACTGTTCTTGCAGGTCTTAAAGCAAACCAGCCTGTAACTATTCATAGTTGGAAGATGCGTAGCGGACATCCTAAAGATACAAACGATTATTCTTGCGACCTTGAAGATCGCAACTATCTCCCTGCTGGTACAGAGGGCAATGTTGATATCGACAATAATGATGTTGCCGGTAAATATACGCTGTATGTCGGTGGTTCATCTTCGTATAAATATTCCGACCCTACAGCTTCGGATACCGAAGATGCCAACAAAGGCTTTGCAGCAATATTGCCTCTTAATAATGATAGGAAGACAGAATATATCCAGCAGTATCTTCCTACAACATTAAAAGATGGCGATGCAAAGATATCATTCGAACTCTCTGATAATGTAAACAACACCACAACAGAATACTTCAACAAGCATTTGTCGGAGAAATGTCTTGCCACTCTTATCCTTAAGGCTCCAGCCTATAGTGAATATAAGAGCGAAACTGATAATAAGCCTATTATCAGTAAGGTGGCTACGTCTTCATTCTTCACACTTTCTAATGGTACCTATGAGCAAGTTAAAGAAGGAACTAAGCTATCTGAAGGAACTCACTATTATATAAGAAATGGTATAGAAGGCGAATATGCAAAGGTAGACCCTAAAAATGTATTCATAAAAACTACAGAAGGAACAGAAGGATATAAGCAAGTAAATATTAATGATGTTAGCGTAGGCGAAAACTATTTCTGTGAGGTGCCACGTGTCTACACCTACACCATATATTTAACAATAGAATATGTGCAGGGACCAAATATCAATGGTAAGATTACTGTTGACAACTGTGCTTTGCCTGGCGAAATGATTCGCTTGAGAAAGAATAATGTAACCATCGCTGCCGACCAAGCATTCTCTGCTAATGGCTACTATTGGCGTATTGGTAAGCGTAAGAAGGATGCTGCTGGTAAATGGGTATTCGACGATACTACAGAATGGGATATTACCAAAAAGGCTACTGGCTACGACACCTACAAACAAGGTGACACAAAAACTGCAGAAGGTCTTTTCAAAAACTGTAAATATGATAAGACTAACGATTATCTGGATATCCCTGCCTACTACTTCATGAATGGTTATGGTGTGCAGCTCGGTATCACCATGAATGGATTGGATAAGATCTTCACCGTAGATATGGACAGCGCCAGTGTGTTCTTAATCCATAACTACCACCGCATGAATCCTCACAAGGAAGGTATCAACCTTCATCTTGCTGAGGCTATCAAGCGTGCAAAAGAAGAAAAAGAGGCAGGCACAGCAACGGTTCCACTTGCTGAACCTCGTATCTATATCTCTGATTTAAGCGACCTCACAGCTTTCATCAACTTCATTGATACCATAGGCGCAGACGGCAAAGCGCCTCGATATGGTGCCAACGCTCAATTCGTGCTTCAAAAAGACCTTACTGTACCAAGCGACTTCGTTTGTGGCACAGGCATCTTCCAGGGTGTCTTCCATGGTAATGGTCATGTCATTCATGGCTTACCACAAGATAAGTCTCTCCTCGCAGAGAACCAAGGTCAAATCTATAACCTCGGTATGGAAAGCGGCAATATCGCAGCCAGCAATAAGGGTACTTACCACTGCTGCTTCGAATATAACAAGGGCATACAGCCTATCGTTTATCACATGGACGGCACAAGAGATACTCATTATACGGCAGACGACTTCAGATACGGCAAGGTTGGCTACGACCTCAACGAATACTATCTGCGTGCTCGCTATAGCAATGATGCCTCTAATCCTGACGACATGCAGGCTCTAAAATATGTCTATGACTATTATGCAAATGGCGACTACCAGTATGCCAACCGTACTGATGCTATCACCGGCAAGAACACAGGTATCACCTACCTCCGTACAGGTCTTGATAGCGACCTCCCTAACTACGAGCAGGCAGAAACTCGCCATAATCAAGCCCACGACATAGATAAAGCAAGAGTAAAGGCCCCATCATCAGCCTCATCATCAGCCTCATCCTCGTTCGACGGCGTTTCTACGCCGTTCGCATATGAGCCTCTCTTCGATGCCAACCATGCAGCCACCACCCTCACTGCTTCCAACATCATGAACGACTTTATCTTCTGGGGGCAAAAGCTGCAGACCACACCAGAGTCATGCCCACAGGCTATTGAGTCTCATCAGAATTGCTACATGACAAACCGTCTATACCGCACAGCAGGCTATTATGGCGACACCAAGCTTGACGCATTCCATTACAATGCTTACAACTACTTAGGTGGCACCATGACTACCTATGTACATCAACCAAGCATCACTGCTATCGACTTCAGCTGTAAAGGCGATATCAGCAAATACGCAGGAACAACCACAGGTATCTTCTACCCTCCTATCGATGACAATGCTAAGGTATTCAGCGACTTCAGCGTAAAGGATGATGTCACCAAGAATCTATTGGTATATACAAATAATAATGTTGACATAGACAACGACACCGAGGCTTACGATGTAGTAAACAAATATCTCAGTTACAACGAAAGTACAAGAGAGTCGCTGATAAAGGGACATCATGTATTCAAAAATACAGAAGCCTTCACTACAGCCTTCCTCCACCTTGTGGAGCGCACTGCAGATAATAAGAATAGCGAAGGCGGTATCTGTGAAAACAACAACTTCTGTGCGCCAATACCATTCACCATTACCAACCATGCTTGGTATGTACGCAAGCCACAGCAATATGCCAACGACAACACTGGCGCTTGGGAAGGAATCTGCCTACCATTCACCGTTCATAAGGTTGTAGCATCTATAAATGGAGAAATCACTCACTTCTACGGCACACCAACTGCCGATGAGCTATCTAATCCAGACAAGAATACTCATACCTTACACCATGAGTACTGGCTTCGCGGTCTTACCACTGTTGGCAAAAATGGTACAGATATAGCTGCCACCTTCCAGCGCCCAGGCTTAACCAGCGATGGTCTCTTCATGCCTATAGCCGAAAGCTCTGGTTCTACATCTGCAGGCTCTGGCTCTACATCTGCAGGCTCTGGCTCTACATCCTTGTCCGAAGGTGTTTCCTACACCTTCGCCACCCCATTCTTCATAGACACCTATGAATCCCGCCTCTACAACAAGGACGCCAACCCTTATTATGCCACCCCTCACACCTACAGCAACTACCCATTGCTCACCTCTGAGGTGCCATACATAGTACGCTTCCCTGGCGAGGGCTATTATGAGTTCGACCTCTCAAGCAAGTTCTACAACGATATCCTTGGCAAGAGTGAACCTGAGCAGACTGTTGCTTTCAATGCTTATGGCTACGAAAACATGGAAACGTTGAATGGCTCGATAACAATCCCTGTTACTGAGCAAATGGCTACAACAAAAGATGGCTACTCTCATTGCGGTACATTCGCTGCAACAGATATCAAGAAGGATGCCATATATGGTATGAACGACAAAGGTAACGCTTTCATCTCTGAATCCACTACTGCTACAAGCGTGATGCCGTTCCGTACATATATGACAGCAATGACTACTAAGGCTAAAGTCCTGTCTTATGCTCCATATATGATAAAGATTGCTGAGTCTACAGATATTGACAAGATAACACCAGAGATAGGTGTGGCAGACAAGGACGAGGCTACAGGTAGCTATCTAATTGTTCGCCCTCTTAACAAAAACAAGGTGCGAATAGAGAGTAATATCTCTACTACCATCTATGTATACACTATAACAGGACAGCTCTACCGCATCCTCGATGTGATACCGGGTAATTCTGTATATAGCGGATTCCAGCAAGGAGCATATATCTTCGGCAAGACAAAGATAATGGTACAATAAGAGATGTATTTCTGCGTTTAATATCACAGAGATATTGATATAAAAATATCAAAAGAATACTTATGGCTGAGCAACCATCATATTCAACCACTAAAAACGGCAAACGCCTAATCTATATAGACGGCGTAGGCTGGCGCTATGCCACAGAGCACCGCATGACACGCTGGCCTCTGTGGAAAGATAGCCGTAAGCCTGGTACATATATGATAACGCTCAATATAAATGGTAGCCAAAAGCTTCTTGGCACCCTTGCTGGTAGCAGCGCAGCCATATACGGCTGGATGAAGGAGCACCCAGAAGAGGTAAAGGCTGCGAGCGCCGATGCTTATTACTACCGCCATGCGCTGCTGGGCACAGGGGCTATGCCTTTTGTGCTTAAGCCTGTCGTAGAAACGACAGGCCACAAGGAGCAAGCAAGCGATAAGAAGCAAGCAAGCTATATGCAAGCAAGCTATAAAGCCCCCGATAGCTATAAGGCCCCTACCAGCGATATGCAAGCAAGCTATAAGGCCCCTACCAGCTGTAAGCAGCCATCCTCGTGCGGTGGCGTTTCTACGCCATCCGCCAAATCTCGCACCCACTTTCCGCTACCAGCCCTATCTCAGCCTGGCGCTCCGCATATAGAGCTTAGCCCATTAGGGATAAAGGTGAAGGAGAGCTTAGAGCGTATGCCGCAAGTAGAGCCAAAGATAGAGCTGGTATGCTACTCTATAATGCCCAACCATATCCACATTATAATAGCTGTAAGGGGCGGGCTGAGCAGACCTATCGGCACTATAATCCGCTCCTTTATGGGAGCAACATCTCGCTCGCTTCATATGCTAAAGGCTGAAGGCAAGATACAATGGAACTCTGCTGCAGCCAGCATAGCCAGAAAGGCATCTACCGAGAAGCCATCGCTTTGGCAACCAGGTTATTGCATCGGCATATGCCATACGGAACAAAAGACAACAACAAGATAAATCACTCGATATATGAATATAAAGAATAAAATAATAACAAAAGAGTTGCTATATGCTGTCATGTTACTTTGCATGATGGTATGGGCGAATAGTGCATGGGCTAAAAGTAATCCTATTACGGCAAGATGGGATTTTAAAAACGGAACATATACTGCACAGAAAATTGAAAAGGTTACTGCAAAACTACCTGCCTACGAGATGTCACCTGCTGATGCTACACCTATAGAGATTTTTATAGATGCATCAAAAGGTAAATTTGATATCCAGTCAGCTGAAGGCAAACGAAGGGTTCAATTCAACAAGGGCACCAAAGTGCAAGTGCCTGTAGTATCAACCAATGATATTGTAACAGTAACCACAACTAAGCCTACAGATTCTAATAGACCGTCTAAATTTATAACTATTGGTGGAGTTGAAGCAAGTGAAGAAACTACATCTTATAAAGCAAAATCATCGGATGTAGAACAAGGATATGTAGAGATTGAAGCCGTAGGTATAGAAGGTTCAACAACCGCAAACACCTACCTTTATTACATTTCCGTAACCCAATATCCTCCTGTCTACGAGGAGAAATGTCTTTATTCTACCGACTTCCAAGATTGGGTGAATGTTACATCAAGCGACACAGAGACGGAGATAAACAAGAATAAGAACGGACAAGAGCTAAGAACTACAGATGGTCAGCCACTTAGCTTCTATCTTAAGCAAACATCTGTCGATAATGATGGACATAAGAAAGACAAACCTGATTGGTATGTTAATACCAATAGAGATTTTTCTGTCAGCGATGGTTGGATGATGTCTGCTAAAAAAGAGGACCCTTATGCCAGAATATCAGAGATTAAGAATGTTACAAAGATAGTTTATATTCAAACATCCACAGGCGACGATCGTGGTTGGGGATTGAAAGTAAAAAGTAAGGATGATACCGATTGGACAATAATATACAAATCTTACATCAACGAAATTCCTCCTATAAATAATGTAACAGGAAACTCTAATGGTCAGAGAGTTGAAATAACACAAGACCTTAATGGCAATAAGCTGAACCTCAAAGATGTGCAATTGATGTTCTATAGCCTCAACCCTGCACAAAACGCTTATATGCAATCTCTTGAAATCTATGGTAACGTAGAAGTAAAAGAGAATGTTAATATCACATATTATAATACTGATGGTACAACAGTACTCGGCAAGGAGACTGTTGATGCAAGCAAACCTTTGGCTTTCATGGAAGGTATAGAAAGTAAGGTTACTATTCCTGAAGGTTACAAATTTCGAGGATGGTTTGACGGAACTGTAGAATCATCAGAAAAGGTTGTGGAAGGCTCTGAGCTATCTATCGACCTCTATCTCTATGCTAAAGTTACGCCTGAAGAAAAGGCTACTGATGGTAGCGAATATACATACAATCTCACTAAGAGAAACTTCTATATCGAAGACCATGAACTGATAAATATTGATGGAGGTGCATGGCATGATGTGAAACATGGATGGAGCTTCAGCAAAGGTGGAACTATAACACTAAATGTAGCTAAGAAAGCACATATCGATATCACATTATGCAAAGAGAGTAATGACGGCACCATTACCATTACCGACGCAAGCGGAACTGAATGGGCAAGTTTTAACGCTAAAGCTGCAGCAGCTGATGGAGATGTAAAAGGAATAGACTATAAAGGCAACACACCTACCACGCTTACTATCAACGTGCCTGCAGGCGCATATATACATGGCATTGACCTTAGCAACTACTTGCCGGTGTATGTAAGTTTCGATTGTTCTGACAAGAACATACAGGGAGTATGCCCAGAGAAAATACTTTGCGACCCTATAACAGGTCTTGCTAAAATGCCTAACCACGTACAACTGGCGCGCGACAGATATACGTTCGTAGGCTGGACAGATGGTACTAATATATATACTTCGGGTAGTGAATATGCTTTTGAGCAAGACGTAACCCTGAAGCCAGAAATGAGAAAGAACACTCTCGGACTGTATGATACAAACAGTTCGATAGAGGTGGTATGGCCTTTCGATTACAGAAAGGCACACCCTATCTTTATCAATAATAAATCTACCAATAAAGTATTGCCTTATACAAAGACGATAACGGTAGAAGGCGAAGAACAAGACATCACATTGATGATGGATGGTTCGAATGGTAAAATTGACAATACCGACGACCGTATAAACAATTTAAGTAATGGAGCTGAGGGTGCGCAGATAAACAATAGTACATTGTTCACAATACCTGCCGTCTACGGCATGACCATTACCATACATGCATCAACCAAGGTTGACGACACATCTAATAACAACGAAACCATCTTCGGTTCCGGTGCTACTGATGCGTGGATAGAAGTTAGCGATGACAATGGCTATACAGTACCAGAAGAACTCGTAAAGATCACAGATAAAAAGACAATAACCTTCACATATAAGGGTGATGCTGAAAAAGCAAAAATCAACATCTTAAGATCTGGTTCAAATAACTCATGGGGTTTCTATAAGGACTTTACTGTGACATATCCTGTATTGCCAAGTATAGAATTTGTGAAGACAATCTCTAACCAAGACCTTACAACATTCCCTAACGAAAACGTAGAGAATGCTGGTAATGTAAAGGCAGAATTAAAGAATCCAGAAGCCACCTTGCATACTAATACAGGTAAACGATATAAGGAAGGTGATGTGGTTACTATTTCCGTTTCACCAAAGTATGGCTACAAGCTTACTGAGTTTAAGGTAAATGGCAGTGTGAGCACATCACAAACTATTGACCACACCGTTGTTGCAGGTAAAAATACTATCAACATAACTTATGAGCGTGAAAAGTTGTATAAGGTATCTGTAAGTTCAGCAGATATCAAACAAGGTTCTTTCACCCTCACTAATTCTAACGATAACTTCTATACCGAGACTCGCAACAAAGATAATATCATAACAAACGCAGAATGTTGGTATACAGAAGGAACAGAGGTTACAGTGAATGGTGATGCCTCGATGAACTATATGCTCGACTATTGGTCGGATGGCACAAATAAGCTATCAGAAACCGACCCTTACATCTTTAAAATGGGAACAGAAAATCGTACCATCATTGCCAACTTCAAGCTTGGCTATATTGGTAATGTGGTATTCAAGCTTCCTGAGGGTATGGTGAATGGTGTATCTGATGACAACGATGGCACCTATAGCATTACTCCTGACGAGCTAAAGAACGTTAGATCGTTTGGCATACCATCAAACTATACTTTCTATAGAAATAAAGATGCAGCAGGCAAAGGCTCTACCATGGCTTATTGGGTGATAGAGAATAGCAGTAGCGAGAATCAAAACCGCTATGAGCCAGGGCAAATGTATTCGTTTAGAAATCCTAACGAGACCCTTACCCTTGTGCCTGTATTCAAAGACAACCTTGCTACTGCCGACAACCGTCTCGACACCACTATAGTACGTTACGACTTTGGTCGCAACATACAAAATTATTATGACCCTAACACAAAGCAATATCGCAAGGTATGTGCGCAGCCTGTAAACATAAGCCACAACCAGAAACCTTATTGGACAGCTCAGGCTTATGTGAATGTGGTAGAAGGAGGTACAGACAAGTCGCACACACGCGACTTCGCTATACTATGTGATACTGGCAGCGATGGCTATATCCGCAACACCGACCTTGACAACTGGTGTGCTTTTGGTCCAGGCACCAAGCTATGGGTACCTGCAGGTAATGGTACAAAGATTACCATGCTCACATATTCTAAGATAGTGACTACAAAGTTTGACGGCGTGGTGCCTACACTCGATGTAGAGCGCACAAACATAGAACGCAAGAAAGCAAATAGCGAAAAGATATTTGTGTATAGCTATACCACCAATAGCTCAGCAAACCACGTGGCTATTGAGATAGGTAATGACTATTCATACTATCAATGGTTGGAGTTGGCACTACCAAAGGCAAATATGGTAAATCTGCACGCTACCGTTGATGATAACATTCGTGGAAAGGTATCATCAACAGAATCTGCATCAGGCAAATATGAAACTGAAGAACTTGACGATGGAGGCTACGCTTTCCATAAGGGCGACCGAGTGAGAATGACCATTAAGCGTAAGTTTGGTTATGAGCTCGACAAGATTGTAGACCCTGCAAAGAAAGACAAGAATGGCAATCCTCTTGCTGTACTTGAGATTATTGACGACAACACTGTAAAAATGGTAGGACTAAATGATGTTTCTACCACAAGTATTGTTACCAAAAATCCAGATGGCACCTGGGGCGTGGCTACAGGTGACAATAAGACTGTGTTTGTATTAACAAAAACAGAACCTACAGAAGAAGAGGCAAAGAAAGGTGGACGTACAAGCTATACAATAGAGTTTGACATCACCACTCATCGCAACCTTGAGATATGCTTCAAGGAAAAGCCTACTTTCCACATCACCTACAACCCAGGACAGCTTGCCTCAGGTACTGCTCCTGAAGCTGAATGGGTGGAGCCAGGCGATAGGTTTACAATACCAACAAACAAGACCCTTTACTATGAGGGAAATACCCTCGACCATTGGAAAGACGAGAATAATAATATCTTTACTATCGGCAAAGAATATACTGCCGAGGGTAAAGACCGCCGTCTGTTCCCTGTATTCAAAGCCAATGCTTTCAACTTCTACGACCTTGACGCAGAGGCTACAGCTACATGGTATCTAAACAAGAAAGAGGGTGCACCTACTATCAACTACGAAAAGACAAAAGGTATTCTCGTCACTCAGCTCAAGAATTCTAAGGGTGAGAGCATCGACATAAAGGTAGAACTTGACGCTACAAATGGCGGTAAGTTTAATAATACCGACCCTATAAGAACCGAGAGAATTCAGATTAACAGCAATTCTGTTATAGAGTTTCCTTCTACACCAAACTGTGTAGTAACATGGGTTGCATCAAGCGATTTCGAGAAGATAAAGATTGCTGATAAAATAGTAAATACCGACGCAACAGATAAGCGACAAGTAGAAGCTAAATGCTCTGGTAAATCAGCATACGAGAAGATAGAGTTTATAGATGGTATCTATAGTAGACATTTCAGCATAACCTATAAGCCACAGGAAACAACCACCAAGCCAACTATAGAATCGCTGACTTGTGGTGGCACCACCTATAATGCAGCAGAGATAAAAGATCAGATAGCTAATAATAAGCACGTAACCTTCCACGTATCGCCATGGGAGCTAAACGATCAGATACCTGATGTTAGCGGTACTGCCACTAATGGAGGAAAGGTGGTAGCTACAAAAGCAACTATCGAGACCAAGGAGTGTGTGGCTACCGTTCGTTCCGCCAGCGATGTTATCACCGAGACTTATCCTATAGTATTTGAGTTTAACATACCGGAAGAAGGAAACAACCCTAAGTTTGAGAAGATTAATATCAATGGAGTAGATTATACACAGACTTCTAACGAGATATTGAATGCTCCACAGAATGGTGCTATAAAGATTAAGTTTAGTCGCACAATGAAGGATGCAACTATTACCAGCACAGAAAACAACATCACATGTACTGCAAAATCAGACAACGAGCTTGTTTTCAAATACTGGGATGCTCCTCAAGGTGGCACAGTGAAGTTCAATATTACTCCAGAATCAAAGACGTTTACCGACATCTACACTAAGACATGCCAAGAGCCTATCACTATAAAGCTTCACATCATGGATGATGCCGAATACTACCATCACCACAAATTCGACTTTGTGGTAGGCAAAGATGGCAATATCGACGAGGCAATAAAGGCTGCCAATGGCGAAGCTGAAGGTAAACCATACAATAACAACAAAACCGATGGACATAGATACTATATCTTTGTGCCTGATGGCGAATATAAATTGACTGGTAATGGCACTATCAGCTTTACAGGTGAAGGACCTGTAGATGAAACAGGTACAAAGCGCCCTGATATGAACGGAAAGAATAATGGTCAGACACATATCAGAAAGCCAAACATCTCTATCATCGGACAGAGCAAAGACAACACGATAATAAGAAACCACCCTATCGTAGAGGGTATCAGCTATACAGCAACCTTGTGTGTAGAAAAGAATAATACAGACTTCTATGCAGAAGACCTCACCCTCGAAAACGAGTTCAACTATTGGGGTTCAATGTCAGGACAGAGTTCAAGCTCTGGTGCCGGACGTGCAGATGTATTCTTTGATCGTGGAAACAGAAGTATCTTGAAGAATGTGGCTCTAAAGAGCTATCAAGATACCTACTTCTCAAACAACGCAAGCTCCGATTACCGCGGATATTTTGAGAATTGTGACTTCTATGGAGTGGTAGACTACATCTGTGGCAACGGAAATATCTGGTTTGAAAAGTGTAACCTTATACTCCGCGACCGTAAGAACAACAATATAGTTGCACCAAGCACAGAGGTTGATCAAGAATGGGGATATGTATTTAACGAGTGTTCTATTAAGCCTGAGTCAGACAATATGATAAGATTCACGGATAAGGATTGGACATTGGCACGTGCATGGAATAATTCGCCAGCATGTACATATCTGAACACCAAGATGTATACCCTACCACAATCCTATGGATGGGGTCGAAGCATGGATTCAAATCTTATGCTCCGTTTCCACGAATATAAGAGTATTGACGGTGCCGACAACATGCTATCGCTTGTTACACGCTCGCTTGCAGCTTGTGTGCCAGCAGCAGGCTCTGACGACGTTATTCTCAGTGATGAACAAGCTTCTGGATATACTCTAAGAAACGTTGTTGGTGGAACCGATGGATTTGAGCCAAACGAACTATGTATGCAGATAGATGCTGCTTCGGGAGCTAAAGCCGACTATGATGAGAACCATGAAGTATGGAACGACGACATAGTGCTTGATGATGATATTCTTCAATGGAATAAACATACAACGGCTCTCTGCTATGTAGTCTTCAAACTCAACGAAGCAACTAATAAGTGGGAATACATCGATAATACCACCGACATCATCATCAACCTTGCAGACTATGGCACAGGCTATTATAGTGTGCGTGCAGCCAATCAGCGTGGCGGAATTGGAGCAGCAACCAAGGCTATTAGATATATATTGCAAGATCCATATAAGCTTGAAATAAAGAAGGTTGGCGACTACAAGGAAGAAGGTGTAGACTATGGATGGACAACAATCTGTCTGCCTTTCAATGCCAAGGTGCCTGAAGAAGTAAATGTATATGCTGCGACAGCTCATGGTAAGCAAACAGAGAGCGACAAGGTGGAAGACTTCATTATGACACTCACACCGGTAGAGATTATCGACAGTTTGAAGGGATATATTGTTTATGGCGCTGTTGGCGACCATTACTTCAAGTCTACATCACGTACTTGCGACAAGTCAACCATCCTTACTGGCAACCCTACAGATGCAGCTATCAGTTCTACTAATATCAACTGCTATGTACTTGCCTATAAGACATGGGGACTTGGTTTATACAAATATACAGGAGCCACCCTTGCAGCAAATCGTGGTTGGCTGCCACAAGATATGGTTAGCAAGAGCAACCAAGAAGACTTGGCATTAGGCAAACGAGGCATCAGCTTCGTTATCTCCGACCCTACCACAGGCATAAGCCACCCTATATACACCATAGAGACAAAAGATGATGCCATCTACAATATCTCTGGTCAGAGGGTGAAATCGCCTATTCAGCCTGGCTTATATATCTTCGGTAGAACAAAGGCTATGGTGAAATAAGAACAAAGCTTTGGTGAAATAAGAGGCTATAATAAACATATAGCCTATAAAGATAGCCAATAAAGAAAGTACTATTATAAAAAAAGCTATTCCCCTAAGCAAAGGGGAATAGCAATGGTAGTACGAATGTCATCACAATACCTATGATGATTTGTAGTGGTAATCCTACATATACATAGTCCATAAAGGTGTATCGTCCGGCTTTCATCACGAGAGCATTTGGCGGAGTAGAGAAAGGCGAAGCAAAACACATGCTGGCACCAAGGGTAACGGCAAACATAAATGAATATGGGCTTACTCCTATCTGCTGAGCTGCAGAAAATGCTATTGGTGCCATCAATACCGCTGTTGCCGTGTTGCTGATAAACATCGTCATGAGCGATGTGGTGAAATATATTCCTGCCAACAATGCGTATGGTCCGATAGCTCCAAGGCTACTAACCAGATTCTCTGATACTATCTGCGACACGCCTGTCTTCTCTAAGGCTGTAGACATAGGCATCATTGCAGCAATAAGCACAATGCTCTCCCAGTTTATAGTCTTGTATGCAGCATCCACATTGCGGAAACATCCTGAGAACACCATCAACAAGCCTGCTATGGCTACGGCAACAACAGGCGAGATAGGAATAAAGTCGAACACCATGGCTACTATCATAAGTAGCATTATGGCTGCAGCTACAGGCGCTTTATAGTCGAGCGAAACCTTCTCCATTTGCTTATCAGGCTTACCCAACACCACCCAGTTTTCATTTTCCTGATTCATCTGCATAATCTTCTTCCATTTACCCTGCACGAGCAATGTGTCGCCATTCTGCAATCTATGATCGCTTAGTTCTTCCTTGATGTAATTCTTATCGCGGCGTATGCCAAGCACCGTTACAGAATAGTCTTGGCGCAAACGTGAATCGCGGATGCGTGTACCTATAAGTCGTGATGTTGGCAGCACAACTATCTCAGATATTCCAAGGTCGTAGAAATCTAAGCCGTCTGTTTCCATCTTAGTGAGATGATATTCTTTGGCAAGCTTCTCCATAGCATCTTTGTCACCATAGAAATACAGGATATCTCCTTGACTTATCAAGGTATCTGCCCACGCCATATTCTGACGAATATCCTTGCCTAAAGCTTTCTTTGTTTCGTTGCGCACCTCGAGTATCGTCAGTCCATATTTATTCTGCAAGTCGAGTTCGCGTACTCTCTTTCCTGCCAGTCCGTCTTTCTCGTTACCTACACCATATTTATATAGGTTATCGTGAAGCTGGTATTGCACCGCCAAGTCGTCAAGGCTCTTTCCTTGTGCACCTTCCTGACTCTTGTCTTTCTTCTTGATAAGCAGTAAGCTCATTGGCAATAGCACTATCAAGCCGAGGGCTATCACTATCAAACCAATAGGAAGAAACGAGAAGAAAGCTAATGGCGCAAAACCATTTTCTTCGAGAGTTTCGCTTATCACAAGGTTGGGCGGAGTACCAATCAACGTAAGCATACCACCAAGACTACCAGCAAAGGCTATAGGCATCAGCAGTCGCGAAGAGCGTATGCCTGAACTCGCAGCCATACTCATCACTATAGGCATCATTATTGCCACAGTTCCGGTATTGCTCACAAAAGCTCCGATAAACGAGGTTGCCAACACAACAAAGATGAAAGCCCTTGTCTCGTTGCCTTTAGCCAATTGCGAAATGCTATTGCCTACGGTCTGTGCCAATCCCGTTTGCAGTATGGCTCCACCCACCACAAATAGTCCTACCATCATAATAACGATAGGCGATGAAAATCCGCTTAATGCTTCGTTGGTGGTTAGAATACCTGTAGCTGTAAGTACCATGAGGGCAGATAAGGCAACAATATCGCCTCGCACCCTACCCCATATAAACATGGCTATAGTTACAATTAAAACAATTATAGTTATGGTCATGATTAATAAAAAATAAGATTATAAAAAGTTTGTGATTCACAAATATACGAAAATATCACCAAACATTATGTAATCATACCATTATGCTCAATCATTTTTATACATCCTTAATATGTTTTATGATTTTCGATTCATTCCTCCTTCTGCCTATAGTTCACAGGCGACATTCCCACTTGCTTTTTGAAGAATGTACCGAATGCTGAGGCATTAGGGAAGTTTAAGCTATCGGCAATCTCTTTGATGCTCTTATCAGTAGTTGTGATAAGCGATATAGCCTTTTTTGTTATTGCCTTGAATACCAACTGCTGTACGCTACTCCCAGACACCGACTTTACCAACATAGTAAGATATTTCGGTGATAGACACAATTTGTCAGCATAAAACTTCACTCCTCGCTCTTTGGTATAATATTGGTCAATAAGCTGTATGAGCTGCATATATGTTTCGAGCTTACGGCTCGACGCATTATCACCATCTTTCGACATCTCACGAAATATACTGCATAACCTATAAGTCAGCGATAGCAACAACAGCTTACGCTCATTGGCTGCAAAAACATTATCGTCGCTATTGCCTACCGCCAACAGCTCTGAATATTTCGTAAGCTCGTCCTCATGACCAGTATGCATCACCCAACATGCTCTGGGATACATAGTCTCCATAAACTTCATTCCCACCACAGTACTACCGAGAATGTCGCGTATGGAATCTACGCTATACAAAATAATCACAACAGCGCAATCGTCGTTATGCTGTGTGATAGAAAAATAAGCATCGCGCGATATAAATGCCGTTTCGCCCATGCTAACAGCATATTCTTCACCCTCGCAGCGAAAAGCAAACGTGCCCGATGTACACACAATAATGCCCACATCAGCAACATGAAAGTTATCAAAAAAAGCCCTCGGAAACGAGGTTATATTACCACACGAACAGCAGATGTCCTCATTATTGGCCATCTGCTGTTCGAGTAAATGTATATCATTATTGCCATTCTTCATTATTTCAGCCGTTTGATCTTGCGACAAAATTAACTAAAATAATCCAAACAGCAAAAATAAATCAATAAACAAAATAAGACTATTAATAATTCAAATACCACTCCTTAGTATCCTTCGAGATATCCCTCTTAGGCCATGGCACCACAAGCATCAAGCCTGCAAGGATGATGCAAGCATATATAGTCCACCCCGACATTTCTTTTATTGCCGAAAGCGTAGCTTGCACCTGCACTTTGCCCTTTGCAGACATTGCTGCCATATTTTGCGCCTCTGTCTCGCTCTTGCCCTGATATTGCATACCGCGAGTCGTTTGATCGTAGGTGGTAGCAGTAACAATATTGGTACGATCATAGTCGTGGGCATATCGAGTGATATAATATTGCTGACGATATTGGAACACCGTTTGATACAGCGCAGCACCAATACCTGGAGCTATTACCATACGTACAGTAAGCATTATGCACACCCATGTAGACAGCAATTTATATGGCATACGCTGATTGGCATACACGGCAATAAGCGAATACAGCAACATCATTCCTGTAGCACGAATTATCACAGGCCATTTCATGCGCTCAAGCATACCATCTGTCTGCACCTCGAAATACATAAACAACGAAGCTGCGCCTATCAGTATAAAGCCCATGGCAAAGAACCATTTAAAATGCACACCTTTGTTGTTGAGAATGAGTATTGTCACCAATCCAATGAAATATCCCACCAACACCCAGTTGCCAAGTGCTGCTATCTGAATTTGGTCGGTCTTCATGCCCACGCCAACAAAGATGTTTACCAGCATCGAGCTTGAGTTGCATATCATCAAACCGATAAAAAGCAATATACCACCCTGAATGCTGCGCGACTTAAATGCCTTGAGCATGAAGTATGGCGAACGACGGGTCTTCTCCAAATATATAAACAGCAATGTAGACACCACGCATATCACTGTAGCCCAACATATTGAAGCATTGTCAAACCAGTCGTATGTCTTGCCATATACCGTCACATAAACAAACGAGCAACACATAATACAAAATACCACCACATTGCCAAACTTAGAGAACGACAATGGCGAATGCTTAGTAGGATATGGATTGTATGGCATACACACCAGCGTGATAAGCAATGCCACAAGGATGGCACCAAGCATAGCGTAGTAAACCATTTGCCAATGATAGTTATAGGCAAACCATGCTGTTATCCATGTTCCTATCTGTCCTAAGAGCATGAAGAAGAAATATATGATAGGCTGACTTGCTTTCTTCTCGGTGTCGAGAGCATCCCATCCTGCTTCATCAGTAGGCTCATTGCCTGGCGAGACGTTGCGTGTGGCTTCAATGCCAAAGCCATACTTAATGAGCGTGAAGAGGGTGCACATCAGCAAGGTCTGTCGCACAAACCCCATTATAAGGCTGTTGAGAGCCAAGATAAACAGGCTATCGGTGTTGGCACAGATATAGCTCTGTACAGCCAATAGCGAGAAGCCAACCAGCGACATCAACTTTTGACGACGCACACTCACCAACGAATAGAAGAATGGTGAGAATGCAGCCATACCTATCGATGTGACGAAGCTAATGAAGGCAATATGTTCCGACTGAATGCCAAGCCCACCCACCATCTCACTACTGTTTACGGTGTAGGCACCGCTTACCGTCATGATAGGTATGAAAAGAATGACGAGGAAGGCGATGCCAAGGGGCTTTGGCACCCAGTTATAAAACGGGAAATTCTTTGGCAAATGCTCTGGCACTGCCGTAAATACTTCAGCTTGTGTCATTATTTAAGTTGAGCCTTTACAACAACCATCATTCCGGCAGCCAACTTATTGTTGTCTTCCTTAGATATTCCTACAAACTCTATTCTCACAGGCACACGCTGCTGAATCTTCACAAAGTTGCCTGCAGAATTATCGGTAGGCACAAGAGAATACTTAGAACCTGTAGCACCTGAAATGGCAGTAATCTTACCTTCGAACTCCTTACCCTCGAAAGCGTCTACTGTCATTATCACCTTTTGTCCAACATGCAGGTTCTCTACCTGAGTTTCCTTATAATTGGCAATAACCCACTTCTGAGTATCTGGCATGATATAAGTGATGGTCTGACCAGCATTCACCAGCTGACCCTCCTCCAATGCTCTTCGACCCAACTTACCATCGCATGGTGCTGTAACCACGCAATACGACAAATTGAGCTTTGCCATCTCAAGCGCAGCCTGTGCACGCTCAATAGCTGCAGCAGTATTCTTCTTTCTTGTCTGCACCTCGTTTACTCCAGAGTATGCAGCCTTCTGCTGGCGGCGAGCAGCATCGAGTTTCTTCTTCGTTGCGTTATATTCTGTTTCAATCTGCTCAAGCTGAATTGGTGTAGCAGCATTGCGAGCCACAAGGTTCTGATAGCGCTGACGGTCTTTCTCGAGCTTAGCCAATCTGATTTCAATCTCTGCTATCGATGCCTCATATACAGTAGCCGAAGTCTGAGTGGTCTGCAGCGATGCGTCTACCACGTTGGCTCCTGCCATAGCATCCTTGAGTGCAGCCTCGGCTTCCATCACACGAATGCGATATTCACGATCGTCGAGAACCAAGAGAGTATCGCCCTTCTTAACATCCTGATGCTCCTTGAAATATATCTTCTTGATATATCCCGATGCACGCATATTCACAGGCGATATATACTGCTCCACCTGAGCATCGTCGCTCTTCTCGTTCGACTTATAGTCCATAAACAGGCATACCACCTCTACTATTCCCCAAACCAGAATAGCAACACCAATAAGGCTCACCACAATTTGGCGTATGCGCTGGCGCTTAAGCTGTTTAGCTGTTACTTCGTGCGACGACTGATTAGTCTGGTCGCCATTATTACCATTTATATTATTATTGTTATTTGTTTCCATTGTTGTATATATATTATAATGTGCGAATTATTTTATCAGTTTCTCTAATTGTCCGGTAAGCTTTAATAGTGTGAGGTTCGACACCTGATAGTTGAAATGAGCTGTGAGATAATTGTTTTGCGCATCGCTCATGCTCATTTCGTCTTGCAACACCTCTGTCATCGATGCTATACCCTCGCGATATCTGTCGCTCGTAACCTTATAGACATCCTCTGCCAGCAGATAGTTGTCGCGTTGCTTGCTAAAGTTACGCTGATTGTTGGCAAGGTCGTTCACAGCATTAGCATATTGTGTTTGCATACCTTTCAGTGCATTCTCATACTGCAACTTAGCATTATCTACATCCACCTGCGCCTTTCTAATCTTAGAGCGCTTCTCGAAACCATCAAAGACAGGAATGCGCAACGAGATTCCAATGCCATTCGACTTATACCAATGATTTGACTCTCCAGAATGGAACCAATGTTCTATCTTGTCGGTGAAAGCCGAATATGTCCAGTTGCCAGTAAGTGCCAACGTAGGCAAATAGCCATCCTTAGCCAATTTCTTCTGCTGTTCAGCCAAAGTCTGCTGGGTGCGCAGCAACTGCAGTTCGTTAAGATTTTCGTTAAGTCCCGACAATGCAGCCATATCAATCTGCTCAATATTAGCCTTTTCTACAATAATATCCTTGTCGGCAGGATAGTCGATAACATACTTCAGCATATTATACTGCTGGGTGAGCATAGCCTTAGCATTATCATACTGCACGCTGAGGTTCTCAAGATTCACATTCACACGCTTCACATCCACTCCCAGTGCCATATCGTTGTCGTGGAAAGCCTGAGTGATGTCGCGCAATTCCTCCAATCGCTTGATGTTATCCTTGATTATGCCTATCTGTTCCTCGGTATTCTGAGCAAGATAATACATTTTACTAATCTGCACTATCAAGTCTTCCTTGGCTTTAGCATACGACAGGGTATTGAGCTGATCCAGCGTCTTCGAGATGCTCAATGCCGTTAGCGCTGTTTGGCTATATAGTGGCATCTGCAACTGTATGCTTGCCGAAGAGTTGTATTGCAGAGTCTTGGTAACATTATAAGGCTTGCCATATGCCGAGCCATCAGTAACAGAAACAGGAGGAGTAAAATTATCATTAAGTCCTGCACCTATATTTATTTGTGGCAACAGGCGCGAACGATTTTCACTTACATTATGCTTACCCTTAAGCACATTGCCCTCGTAAGTTTTCAAATTCAGATTTCGGTCAATACCAATTTGTAGGCATTGCCCTAAGGATAGCGTTTCTTGTGCTACGGAGTAGCCAGCAAGAAGCGCTAAGGAAATTGTGAACAATATTTTTTTCATACCTATAATTATATTTCGGCTGCAAAGTTACTGACTATTCGCCAAATAGGTATATTCATAAAATATCAGAAGTTGTTCATATTTTCCCTTTTATTATTTTAGCATTCAACATCAGCTAAAAAGATATAATCATCAGTACATTATCAAACTATAATAGGACATAGACCGTTTTTTCACCCTACCTCCTTCAATATTTCACCCAACATATATCAATATTTCTCCCAACATATATCGATGAAAAACCAAGCTGCATTCTATCTATGCTTACTATCAAATGTTGCTTTGATAGCTATCAAATGTATCTTTGCTTACTATCAAACGTATCTTTGACTGCTATCAAAGATAATTTCAAACATAAATATGAGGCTAATTTTTGTAATATACATGCCCCACTCTTACATAAAGGATACACTACCCTACCCTAACAACATCTACCACATGGCTGCCTGCACCTATAAGGTCGGGACGCTCAGAGATGGTCTTTTGATATTCTATGAAAAGGGCGAAGGTTTCGTCGCTCATACGGTTAAGGCGGGTACGCATGTAATCGGAAGCACCATCGGGTGAGAAGATAGTAACACGCTCAAGACCTGCGGCTTGATTTAGACGGTTGATATCGTCAATGCGCACATAGTCGTAGAGTTCGTCGGGCTGTGCTTGAATATGGAAGTTGCGGTCGACAAGCCCTTTTTCCAACAAGTCGCTTATTCTGTCTTCGTCAAAACAGTAAGACAGAATGCTATATTCGTTCATAAGATAGGCTACGAAGATTAGTCCACCAGACTTGGTGACACGCTTAGCCTCGTTGAGTGCCTTAAGCTTTTCGCCGTCGCCCATGAGATGATAGAGCGGACCGAGAAGGAGTGTTAGGTCTGCTGAATCTGTAGGAATGAATGGCATGTTTCTGGCATCGCCTTGCACAACATTGGCTGTAGGCTCACGCTCAAGAAACACATTAATGTTGCGCTCCACGAGTTCTACGGCTTTTACATCATAGCCTTCAGCCATGAGGGCTGAGGTGTAGCGTCCTGTGCCTGCACCTATATCGAGCAGCTGATAGCCGGGTTTGAGGAAGCGATGAAGATGATGCATGGTGGTTTGGAACTCAACGATGCCGTGTCTACGCAGTAGTCGTTTATCTTCAGGGTGCTTATTATAATGTTTCTCTATATTGGATAATGCCATAATGGGTTATTGTTCGTATTTTATTATTATTTGTTTCCGAGAATGGATTCTCTTGAAAAAGAATACATCAGCAGATAAAATACTTCTAAGATTAAATGTGTCTTAGAGTGAATGTATTGATATCTTCAGAATGTGCACACAAAATTATCTGTTTCTTTTTAATCTGCCAACTATTACAGTGTTTTTCTTCAAGAATATGCCTTATCGATGCTCTATATATAATATAATAAGGTGTAAGTTGTTAACAGATATTAAATACAGAAACTTTTTTGCTAAAACATTTGCGCAATTCAATATAAAGCATTACTTTTGCACTCGCTTTAAGAAACCAAGCTATAGTCATCCGACTGAATTGGAGAGATGGCAGAGTGGTCGAATGCACCGGTCTTGAAAACCGGCGTACTGAGAGGTACCGGGGGTTCGAATCCCTCTCTCTCCGCTTTCAACCTTGATTATCAAGGTGTTGCGAAACAAGTACCCGAAAAAGTACCCCAAAAGTACTTTTTCGGGTTTCTTTTTACCCTTTTCTTGACTTCCACCACCACACTACAACGGCAAAAGCAATAAGAAGGACGAAAACGGCGCGTATAGGCGCAAAATATCCGAATTTCGGGCTTTGTTGCTCCTTCTTTTGGTCGTTTTCGGTCGTTTCTGCGCTCTTTTGGCTGTCCTCGCGGCTCTTTTCGGTCGTTTTAGCCTGCGTTTCCTGCTTTTCGCTGCTGTTTCCGTTGATGGTAATACGCCCGGAAGTAATGGACTTTATGCCGCTTTTCTTGTCGGGCGGTTTGCGCTGGCTGCTACCCTTGGGATTTTCGGGTACTTTTTCGGGTATCGAGTATTCTGTCAGCAGGTCGCTGCTCCCGTCGTTGTACTCCACTTTGGTAAAGTCTACCACTACGTTAGTATTGGTGTTTACTTCAGTGTTGGTCGTGGAAGCTGCCGTTTTGTCGCTCTCGCTGTTGGTCTTTTCCGTCTGCGATGCTGTTACGCTCGTTTCCTCCTTAATGGTTTTTCGGGTACTGCTGCACCCGAAAACGCAAAGAAGAAGGAACACGGCAATAATGAAGCCTACAACCTTTTTCATACGTCCGAAAATTGAAATGTAGTTAGCGTCTTGCCGTCCGTGGTATATTTCAAGCAGCCGTACTGAATACAAGCGAGGCGGTTAAGCCAGCCGTTTCTGAACTTTTTTTGCTTCGGGTTGGCTCTGATGATGCCATCAATGAAGGAAACACGGGCTTTCTTTATTGACGCGAATAGCTGGCGCGGCTCTTTGGCGTTAAGTGCGGCTATCGTCTTGTCGCCTACTATTCCGTCCACCTTCACGCCCAGCAAACGCTGTACGTTGGTTATTCCGTGCTTGCCGGAAGCCCATATCCAATCTACGAGAATGTTGGCTACGGACTGGCTTTTAATTTTGTCGGCTTTCCACCTGTCCCAAAAGTGGGGCTTCATTACCACGTTTACCGCATCGTCTGTGGTAATCCTTTTAAGGTCATCTACGTCTATATCGCCGTCGCCGTCCTTGTCGTAGCCTACTTGTTTCCACGTTGCAAGCGTTACGCCCTTGTTGGTCGCTCCTCCCCGGTCTATCGGGTCGTTAGCAAAACCACCCTCCCATGCAAGTATGAAGGGGGCTAAAATCTTGATGTTTGCCATAATCTGCTAATCTACAAATTCGGGTAATATGTACTGAATGTTCATTGCGGCTTCGTGCAGGATGGTGTGCGCTTCCTGTTCGTTAATTTCCGCGTCGTGGGTAAACTCGCAAAAAATCGAGCCTACCCAATCGTGGCTATTATCGCTAAGTCGCTTTATTATCACTTGCGAAGTACCGCAGGACGAAAGCAAGGATTTTGCGCATCTGTCCTTAACTTGCCCGTCTATGTCGGTAATGAACATAAACAAGTTCTTTGTTAGGTCGCTGCAAAACTTGGCTACGTCGCCCATCTTCAAGTTCTGAATACGCGGCTTCATGCTCTCCACGCCCTTACGCTTGCTTTCAAAGTATATGCTTATCATACTTTCGTTGCCCAACGGGTGCGGCTGCACAATATAAACCCGGTCGGCTTTAAGGTCGTGCAGGATTTCCCACAACTCACCGTAAACTACCGCCGAATTGTCCGCGCGTCGCTTCCTCCGCATCTCGTTCTCTGTCCGCATCTGCTCTACCTTCAAGTCCGTTATTTTGTTCTTGGTGTATTGGTTGTATGCGAACCATGCCGCGATGATCGTGCCAATCGCGCTAATTATTGCTGGTAAATACTCCATGCCTTACTCTGTTTGGTTATACCCTGCGGTCTGCAAGTCCGCGCGTACCATCGTCTTAATGGCAATCACGCGGCTAAGATGGTCTTTGTACTCCGTTACTGCCTTCGCCTTGCGTGCGCTGTCGGTTTCCAGCCCCAACTGCGCGGCGTAGTAGTCGTTGATGAGTGAGAACTCCTCGTTTTCGTCCACCTCGTTACGGATGACTGCTCGCGTAAGGTTTTCGTAGGTCGGCTTCTCCCACACTTGCACCGTATCGAAGTTGTAAACGGTCTTTTCGCCTACCTCCTCGTCTGCTACCTTCTCTTCCACAATATTATAGTTATAGTGGAATGACCCGTTACCCAAATCTTGGATAATGTCGGGTCTAACGTTTGAACTTGATTTCATACGGTTTAATCTTTGAATTTAACTTGTTAATAAAATACTCGCTATCGCTGTGTTTTGCCCATCCCCACCATGACGCGATGCGCTGCTTGAACTCATCGTTAGTTAGCGGCTTCTTCCTTTTCCTCAACTTGGCTACCTTCCGGCAAAGGTTTTGCTTAATACGCTTTCTTAGCCGTGTTTCGTTGTGGTAGAACACAAAGCCTAAGAAGTCTATACCGCGCCCGTGCCTGTCCTTGTGGTCTTTCGCTACCGGGAAAATCTGCTTATTGTCCTTTACATGCAGCTTCAAGCCCGTAAGGTAGGTTTCAAACTCGGCAAGCAATTCGCGTAAATACTTCTTGCTGCTGTGCAATACTACAATATCGTCGGCGTATCGGAAGTAATACTTTACCAGTCTAACCTCCTTTACCCAATGGTCGAAGTAAGTTAATACGAGGTTTGCTAAGTATTGGCTTAGGTAGTTGCCAATCGGCAAGCCCTCCGCGCTGTCTATTATCTCGTCCAAAAGTTTAAGCAGCCGTGTGTCCTTAATCTTCCGGCGAACAATAGCCTTTAATACGTCGTGGTCTATTGAAGGGTAAAACTTGCGTATGTCTATCTTCAGACAATACGCGCAGCCGGGCTTGTCCCGGTCTATCGCCTTCCGTACCTTATCCGCTGCCGCCTGTATTCCTCGCCCTTTTATGCAGCTATAAGTGTCTGCCGTGAATACTGACACCCATATAGGCTCCAAAATGTTCATTATTGCGTGGTGTACGATGCGGTCGGGAAAGTATGGAAGACGGTAAATAATACGTTCTTTTGGTTCGTATATCGTGAAAATACTATATTCCGAAGTCTTGTAAGTTCCTGCTTTCAATGCTTCGTGCAAAGCCAAAAGGTCGGCTTCGGCGTGCTTGTCGTGTACCCTTACGCCGTAAGAATGGGTTTTGCCCTTACGGGCGCGTTCGTCCGCAAGTCGCAAATTATCCATGCTTATTATTTTGTCGTATAGGTTGCCTAACCTTTTCATAGTTGTTGCTTTGCTGATTAAGTGGGGTTCTTCGGTAGCCCTACCAAATCCCGTTAATGTTTACTGTTTTTCGCCTTTTGGTTGGCGTGGTCTTTGCCCTTGTATTGTTTTGCTAAATGTTATCAGAATAGCTGAGAGCCGATGTTCGCATTCGTATTCGTAGCCGCGTTATTCGTATTCGCGTACGAAAGCCCGGCATTCGCGCTGTTATTCGCGTTACCACCGAACAGGACACCCAAAGGACAAACAACCTTTATATTTTATTCAAAGTAGTAGCGTGTGCCGCTTGCCCTCATGGTTACTCTGCGCGGAAATGCGTTGCGCTTCTTAATCTCTTTAAGAACGTACTTTATTTCCGTTGAATTGGTAAAGAACTTTTCGGCATCCGCGTCCTTGTCGTCGCGGTTGCGCTTAATCTTTACTAAAAAGCGTTCCGCGCCGAACTTGGTTTTTACTCCTTCGATATAGTCGCAAACCCAAAACGTAAGGTTTATTAGTTTCTGCTGTGTTGTTTCCCGGCAGTTGAAGTGCTTGTTTCCTTCGTCCTGCGGTATTGCCAAAAAGGAGAGGCTTCCGTCGTCCTCCTGCTGGTTGGGTCTGTTATTGTTGTTATCGTTCATAGCTGAATGTATTTTTATTGAACCCAACCGCCGAATATGGAGCGCGGCGGTTGGGTCGTGTTTAACGTTATCGTTGCGTGTTAGGCTTCAGGAATAAAGCAAAGCCGAGAGCCGAAGCTCGCATACGTATTCGTAGCCGCGTAAGGCGTAGCCGCGTACGAAAGCCCGGCAATCGCGCCGTTATTCGCGCTACCACCGAACAGGACACCGCGCATAGCTGTCCCGGATGCTGGTATATTGGTATAGTAATAGTCGCAGTAGTATGTTGCGGAATTGCCGCCTACCTCTGTCGGCATGTTCTCGCCGTACTCACCTATCATCATGCGCTTAACGTAACCTTCCTTACGCGGTAATAATCCGCGCTGCTGGTAGTCGTTATAGCTGGTATCTTGGAACTTTGCCGGGTCGTCGCAAACGTAGAACTTAGCCAGCCCTCCGTCCGTTTCGCTCTGTATCTCACACTTGCAGCCGTCCGTCCATGACCAAATATGCCCGAACGGGTTTTCTATTCCTCGGTATGAAGGTACGTTAAACGTCTTGCTAATCTTGTCGCCGTTGCTTACCGTGTGTTCTACTACTCCCGTGCGGTTGCCCAACGAATTTGTTACGCCACATGGAATAATTGGGTAATAGCCGTTGTAGGTATTCCAATCGCCGTTCCATGTAGTAACGCCGTCGCCGAGTCCTCCCTGCTTGTACCCCTCGCTTGTAGGCTCTGCGTTAAATGCCTTTTGGCTGTTAAGGTTGGCGTACTCAATGACGTAAAGCCAATATGTTGCAAGCTGCGCGGCGTAAAGGTCGCAGTTCCACCCTGCGCCGTTAAGCCCTGCCGTTCCTCTGTTTCGTGCGTACTTGCGGAAGTTGGTTAATGAAATCTGCGTAGCCGGAAGCCCGAGGAAGGTTCTATACGTTCCATCGTATGCGGCGTTATTGTTTCCACCCCGGAAGGCTTCGGTAGTGTTTACCACGCTTGCAAGTTTTGGCGTAGCCGATGCTGTGCGGTCTACCGTGGCTTCGTATGCGCTGCGGTACATCTTCGGTACGACATGGAAGCCCGGAAGGGGGTACAACGAAATAAGCGCGGTTACGGTCTGCCCGTCAAACTCGAATTTACGGTAGTGCTTGGGTATCTCCACCATGACCATGCCGGAAGCTCCCGTAAGGTCGGCGGCTGCGCCCGTGTCTGTCTTCGTGCTGTCTGTCGGATGCAAGTATGCCGTTACTTTGCCTTCGTCGTCAAGCAAACAGCGGCGCATCAACGACTGAACGGGTAACGAAACGTGCAGTTCGGGTCTGCCCACTCTGACGAGTGCCGGGTCTGCTACGTTTAAGTCAATCTTCACGCCATAATAGTAGTCGTAAGGAAATGTAGGCTTCGTGTTGCCTATGCCTATGAATATGCCCATAATAGTATGTTTTAATAGCCCCAAACAAGGGCGTTAGTTATACTTGTGGCTTTTATCTCGCGTATAATTTCGGGATTCCAGCCTGTTTCAAATCGCGTGCTTATAAACTCTCCTTCGGGCATCCCCCAAAGGTTCACTTCAAGCGTTACCGCCGTTTCTCCGTCGTTCTTCAAGCAAAACGGGGTATCTTTGCGGAAGCTGCCGCCGGAAAAGTCCACCTTCCCGGCTACTGATATTTGTGCGCTCACTTGGTCGCCGTTTCTGTTCTGCATAATCTGTCGTTTTTAATAATTGACTTTGCAAAGGTATAAACCTTTCGTGTTATTTTGATACGCTGCGAAATGTTGGCGAAGTGTTTGTACGCGAAGCCGTGAATTTTCGCGTACAAATCTACTTTTTGCCTTAGAAATCTACTTTTTGAGTGAAGAAATCTACTTTATCATGCCGCTAAACGAAAAGTTTTGCTATCGCTCTGCTACGATGTACCATTTTCCGTCGAACATTAGCGTTATCGTTGCGAATGCTCCTAACATATATTCGTCACCTTCGCTTTTGTTGCTATAATTATTATTTCCTAAACTGACTTGCGAACGCCACCATATTTTTGCACCGTTCCCGTTTATCTTCTTTTGGTAGCTTGTGCGGTTTACGATGGTGTACATCCTTGAATTGTTTGGCTTCAAAGGAAGTTTTACGGTTTCCTTGCTTGGAATATCAAGAAAAACCAAAGCAGCGGAGGCGTTTATATCGTTGTTATAGTTGGCATATACTGAAAGTTGGTTAAATCCCCAAACTTGTCCTAATTGTAATGTTCCTATTGTCATAACGCCGTAATCCGCTTGCCACGTCAAAGCACCGTTACCCAAAGAGCCGCTACCATCTTTGTTTAGCTTTATTGCACCATTACCGATGTTTATGCTGCCGTTAAACTCTCCGTCCGTTGCGTAAACCTTGCCCCTAAAAATGCCGCTTGTAGCGTTAATTTCGCCTTCGATAAACGCTTTCGTAGCATGAAGCTCTCCATTTTGCATAACTCGGAAGGGCGCGGTAAATCTGTTTTCCTTGCTCGTTCCAGCCCATATTCTAACTTTGCGTTCTTCGCTGGTGTTGGCTGCTTCTGTTTCGCCGCCCGTGATGCCAGCTACAATACTTTGTGAATTGCCGTTAGCAAGCTGCACCGTTCCGGCTGTTACTATGCCGCCATCTATTGTGGTCTGTGTATTGTCGTAATAGGTTGCTATTACCCAATCGTTAGCCACAAAAGAACCCGTAGCCCTTGCTGTTGCGCATCGCTTTAGCTGTCCGTTCGTGCTGTCGCCCGTGAGCCAAAGGTCGCCTATATCGTAAGGAGGGTAAGGCTGACTTACGAAAACTTGCCGTTTCCCGTCTGCTGTGTCCTGCGCTTTGCTGGCTGCGTCGTATGCGTCTAACGCGGTTTTATCTTCTATTTTACTCCACAAATATTCTATTTTTGAAAATGAAGAGCTTGAACTGTGTATCGTAATCTTACGATATCTATTTAGTTCCTTAGTTTGGGTATTGTACCACATATCGCCGACGTGCTTTGCTTTCTCTGTAAACGTCCAACTACTTGCAGGGTCTGTCGTCTGAAACCAACTTTCTATTTTACCATCTATTTGGGTGGTTAGGTCGCTTACCGTGTTCGCGAAATTGTTGTTTATAAAGTTCGTCAGCTCGCTGTTGTCTGTGTACTTGCTTGCCTTTTCCCAATCTGAAGCACTAAACGAGCCTTCAAGCCTTTCGATTTTGCATCGTAGGATGTCGCCCGTAGAACCTTGTACCCACAAATCGCCAACGTAATACGGTGTTGTCGGTGTGGCTACGAATATCTGCGCCTTCTTGTTGGCTGTCGCTAAAGCGTCTTTTGCAAGTGCCAACGCTTGGGATAGCTCGGTATCTTGCAGTTCTTGCCAGCAGTAACTTGTCTTGGGTCGCGCTCCTGTTCCTGCCGCCCATTTCTTCTTGACGTATCTCCACACCTTGCCCGTATCGGTGTTATAGAACAAGTCGCCTAAATGCTTTTCTTTTTCCTCGGTCGTAGTCCATTCGCTGTTCGGCTCTGCTGCTTCTGCTGTCGGCTTATCGTAAAGCGGTGAAGGGTTGGTAGTGTAAAACCATTGTTCTATTACTCCGTCTATCTGCTCTTGTATGCCGTTAAGGATACCGGGCAGCGTGTTGTTAATGTAGTCCTTTACTTCGTTTGTCTTGTCATCAACGTCCGAAACGTTCTTTGTAGTTCCGTCGCTGCTGACAAAATGAATAACGCCGCCTATCTCGTCATTATCCAGATCAAAGTAACACTTACCGCCGCCGTTGCTTTCAATTCGTCCCGTTCTGACAAAACGCCCGTTAATTGTAGAACTTCCGTAAGTAAGGCTAACAATTCTTCCGGGTCTGCCTCCGTCTGCGTCTGTCACGACTGAATTAAGCACACCTATAAGGAAATTATAATAGCCTACTTCGCTACAAACTGCCTTTGCCGTTGTGGAAAGCGTTATAACGCCGCTTGCTTCCGTTGTGGAGCATCGGGCGTAGATGTAGTATGCCGTATTCGTGTCAAGTTCGGCAAACGTCGCGCCGTCCAAAAGCCAATACTTCACGCCTTCGGGGTCTATGGCGTAGTGTGCCAATCGTCCGGGCGAAACGTTAAGCGTATTTGCGTCGCCGTTGTAGTTCGGTTGGAAGGTAACGTTTAACAGCGTGAACTGCGTACTTTTCGCGCCTACGCTCAACATCTGCGTATCAATGGAAAGCGGTTTTATCTTCTCGCTGTAATAGTCGCCTTCGGGGTCGAATACCATGCTTAGAAGTTCTTGGGTTGCCCTCCACTTTCTGCGAGCCTTGGTCGGGTCTGCCAACTTGTTTATAGCAATCGTTTCGTTAATCTCCTGCAAGTTGTTTATAACCTTTACCGTCGTACTCTTGGTTACGGTGTCGCTTAGTGTGATGTCGTAGCTGTGGCGTTTCAAGAGGTCGCGGTCTATCTGCGTTATCCTTACGGCTTTGCTTACGCCTATTTGCTCGTCCTCTATCTTTATGAAGTCACCAACGTGTAAAACCTCCGTTGCCGTGTCATTGCCCCAAAGCTGCGTAAAGAAACCTTCAGTAAGCGATAGTTTGTAGCTTACTTGCGGCTGGCTGACGGTCGGGAGGTATTTCGTTGCTTCCTCGGCTAACTCCTTTTCTGCTTTCGTCCTGTACTCGTCGGGGAGGTTTATGTCGAAAATGCTATACTTGTCGCCCTTCTGAATTTGGAAGGCTGCCGTTTCCTCTGACGGGAAAACCATGCCGTTATCGTCCGTAAACTTGTTTATTACGAATGTGTGCGTAGCATGGTCGTAGGTGTGCAAATCAAATTCGTACCCGGCAAGTTGTCCGCTTTCAAACTTAATCTTAGCGTTCGTTCCTGCTATTAGGTACTTTGTACTTTTGCCGTCCTTATCCTTCGCGTTAATGTCGAACATCGTTTCATCCACGAATGTAATAACGTCCTTACCCAAAGCCGTAACCGTGCCTACACGCTGGGGTTTTATGTCTGAATAGTTCTTTTCGCCCTCCTTCACTCCGTAAATAGCGATAGATTCCTTATCTTCAAGAAAAGAAGAAAGGCGCGTAGTTCCCGGAAGGCACAGCTTTGTATGTCCGTAATTGCTTCCTAAGTTCTCCGTACCTCCGTAAACGTAAAGGCGGTTTGTTATCCCAGCGTTGTTCACGTTCTTGCGTGCAAGCTGGTATAACCCCTTACCGCGCCCAAATCGAAGCGTAAAGGCGTGGGTTATGCCTACTTGCTTCCTTACGTTGAGCGTGTGGTGCTTCCCGTCTGTGGTAATCTCAAATTCTACGCCGTAGTCGCTGCAAAGTTCCTGCAACACTTGGAGGGCGTTTTTCTCGCTGTTTGTGATATTCTTGTAGTCCGTATCTTTCGGGAACTCGCCTAACGCCCATTTGTTCGGGTAAATGCGGTTTATGTTCCAAACCAATACGGCTAAATGCCCTTTAAGGTCTGCGTAGAATGTTTCGCCGTATGCGTTTTCGGGCAGATGGTAATGAACATCAATTAAATCGTACTGCAAACCCTCCAGCCGTAACTCGTAGGAATAGCGGCGTTCGCCGTTCTTTGTCGGTTCGGGCAGTTGGTTAAGTTTGTAGGGCTTGCCGTAAATGCGTGCCGTGTCGCCGATGCGCAAATCTAAAGGCACGGCGGACGAAACGGTAATACTTATAACGTCATCAGAAAGTAAGGCGGTTTTCTGTGTTGCCTTACTCACTACGCTAACGTTCTTCTTGCTTATCAGCGGTATTGCCGTCCCGTCCGGGTGGTAAATTATAATTTGTTCCATACTACGATGCCGTTAGTAGAAAATTCGGTTATCTCCTCAATCACGCCGCCGACAATGGCGTAATAGATGCCGTTGTCCGCGTAGGTGTGCTTTATCGCGTTGTCGCCCGTGCAGTCGCCGTAAACGTCCGCCGTTACCTCTCCGTCGCCCCAATAGATAGTAATCATCTTGTCACTCTTTAGCTCTATCTTTAGTTCGCTGGTGGCGTAGTTCATGCGCTGGTGGCGTATCACTCGCTTAACGGGGTCGGGTTCTTTTAGCTTCAACGAAAAAGTACCTATCATCTTATCGTCGTGCCAACGTTTGGAAGGTGCTACGCCATCTTCGCAGTAAACCTCGTAAACAAGTGGCTTTGTAGGGTGTATCGAAATCATGAGGCGTTGTGTTCCGTCCTGTCTAAGAATGTCGTACACGCGGTTTACTCGCTCCGTGAAGTCCATCTTACCCTTTGCGCGAAGCCAACAATTAAGCGTTATTTCGCGTGCTTGGTAGCGTTTTTCGGTAAGGTCTATTACCTCGCCGTGGTAGTCTGCCCAATCTACGGAGGTAGGTGTCTTTAACTTTGGAAGGTCTAACACTCCCGTAGAGCTTTCTACATGTAAATCAAGGTCGTTAAAGCTAACGCCGCCTAAGAAGTATTCAAGCTGCGAAATGTTGTTAAGTTCTTCCGCTATCTCGGCTTCACTTAGCGCAACATCGTAGATTTTCAGCTCGTCCAAATCGCCGTAGCCGTTTTCTGTGCCGTAAATGTCTTGCACTAAAGCTACTCCCGTTAAGGTGGTCGGCAGGATGAAACTGTCTATTAGCTGCGTGTCTAAATAGATGCTTACCGCGTTGCCCTGCTTTCTGACCGCGTAGTAACCCCAGCTATCGGGTTCTATGTCTATCCAGCTTTCGCTGTAGCCCTCCACTTGGTCGGTATTGCAAAACAAACCTAAACGCCTTGCCGTGCATCCGTCCTCGTACTTCCCGGCTTTAATCCACGCTATAATAGTGAAGTTGCCCGAAAGCCGTACTACGTCGTTGTCTATGTCGGCGTGTCCGTTTCCGTCAAAATGGATGCAGTTGCCCTGCTTGCCCGTTACAAATGTACAATCAGTAACCGTTGCGTCGTGGCGGTTCTGCGCGTAGTCGTATGCCACTTGCGAGCCGCTGGCTTCGTCAAACGGAAGGTTAAGTATAACATTATTCTCTGTTGCCATAATTATTCGCTTTTATCAATGACTTTAATAGTAGCTTTGTCGGTCGCGTTCTTGGTTATTGTTCCGCCGTGAAGGAACACACAAACGCGAGCCGCTCCGCTTGCTGTTATCGTTACTTGTGCCCTGTCTGCTACCTCAATGCAGACTACCGCGTTATCGGTTGTCGTTACCTCCAGCCGCGTGTCCTCACGCGCCCAAATCTGCGCCACGTCGAAGCCGCTATAATTTGCCTTGCCCTCTGACGTGCCGAAGGCTATAACGTACTTACCGCTTTTTATGCTGATGTGGTCGCTCATGAAGATGCCGAAGTGTTGGCGTAGCCCGGCAAACTCCGCGCGAAGCTGCGCGGATGGATAGTCGTTTTCTACGCAAAAGTCCAAACCTTTAACGAATAGCGTTAGCAAACGTTCCTTAGAAGGCGCGTTTAGGATGAACTCGTACCACTCGCGGCAAATGCCCTTTTCCTTGGCTTCTGCCGCTAACCTTTTCTTTAGTTCCTTTAGCTCCATGCCTTTAGTCTGTTATACCTTGTGAACGTAGCCCGTTATCGTCGCTGGCTGCTGTCGTAAGGTGGTTTATAATACTTTGTACGCGGTCGGCTATTACGCCTATACCTCTATCCATGCTTGCGAGGTGCATAAGCTGCTCCCGTATTAGCTGAATACTTGTTACTTGGTTCTGCCGTACCGCGTTCGTTTGTCCTGCCAATAGGTCTATACTCTCTTGGCTCGCGCTGGAAATCGCGCCGCTTAGTGTTGAAGGGTCGGTATTATCCAAATCCGTAAACAAGTCTTTGTACATATCCATCGCGGCTGCGAAGTTTGCCCCGGCTTCCTTAATGGCGTTCTTAAACCGTGCTTGCTCGGCTTCTGTTAGTCCGTCGAAAGTGCCGTTTCCTTCCTCGTCGAAGCCCATATCTTTTTGAAGCTGTTTTATTGCGTTCTGCAATGGCTTCTCTAAGAACTGCAGTTTTAGGGCGTTTTTGACCGCGTTTTTAAGCACGTCGTTAGCGACATCGCCGAAAGCCTTTGCCGCATCCTCACCGCCCTCAAACGCTTCTACAAGTGCGTCGGCTAAGTTGTTGGCGAGGTCGCCAGCGGTTGTTTGCGTGATACTCTGCGTTATTTCTTCTATTATATCTTCAATTTGCCGCCCTGCTTCTCGGTATTGTTCTTCCCATTCTGCTATGCGGTTCTTGTCGCTTTTCTTCTTGCCCTTCTCGTCTGATATCATTCCTTGTATCTCGTTTTGTTGGGCGCGAAGGTTTTGTATTAACGCGCTTTGGTTTTGGTAGACGGTTTCGCCTAAAGCCTTATTTACGGCGTGTTCCAACTCGTTGTAAGCGTAGCCTAACTTCTTTGCCGCTTCTTGGTGTCGCTTGATTGACCTCTCGGCTTTGCGGTCGCGGAAGTTGAACAGGTCGAAGGCTGACGAAAGCAAACCTATTGAACCTTGAATAACGCCTAAAGGATTGCCCGTGGCGATGCCGCTTGCAAGTTGGCTTGCTCCGTCCATCATGCCGCCAATGTCGCCTAATATGGCTTCCGTTTCCTCGTCCATCGAAATACCCATCTTCTTAATGCCGCCTACAACACTATCGAAGCATCCCGATACGAAGTCTATACTACTGCCTATACTCTTGAAGGCATCCTTAAAACCTTGGCTTACGCTCTTGGTTTGCCCGGTTTCCTTATCTAACGCGGCTTGAAGTACGTTTAGCTGCTCTTCGCCCTCAGTGGTTATCTTTAGTTCTACCTTCTGCTTGTTAAGTTCGGCTATCTTGCGGCGCAGGAAGTCTATGTAGGTCGAACCTTGGCTAAGAAGGTCGGCGTATGCGTCCTTTGCTGAACCTGCTAATATCTCGTCGGAACTATTTACCGCGTCCGTATAGTCTTGGTATTGCTTCTTCTTTTCCTGCAAGCTCTTTACAAACGGGTCATCGCTCTCTAACAACTTTTCGGCTTTCATCACTGCGCGTAGTTCCGAAAGGCTGTTTTTCAACGATAGGAAGGGGTTACGCTTTTCCAACTCGTTACGCGCGTTCATCAGCTGGTCGTTAATCGCCTTTAGGTCTGTCGGGTTGAACTGTGCGGAAAGGTTTATTTTCTTGTTGTTTATGTCATCCAACAGCTTTTTAATTGTGGAACTACTTAGGCGTGAAATGTCGCTAAACAACTGATTCCAGCTTTCTGTAGCCATAAGGCGCGAAGCTGCAAGTTTGCTTAGTTCCTCCTGCTCCTTGGCGTTTATCTGCGAAATCATGGCTAAGTTTCCTTGCTTCTCGGCTTCGGCGCGTTGCTGGCTGTACTTCTCTTGTATTGCGGTCTGCTTCTGCTGGTAGCTTTGGTATTCCTCTAAAAGTTTGTCGTACTGCTCGCTTCCGCTGCGCTTGGCGTATTCTTGGCGTTTCTTCTCCAAAGCTGCTAACGCGGCTTCGGCTACCTTCCGTTCTTCCTCGGTGGATGCTTCGGCTGCTTGCTTTGTCAAAAGCTCACGGTTACGGGCGTAGCTTTCCTCAAAGTCTAACTTCTCTTGGAGATAGCCTGCGTATTCCTTCAGAAGTTCGGCGGTTTCCTTCTTCGCCTGTTCCTTGGTGTCCGTTTCCTTGGTGTTTAAACGTTCCTTCTTGGCGTTATCAACGTCGGAGTTATCGTTCTTCAACTCCTCGCGCTTTTTGGCTATTACTGCCAACTGTTCGCCTACGGTCTTGCACTGCTCCAGCTCCTTGTTTAGCTGCGCGTCGAAGTCTGAAAGTACGGATTCTTTCGTGGCTTCCGCTATTTCGTTGTTAAGCGTTGATAGATTCTTCAAGTCGGTAGCGGTTTTCTTCGCCTTTGCATCGATGCTGTCGCGCTGTTTATTCAAATAGTCTAAGTAGCTTGTACCGCCTTTAAGAAGGGCAGCAAACTCGGTCGGAGCTGCATCCCTTACGGTCTTATCCTCACTTGTTACCCATTTGAGGTACTTGGCGTAAAGCTCCTTTCGCTTCTTTAGCTCCTCCGCGTATGGGTCTTTTGTACTCTTGCTTCCGCTGCCGCCGCTCTTACCTCCTTTGCTGCTTGACTTGTAACTAAGGCGTTCTACCTCGGCTTCCTGCGTGGCTATCTTCTTTGCCAAACTATTGCGTTCGGCATCTGTTCCAGCCTTTTTGTATAGGTCGCGAAGGCGGCTAAGTTCCTTTTCTGCGGCTTCCACGCTCCCGGCTACAACTTGCCCGGCTTGCATGCCTATCTTTTTCAAATAGGCTTGTTCTTCTTGGGTAAACTTTATTTGCTGTTGGATTAGCGCGTTGGCGTTCTTCTGCATCTCGGCTAATTCCTGCTTTGCCTTTTTCTTGGCGGTATTCTCGCCCTCAACCCAGTAGCCCGTGCCAAAGCTGGAGGTTTGAACGTAGGTACTTGTTTTATCCGGCATCGCGTCTATCTCGGCTTGCTTCTTCAAAATGGCTTCGTACTTCTCGCTTGCTAAGTTCTGCGCCGCTAACGCCTTGGCTTTAGCAATACACGCCGCCGTAAAATTGGCTGTATTCCTTATAAGTAAATCTTCCGCTTGCTTGGCATTCGTAACGTTAAAGCCTAATTCGGTAAACTTGTCGGCGTTGTCCTGCACCCATTTTTCTTTGTCCTTCATAGACCCGGTAAGGCTTAACCACTCGCTTTGTAGTTCCTTGTAGGCAAATACGGGCTTAACTGCTGCTTCTGCTACCTTTTTGTTGAACTCGTCGGCTTGCTTCTTCGCTTCGGCTTGCTTGCTGGTGTAATGCTCAATGATGGCAATAACCGCCGTAATCGCGGCTGTAAGTCCCAAAGTTAAAGTAGACATCAATACGGTAGCCATAGCGTTGGAAACGCCCAAAGCCGCAGCAAGTCTTGCGTTTGCTGCGGTAAGCATGTCCTTTGCCTTGGCTACTAATACAAGCTGGAAGGCACTATTTTTGTTAAGCTGCGTATAGGCTGTTTGCAAAGCCATCGTTATACTCATTAGGCTCTGCACCTTTACCATGATGCGCTGTAAGTTCTCGTTTTCCCCTGCAAAAAGTCCCATAGCTCCCGTTACGGCTTGGTAGCCGCTGGTCATAAGCGTCAAGCCACTAATAACCCCGGCAAACATCTTGTTAGGGTTTGCCAATACGGTAGCTTGCTTGTTCGCCGACTTCATGGCGGCTGTAAGGCGTGCTACTTCCTGCTGCTGTTTGGCGTACTCCTCCGTTCCGCGCTTCCCTGCTGCCGCCATCTGCATAAGTTCTTCCTTCGCCTTGCGTAGCTGGGTACGGATGGATTCGTACTTGTTGTTCATGTTGTCTAAAGCCGCCTTTCGTTCGTTTAGGGCTTGTTCTTCCTTCAGCAGCGCGTCTGCTTGCTGTCCTGCTTCGTTTATAATTTGCTGGCGTACTTTAATTTCTTTCTCCAACTCGCGGCGGCGGTTCTGAATGTTGGTAAATTCCTTTTCCGCTCCGGGTGTCATGTAGGCTGTGTTTAGTGCCTTACCCAATTCGTTGTACTGCGCTTTAAGTTTCCTTATCGCCGCGTCGTTGGTGTCTACAATGGTGTCTATTTGTCTAAAGCCCTTGTCTATCGCCGCTTTCGCCGCTTCAAAGACTTTTTCTATATCCTTGCCGCCCTTCACTGCTTCCGTGCTGAACGTTTGGATAGCCTTCTTACTCTCGCTTAGTACTTGCAAAAGTTGTTTGTTTGTTCCCGAAATCTCGAAGGACAAACCGCCGCCTTGTATGTTCATCGGTTGAAACTGTTTATAATTTTCATTACCTCGTCCGCGTTGTCGTCCGTAAGCACTATTTCGGTATCTTCCTTTTTCGTGTCCTCGTCCTCAACTCCGGGCGCGTCTATTAGCATCCTTTGCACCGTCCCCCACGGTATGCCGTGCAGGAGGTAGTCCAACGTCCAGCCGAAGTGCGAACACACCGAGCCCCGTCTGCCGTGCGGACTTCTTAGCCCTGTTCCTCTATAAGATTTGTTATCGGGTCGCTTGTGCGTGCTGCGCTCATCAATCTTATAGAGTTTATAAAATCCCCTAAGTTGCTTACGTTTGTTATCAATATGGCAAGCGTAAGAAGTTGCGAAGGGGTTACGCTGTGACTGAATAGCGAAGTAAGCCGGGCTAAACGCTTTTCGTTGGGCTTGCGTACAAAGTAGCCGCCTTTGTTGGTCACGTCGTAGTAATCTTCACCTAAAACGGCGGTAGCTACCACTTTGGCGAGTTTCTTGGCTTCCTTGTTTGCCAACTGCTTCGCGGTCGCTAAATAGTCATCGTCGTTTAGCTTGGTTTCGTCTATGGTCATTTCAAGCCAAAGCAAACTAAGGCGGTCAAGCGTGGATAGGGTCGGTTCAGCTATTCGGTAAACCTTTTTTTCCTTCACTTGCTCACGCTTTCGGAAAAAGCCCCAAAAGCCGGGCTTCCGTCTGCGGTAGGTTACTTCAATGTCGAAAGTAACGCCTTCGTTTATCATCTGCCTTAACTCGCCTTGCTCGCGTGTAAGGTTGTCTAACTTTTCGTTCTCCATGCTGCTTTAATCGAAGAAAGCCCCGAAAACAATGTAACGGGGCTTTCGGTTGATAATCGGTTTGTCTGTCGCTGGGTTAGGATTTTACTTCTTTGCTGGTTTCTACCATTGCTTGCAAGTTGGCTTTGTCTTGGTCTGAAACCTTGCTTACATACAACTTTTTCAAGCCCGATGTAGTAGGTTTCATAACTGTTGCCGTTACTTCAATGAGAAGTAAGCCTTTCTTTGAAAACTCGCCGTTAAACTTGGCTTTAAGTTTGGCGCGTGGAACTTGGAACTTTAAGCCTTTCTTAGGAAGAATGATAAGCGATTCTTCTACCTGTGCTTCTGCGTCGGGGTATGCCCATACGTCGGTTGCTACCTCGCCGCCGAAAAGTCGTTTAAGACATTCCAGCGTGGGGTTCATAACGGAAAAAGAAAACGTAATCTTTCCTGCTTTAGAAATCTCTTCTATTGCGTCGTCTTCCTCCTCTGCGTAGAACTCGGTACTTTCTCCGTCCTCCTGCGCCATCTTCGCGGTGTCCTCGTAGGTTAAACCGAATTTTGTGTACCCGGTTTGCGTGAAGTCGGCTTTTGCTGGTTCGCCGGACTTGCCTAAAATCGCGGCTAAACCTAATGTTACGATATTCATGTTATTTCTGTTTTAATGAATGTTCCAACTTATCCGTATGTTACGGTAGTGCTGGTTTACTTGTTGCTCTTGTAATACGATGTCGCTCTCGATCCAAAATTCAAGGTCGGCTATATTCTGCGCGTCTAAGTAGCTTATAAGTGCGTCCCCAATCTCGCGCAGCCGTTCCCGGTCTGCCTTCCGCTGTTCCTTTCCGCGTATCTTTACCTTTAGGTCGGATGCGTAGATGTTTACGTTGGAAGTTCCCGTTTGTGGCTTGTCGTGTGTTACGGTTATGGTGTTTATAACTATATCCTCAGTTTCGCTGTCATCGGGGCGTTCGCCCTGCGTGCAAACGATGCCGGAAATATTCACTACTCCCGTACTCACGGCTTTCGCTACAATCTTGTACAGAATATCGTCCGTATCTATGGAACTGCAATTTTTCACTACTCAAATGCTTTCTTTAGGTTAGTAACTAAATCGGCTAATTCTTTGGCGATGTTTTTCTCTGCTTGTTTCTCGGCTGATGTAAGCACGTCGCGCCCTTTGCTCTCAACGTGAACCGCGTAGTTCATGCCTGCTACTACCACAAGCGCGTAGCCTTGCGTTTGCTGTCCGACTTGCTTGGCAAGTTCGTAGCCTACGTTAGAGCCGTTGTAAATGGCGTTCTTTGGCTGCTTGCGCTCGCCGTTTGGCGGTACGTTGTCAAACGTACTCATAGCGTGCTGTTTGCCGTCCACGAAAACAACGTAGCCAATAGACGAGCGAAGGTTGCCCGTTTGGTCTGTCCAGTCGTTCTCGTGTGGAAGGCGTGCCAACTTAACGGCTTCCTCTCCAACACGGCAAAGGCTTTCTATTATCTGCTTGTCTATCTCCTTCAGAAGAAGGTTAAACACGTTGTCTATATCGCTTTTGAATTGTGCCGTTATACCCATAATCTTGAATGTAACCTACCTTTGTCGAACTTCAAGCACTTGCCCGAAATCCTAACCTTTCCCGTAATCTTAGCTTCTGTCATGCTCTCTTGGTCAAGCAACGCCGAAGGCTCTAACGGCTCATCCGCTATCGCTACTTCCGTCCCTTCGGATATTCTCTCAACTCCTACGGGTATTTGGATAAGCGACGCGAACGTAACAAACTTTCCGCTTGCAGCCTGTATCTGCGTACCCTTACCGTTGGTTTCCTCACGGCATCGGCTGTGTAAAGTCCACGCGCCGCCGCTGGTGTGCCAGCTGCCGTTAGCGTCCTGCACGGCTTCGCCGCTGCTGGTGCGCTTGTAGAGGTAGTGTGGGTATTGTCGGTTTACTACGTCCGTTACCATCTGTTGCTTCTGTTTCTGACCTTTGGCGTAGTCATGGGCGTAATGCCCAATTCGCTGCAAGTCTGATTATACCAAAACTTTATAGCTTCCCAATTCCACGAAACAGAATAACCGCCTTCGCTGACGTTGGCAAGTGGAATAATAGAGCCGAACTCCTTGCAAAGGGCGCGTTTCGCTGTCGTTGTATCTACTTCCGCGTCCGGTTCGGGTATCGCGCCTTGCTGGTTGGCTAACATCAAATCCACGTCGCCGCCCTCAACTCCAAAGCGTGAAACAGTACGGGAAAACCATTCTTTGTATGTCATAAGCTAAAGGGTTAAACCCGGAAGGGCTTTTACTTGTAGGTTCAAGCCCTCCCGGTTGTGGTTAGTGATTCCATGTCGCGCTGTTGGTTGAAAGCAGCCACGAACGCGAAGAAGAAAGCCACGCAGGGAAAGCGTTAGCAATACCCATTGTTACCTCCTCTAACGGCTCTTCGTTGGCAAACTTCTTGATAAGCGTATGACCGTTCAAAGCCTTAATAGCGGCTGAGCCCTTTACGTTCATGTCCGCTGGCTTCTTCCAATAGGTCTGCCCCAAAACCTTGCTTTCGCTGAACATTACCACGTTTTCGGCGAATGGGTTGCCGCTGAATGGTCGGCTACCGTCGCCCAATTCGATAGTAATGTCTTGGTCTATTACGACAATCTGCAAACCGCGAAGGTAAGACAAACTGCGAAGGGCGGTGTTTACTTGGTCTACGCTTGGGGTCTGCTGGATGCCGAGCGCGTTTGCTGCGAATGAAGCGCAAATTTTCTGTACCTCCTCACACTCCGTAAAGGTTGCGAAGGTATCAAGCGACATAAAGGCAAACTTCAAGTTATGCCCCTTCTTCTTAGCTGCCTTAACGACAGCCTTAAAGTCCTTGGTAATCGGCTTCGCTGATGTGGAAGTCGCCCAATTTGCCGAACCCGTTGCGTAGCCTACCTTCTGGTCGGCTGGCAGCAAATAATCTACGTCGTATTCGCTAATTACGCTTACGTTGTTGGTGTTTGAAAGCGTAATCTTACCCAACGAGATAGACTGTAACGCCATCCACTCCAAACGGGCGGCTACGGCTGTCCAGCAAAAGTTGGTATCTTCTGCCCATGCGTCCACCAAAGCGCGAAGGTCGGGGTTCTGCGAAGTCATGGCTACCATGATGTCGTAGTCGTTCAGTTCCTCGTCGTTCTTGGTGCGCTTTACTGCAATCTTGGGGATGTCGCCCTGTATGCGCTGAATTGCTTCGCGCGTCTTGGTGTCAATGGTCGCGCCCCTTGCTACCAAATCGGCGGCAATCTTCAAGCCTACTTGCGTTTCCAACGCCTTCCACGTCAAAGTATAGGTTTCCTTCAATGGGAAAAGCGTAGGGTAGTAGTAGGGCTTCAAGTCGTATGTATTGATAACGGCTTGCATGTCGCGCTCGTTAAGTCCGCGCATTAAAGTTCCTATCATAACTTACTCGTGTTAAAATATGAAAATATTTGGAAGTGCGGCTTTAATATCGTCGCTTACTGCCGGGATTACACTCCCTCTGAACTGACCAATAGTAACGGCTGTTACGAAATGGTTGTTAAGGGCTTCCACGTCGTATCCATCGCCCGTCATGGCTTTCGGCTTATACTTGAAGGCTGCGCCGCTGGCTGCTTGTGCCTTGGCTTCTACAAGTGCGTCGCCAACAGCTACGGCTTCGCCGAGTGTTGTGCCTACGGTTATTGTGTCGTGTGTTGCTTCGCTGCTGTCAATACCTGTAACGGCGTATGCCTTACCGCCTACTTTGACCATTACGAAATCGCCCTTTTTGAAGTGATGACCTTTTGCCACTTTGTAGGAAGTGGCGGCGTTGGTCGCTGCTTCTGTTACTCGCGCTGTCTTAACTGCGTGGAAAAGCCCGGCTTCATCCTTACCGATAACCGTGCCTTCCTGCAACACTCCACCAGCTACGAGGTCTGCGGAACAAACGGTTACACCGTTCGGAATGTCCGCCAAATTGTGTGTGCAAGCGTGTACTACGCGCTTGTCCTGCTTGCGGTCTATTCTTAAACCCATGTTTGTGGAATTTTTACGTTAGACATCTTTACCCGTTAGGTAGGGTGTTCAAAATCCTCATAATTCTTATGTCCAATTTATCCCCAAAATATCCACCTAACTAACAGTAAATCAATAAACTGCATTTTTTAAATC
>OIZP01000059.1_pt1 | contig 74963 bp, 74 predicted proteins | sample 1588531 | NCBI WGS metagenome assembly OIZP01 (sample SAMN03283283) | human gut metagenome | biome: human-associated habitat; material: feces | host: Homo sapiens | place: Peru | collected 2012
TCTTCCATAAGTGCAACAGCATCCGGCTTGTTATCCTCAATCAGAATCACGCCCTCGGGAGCACTCACGGCTTTCATCATAGCGCGCAGGCCGAACACGATATCGTCCGCATACTCCAGCATAACACGATGGTCGGCAGTCAGATACGGTTCGCACTCGGAACCGTTGATCAGCACAGCATCAATGGGCTTGCCGGGCTTCAGCTTGACATAAGTGGGGAAGGTGGCGCCGCCCATGCCGACAATGCCCTTCTCCTTGACAATCTCTACGATCTCGTCGGGCGTCAGCTCTTCCAGAGGCTTATTCGGTACCACGGACTCGTGAAGCACATTCTTGCCGTCATTCTTAATCACGACACTCATCACGCCGGGGCCCTTATTGGGATGGGTATGAGGCTCCACAGCCACGACAGTACCACTGACGCTGGAATGAACCGGAGCGCTGATAAAGCCGGCCTGTTCACCGATGAGCTGACCAACCTTTACATAGTCACCGGGCTGGACAACCGGGTTGGCGGGAGCGCCGATGTGCATTGCCAGCGGAATAATTACGGTATCCGGCTCCGGGAATTTCTGAAGAGCGAGGTGCTCCGTATACTCCTTGTTCTCGGTGGGATGTACACCGCCGTAGAAGCCCTCATAGCGCTTGGCCCGGGCTTCGGCCACATACTGCTTGATGGCGTCCACATTGACCTTGGAGTAGTCCCGCAGCTGCACGGGCTGGTCCAGGAATTCCCTGGTTCTGCCCTGCTTTTCCAGACGCTGGTAGATCTTCTCCCAGGCGCAGTCCTTCTTGGGGTCAATTTCGCACTTGCCGTTCTTGGCGCCGCCGCACTGGCCGTTGACCAGGCCCTTGGAGCAGTCCACAATGGGGCAAATGCCGCCGGTGACGTTCAGATAGCACTGGGCGCAGGCACCGCAGGTCTTCTGCGTCAGGGCCATGCCATGATGGCCCACATAGTTCAGGGAATTGGTTGCGGTGAAAACGGGCACAGGCACCAGGTCTGCCACGGTCTGCACACCCAGGCCGCAGGAGATGACCACCACATTTTCTGTGCCTTCGGGGATTGCCAGCTTTTTCTCCGTCTGCACCTTGTTGCAGAGGAAGTCCAGCTTGGCAGTTCCGGTGATGTGTTTCCCCTTGCTCTCAGCGATGGCGGCAAATTCGCCGCACTCCGGCTCTTCAGTCGTGCTGAACTCCTTGAAGCATTTGTTGCAGGCCACCACAAAAAGGTTATCCTTCCGGGCGAGAATGCTTTCCAGCTCTTCGGCGCTCTTTAACACATACTTGGTATAGTCCACCAAATACCACCTTCTTATTTTTTAGTTGTTCTTTGTTACGGTTCGTAGGCACACGAACTTATGATGATTATAACACACAGCCAATGGAATTGTCCAGAGATATCGATTGAATTTTATTGAAATATTTTTGCAAATGCAAAAGCCCGGCCCGCAAACGCAGGCCGGGACAAATTCAATATACGCTGGATAGCGCGGACAGCAGGGACACGCCGATTACCGAATACAGGAAGACCGACAAGACAATGCCAATCAGGATCACAACAAACTGGGCAATGGCCCAATTCTTGCGGGAACGCTTTTCAGGGGAGCTGCTGACCGCCCAAACGATCAGGCAAATCAGGTTTACAACGGGAATGCAGGTAAGGATCAGTGTGCCAATCCATGCGCCAACAGACATATCTGTGGTTGTCGCAGGAGCGGCTGCAGGTCTTTCATAGGTGCTTTCCATAGAAATCTTCCTCCTTTATCTTTCATCCCTTGGGATGCTGCCTCCATTGTAGCATATATTGGCAAAAATACAGCAGAAATTGAAACCAAATTTACTTTTCTTTCTCCTCCCAGGTCCGCTCGCTGATGATATATCTGGGGCGGTGCTTGGTTTCCATATAGATCTTGCCGATGTACTCGCCGATGACGCCCAGGCAGATGAGCTGCACGCCGCCCATGAAGCAGACGATGCACACCGTGGAGGCCCAGCCGCTGACCGTGTTACCCGCCAGGTGGGCAATCAGCGCCCAGATCACCGCAATGAAGCTCAGCAGGGACACCACACAGCCGAAGCCTGTGATCATCCGGATAGGCTTGACGGACAGGCTGGTAATGCCGTCAAAGGCCAGGGCCAGCATCTTTTTCAGGGGGTAGTGGCTCTCCCCTGCAATGCGCTCCGCCCGCTCATAATACACGCTGGTGCTCTTAAAGCCCACCAGCGGGATCATGCCCCGCAGGAAGATATTAACCTCTTTGAAATTGGCAAACTCCTGCAAAACGCGGCTGGAAACCAGACGGTAGTCCGCGTGGTTGAATACCACCTCGGCCCCCATCCAGTTCATCAGCTTGTAGAAGCCCTCGGCGGTGAAGCGCTTGAAGAAGGTGTCCGTGTCCCGCTTGCTACGCACGCCGTAGACCACCTCGTAGCCGTCTAAGTACGCGTCCACCATGGCGTCCATGGCGTTGATATCGTCCTGGCCGTCGCAGTCGATGGAGATGGTGATGTTGCAGCGGTCCTTGGCCTCCATGAGACCTGCCAGAACCGCATTCTGGTGTCCCCGGTTCCGGCTCTGGCAAATGCCGATATAGTGGGGGTCTGCCTTGGAAAGATCGGTAATGATCTTCCAGGTGGCATCCCTGGAGCCGTCGTTGACGAAGAGCACCCGGCTGTCCGGGGAGATTTTCCCGGCGGCGGACAGGTCGTTGATCTTCTTCAAGAACATGGGGGCGGTAATGGGAAGGACCTTTTCCTCGTTGTAGCAGGGAATTACAATGTAAAGAATGGGCTGCATAAGATCATGCTCCTTTCAAAATTACGTTGGGCGACAGATAGACCGTGGCATAGGGGTACTCCAGAGGGGTGTAGTCCGCTTGCAGCTTCTCCCAGAACCGGCCGGAGAAGCTGTTTTCATTCAGCATCGGCTTATCCGGGGACGCTCCCACCTGGGGCTTCAGCACCACCACAATGGCGGGCATGGGGTGGGTTTCGCAGTAGCTTTCCAGCCGGGGGCTATCCAGCTTTGTCCGCCAGGCCGTAGGGGCACCGCAGGGAAAATCTGCGGCAAGATACCCCCATGGCAGGATGCTTGTGAAGAAAATCCGGTTTACGGAGGAATAGGTGTCCTCCAGCTCCTCCAGCATGGCAAGGATTCCGGCGTACTGCTCTGCGTGCTCCCGGGTGGTGCGGATTCCGGCGGCGGGGCCGGAGGTCATGGGTTCCGTCAGGGTGTTCAGCGGGCCGTCACGGAAGACGCTGGAAAGCCGAACGGCAAAGCTCAGGCACAGCACAACGCATGCCAGAACCGCGCCGAACCGCCGTAAAAGCGCCCCCTCCCCTCCCCGGGGCAGGGCGCTCAGCTGCATCAGCACGCCCATGGCATAGACCGGCAGACCAACCGTAAAGGTAATGGCCTCCGTATTGGAGCTCATCGCCATGGAAAGGCCCATGGCAATGCCCAGAATGCGCAGCAGCAGGGCCGACCGGGAAATTTCCCTTTTTACCCAGCACAGCGCCATGGTCGGCAGGCAGAAAATTGCGAACTGGTAGTAAGCAAACCCCAGCTCCCCATTGCGGTAGCGCCAGAGCGACACTATCGCGCCGCAGGCGGCGATGAGCAGCCCCGGGAGGGCTCCAAACCGCTTGGGAAGCAGCTTGACCCCCAGCAGCAGCACCGCCCCGGCAAAGGCCGCCAGCAGCGCCTCATAATAATACAGCAGCTTCACATCCCGGATGGCCGCCGCCAGATAGTGCACCGGGCCGCCGGAATGCTCCGGGTCGGAGAGAATTTCCTTCAGGCTGGCAAGCACACCGCCAATGTCCTTTGGCAGGAAGAACAGCAAAAACACCGCCGCCAGAATGCATACGCCCAAAGCCGTCCACCCCGCCCGCTTCCGCAGCTTCGGGATGCATAGGGCTGCAATGAGGCCCGGAATCACGAACAGCGCAAAATAGGGCACGCACAGTACCGCCGCCGCCAGGCACACGCCCCCCAGGCACCAGGCCCAGGGCTGCTTCCGAACTGCCAGGCAGACGAAGAGCAGGCAAAAGGTCAGGAAGAGATTGTAGTAGCTGAGGCCCCAGATATTTCCCCGGGAATAGCAGAGGTACAGTCCCGCGCAGAGGAAAGCCGTCAGCGGGAAGGTTTTCCGGCGCAGCGTATAAAACAGCAGCAGCGCTGTGCACCAGGCCACAGCCACATATACTTCCCGGGCGAAGAGATAAATGCCCCGGTTGCCAAACAGAGCATGATACAGGCTCAAAATGGGGTAAAACAGCACGGAATAGAACTGCACCGGGTGCCATTCATCCAGAATGAGCTTCTGGCCGTTCCAGAGCCGCTGGGCAAAGGTGAGATAAAAGCTTTCGTCCGACCAGCAGAACCCATACAGTGCCCGCACCGCCAGCACCACAGCCGCAGCCGTCAGCGCCGCCGCATAAAGGTGCCCGGAATTTCGTTTTTCCAAGAACCGCTCCTCCAGAACCATATTTTCTACATTATACACCCCGGTCAGGGATTATTCAACCCCGGTTTTCGCCTCGGCAGCGGGAGTTGAACATACAGCCCCTTTTGACAGTTGACACCCGGATGTAAATTTTGTACAATTGACCTACAGAGAAAAGGCTCGGACTATGCAAATTTGTCTGCCTTTTGGAAGGAGCTACAAATCATGTATCGTATTCTGGAACTGAATCCCCAGCTCAAAGACTTCGCCGGAGATATCGATCTGCGGATGCGTCTGTATCAGGACACCCAAAACCGAATTCTTTCCAAGGGGCAGTCCCTCAGTGAATTCGCCAATGCCCACAAATACTTCGGCTTCCACCATGTGCCCGGGGGCTGGTACTATCGGGAGTGGGCTCCTAGCGCCTACCAGCTTTACCTCACCGGCGAATTTAACGACTGGAACCCCACGTCCCATCCCCTGGAAAACCTTGGCAACGGCAACTGGGAGCTCTACCTGCCCGGGGACGACGCCCTGTGGGAGGGCTGCAAGGTGAAGACCGTGGTGGATGCTTTTATGCAGCGCACCTGGCACATCCCTCTCTATGCCCGCCGGGTGGTCCAGGAAAATGGCACCGTCAACTGGCTGTGTGAGGTGACGGACGACCAGAAAACCTTCCCCTGGACGGATAAGAGCTTCCGCCGGGAGGATTCCCTCTATATTTACGAGGCCCACGTGGGCATGGCCCAGGAGGAGGGCAAGGTTGGCACTTATCGGGAGTTTGCGGACCTGGTGCTGCCCAGAGTGAAGAAGGCAGGCTACAACACCATCCAGCTCATGGCCATTATGGAGCACCCCTACTATGGCAGCTTCGGCTATCAGGTGGCGAACTTCTATGCCGCCTCCAGCTGGTTCGGCAAGCCCGAGGACCTGAAATACCTGGTAAACAAGGCCCACGAGATGGGGCTGTGCGTGCTGCTGGACGTGGTCCACTCCCACGCCGTGAAGAACACCACCGAGGGCATCAACATGTTCGATGGCACCACCTGGCAGTTCTTCCACGACGGCCCCAAGGGCGACCACCCCGCCTGGGGCACCAAGTGCTTCGACTACGGAAAGACCGGCGTCATCCACTTCCTGCTGAGCAACCTGAAATTCTGGATGACCGAATACCATTTCGACGGCTTCCGCTTCGACGGTGTCACCTCCATGCTCTACCACGACCACGGCCTGGGCACAGACTTCAATACCAATGACAAGTATTTCTCCTACAATACCCACACCGAGGCCATCACCTATTTGCAGCTGGCAAACCAGCTGATCCGTCAGGTGAACCCCATGGCGGTGACCATTGCCGAAGATATGTCCGGTATGCCCGGCATGTGTCTTCCAATTGCAGACGGCGGCATCGGCTTTGACTACCGGCTGGGCATGGGCCTGCCCGATATGTGGGTGCGCACTGTGCGGGACCGGCGGGATGAGGACTGGGACATCTTCCAGATGTGGTGCAGCATGTGTATGCGCCGCCCGGGTGAAAACACCGTGGCCTATGTGGAGAGCCACGACCAGGCATTGGTTGGCGACAAGACGCTGATCTTCCGCCTGGCGGATGCGGCCATGTATACGGACATGGAAAAGACAACCCACAACCCCGTCATCGACCGGGCCATTGCCTTGCACAAGATGATTCGCCTCTTTACCCTGGCCGGCGGCGGCGAGGCCTACCTGAACTTCATGGGCAACGAATTCGGCCACCCAGAATGGATCGACTTTCCCCGGGAGGGCAACGGCTGGAGCTTCCACTACTGCCGCCGCCAGTGGAGCCTGCGGGACAACGAGTGCCTGAAGTACCAGTGGCTGGGCCGGTTCGACGAGGACATGATCGGCCTTGCCAAAAGCGTTGACCTGTTCAAAATGCGCTTCGGCGATCTGCGCCTGAACGACAGTGAAAAGAAAATTCTGGTATTCTACCGTCAAGGGCTCATGTTTGCCTTTAACTTCGACCCCAGCCATTCCTATACGAACGTCAAGGTCAGCCTGCCCCACATCGCAGACTACGAGGTCGTCCTGGATACCGACGACCCCAAGTACGGCGGCAACGGCCTCATCGGCTCCGCCCCCTACCCTGCCATCGTGGACAAGAAGGGCAACTCCGTCATCTCCCTCTATCTCCCCGCCCGGTCCGCCGTGGTACTCAAAGAGGGCAAGATCCGGGTTCTGCCCCCCGCGCCCAAGAAGAAGGGCAAAAAGTAAGATCAACCGCCGCATCCCCCAAAAACGGGATGCGGCGGCTGCTGTTTTACCGTATCTCCTGCTCCAGGCAATCGAACTCTTCCGTGGAGAAGAACTCTCCAAGGGTTATGTCCAACCCGTCGCAGATTATTTTCACGGTCAACAATTTGGGATTCTGGCTTTTTCCGTAGAGAATGTTTTTAATACTGGACGGCGGCAGGGCGCAGACCGTCGCCAAACGGTTGATGCTCATATTGCGCGCTTCGCACAGCTGCAAAATACGATTTCGGACAGCTTCCACTGTGGTCATGGTATCCCTCCGGTATTCTTTTCTTTCTAGAATACCCAAAAGGGGTTGTCAAAACAGGCTATGGGTGCTACTATTAGGCTATGCATAGACGATTTGGAGGGAAATTTATGGAAGACTACGCCAAAATGTATGCCGTGCTCTGCGGGGCGATTGACGATGTGATCGATGGCTTGGAAGCGCTCCCGGGTGCCTGCCCGCAGTTTTTGTGAAAATGTGCGATCCCGGTTACTTCTTGACCAGCATCCGTGCGACGCACAGCTCTCCGGGGTTGTCGTTCAGCAGGGTGTCCGGGATGGCACCCAAGTAGTCCTCACCCAGGATCGTGAAGAAGTCGCCGCTGATATTCAGCTCCGGCAGGCGGCCAACGACCGTTCCGTTCTCCACCAGATAGGCCATCTGTACCGGAGTGGCATAATGGCCGCTGGGGGTATAGTCGCCGCCGCTGGCGGACATGACATAGACGGCCTTCCCGGGCACGATCTGCGCAATGCTCTCGGCGGTCTTTGCGACGTAAAGGCCGTTCATACCCAAAGAGGGCACGCCGTCATAGGCGGCATGGGCATGGCCGGAAACCGGCAGGCCGAAAAGGGCGGCGGAGTTCTTCGTTGTGGCCAGGGCCGCCAGGGTACCGTTCTGAACCAGCAGCCCCCGGTCCTCCGGGCGGACTGTGCCCTCAGCGTCAAAGAAACAGCTGCCCGGATGGGTGGCGGCGTTCCGGTCGTCGCCAAAGGTGAATTTTTCGGAGAAGCACTTCTCCCCCAGCTTTCCGCTGAGCAGAGAGGCACCTGCGGTATACATTTCCCCCACGAAGTGGCTGATGGCAGGCCCCAGCAGCTCCATCGGAGAGATGATGACGGGCCACTCCCCTTCCTCAGCTGCGCCGCTGGGTCAGGCTCAGAGCCAGTGCGCGCATATAGCTGCTGTCTTCAAAAGCATCCAGCTTGGAAATTGCCATATCTGTATAGGTTTCTACCCGCTTTTCGCACTCGTCAATGCCGTAGAGCCGGACAAATGTGTTTTTAGCCCCGTCCACGCCCACGGCCTTTCCCAGCTCCTTGGCGTCCCCCACCACATCCAAAATGTCGTCCCGGATCTGGAAGGCCAGGCCCAGAAGGCCTGCAAATTCCGCCGCAGCACACCGCTGCGCTTCACTGCCGCCGCCGGCGATAACGCCCAGGACACAGGCTGCCCGGATGAGGGCACCGGTCTTTCGGGTCTGGATGTCCAGGACCTCCTGCTCGGTGCACTGCCGCTGCTCGCTGAGGATATCCAGCACTTGGCCGCCAATCATGCCCAGGGAACCGGCGCACTCGCTGAGCACCCCAATGGCCAGGGCCATATCCTCCGGTTTTTTCAGCTCCGCCCGGGCGGCCATGGCAAAGGCATCGGTCAGCAGGGCATCCCCTGCCAGAACGGCCATGCCCTCTCCATAGACCTTGTGGTTGGTGAGGCGGCCCCGGCGGTAGTCGTCATTGTCCATGCAGGGCAGATCGTCATGGATCAGGCTGTAGGTATGGACCATTTCCATGGCCGCTGCAAAGGGCATGGCTTTGGCGGAATCCGTGCCGCACATCCGGCAGAAATCCAGAGCAAAAATGGGCCGCAGCCGCTTGCCTCCTGCCAGGAGGCTGTAGTTCGCTGCCTCAAAAATCAGCTTTTGGGGCTCTTCCAGAAAGGGCGCATAGACCTCTTTCAGATATGCTTCGATTTTCTCCCGGTACAGCCGGGTCTGGGCTTCAAAGCTGCTCATCGAAGGGCTCCTCCACGGGCTCGCCGTCAGTCCCGGCGGTGATTTTACTTACCTGGAGCTTGGCATCCTCCAGGAGCTTGCCGCAGGCGCGCACCAGCTCGGTACCCTCCTGGAAGAGCTTCAGGGACTCCTCCAGCGCCACATCCCCCCGCTCCATGGCCCGGACGATCTGCTCCAACCGAAGCATATTCTGCTCAAACGTCTGATTCTGCTGATTCATGTTCAGTCTCCTTTGCATTCAAAACCGTGGCGGTGATTTCACCGTCACTAACGGATACGGTGATCGTGTCATTGGGTGCCGTCTGCTTTACGGAGCGCAGAAGTGCGCCCTCTTGTGTGTGGGCTATGGCGTACCCCCGGCTCAGAACCTTCAGGGGGCTCATGGCATCCAGCTTGGCAACCAGGCTGACAAACCGGGCGTTGCTCCCGGCAACGGTCCGCTCCTGAGCCGATACCAGCCGATTTTGCAGCAGTTGCAAATCCTTGCTCTTCCGGTCCAGGTAGGCTGTGGGAGATCGCAGGGCGGGGCTTGCAGCCAGGGCATCCAGCCGCTGCCCGGCCAGCTTCAGCTGCCGATTCAGCGCTGCGGCCATGGACGCGTTCAGGGCATCCAGATTTTGCAGCAGGGCTTCCTGGTCCGGCACGGCCAGTTCCGCGCCATTGGAGGGCGTGGCCGCCCGCAGGTCTGCCACATAGTCCGCAATGGTCACATCCGGCTCATGGCCCACGGCGGAAATAATGGGGATATCCGATTCGTAGATGGCATAGGCCACCCGCTCATCATTGAAGGCCCACAGGTCTTCCAGAGAGCCGCCGCCCCGGCCTACGATCAGCAGGTCTGCCAGACGGTGGGCATTGGCATAGCGGATGGCCCCGGCGATTTCCTCCGGGGCTTCCGCGCCCTGGACACGCACCGGCAGGAGCTTCACCTGGGAGAGCGGATAGCGCTTGCGCAGAATGCGCAGAATATCGTGGACTGCCGCACCGGCAGAGCTGGTGACAATGCCGATGGTGCCGGGGTATTTGGGCAGCTTCTTTTTCTTCTCCGGGTCAAACAGGCCCTTGGCTGCCAGCTTGGCTTTCAGCTGCTCGAAGGTGGCATACAGGTCCCCCACGCCGTCCACACTCATGGCGCTGCAATACAGCTGATAAGCGCCGTCTCTTGGGTAAACGGAGATCCGGCCCAGAGCGATGACCTTCATGCCGTTGGCAGGCCGGAAGCGCAGCCCCATGGCATTGCCCTTGAACATGACGCACTTCAATGCCGAGGCTTCATCCTTCAGCGTAAAATAGTGGTGCCCCGAGGGGTAACACTTGTAGTTGCTGATCTCGCCCCGGACAGCCACCTGGGCCAGGAGCGGGTCAGCGTTCATTTTTCCCTGAATGTATTCGTTAATTTGGGTAATTGAGAGTATTTGGGGCATATCACACCTCTGTCATTCTCTGGGCCAGAACCGCAACACCCATGGCATTGTCCGTGGAATACTGGGGCTGGGCGAAAATGGGACTCAGAGGGGCCAGGCGCTCCCGCAGCATGGAATTGGAGGCCACGCCGCCGGAAAACAGGACCTCCAGCCCCGGGAACCGCTCCAGCGCCTGCTCGGTAGCCTTGTATACGGCACCGGAAACGCAGCGTAGCGCATAAGCTGCCGTATCTGCCGGGGGATTCCCCTGCTCAAAATATTGAGTGACCTTGTTCTGAATGCCGGACAGGGAGAAATAGCAGTCCGCGCACTTGACCCGGAAGCTGTCCTTCTTTTCCGCCTCCCGGCTCAGAGCGTCCAGATGCTTTCCCGAGGGGAACGGCAGCCCCAGCAGCTGCCCCGTCCGGTCGATGAGCTGACCGGCGGAGATATCCGTTGTGCCGCCGATTTTGGTGCAATGCACATTCTTCCCCTCCGGCTCCACCAGCAGAAGCTCGGTGGTCCCCCCGGACAGGTGCCAGGACAGGAAGGGCGCATCCATCATTTCCAGCCTGCCTGCGCTCCACAGTGCCGCAGCAATGTGCCCCTGCTGGTGGGAAACCTCCACCAGCGGTACATGGAAGGCATCGCTCAGAAGCTTCGCGTGGGAATAGCCCACCAGGAAGCAGGGCATATAGCTGCCCTCTACTGCTCTTGGGCGGGTACTGACGCCTACGGCCGTTACCGTCTTCCCCTCTATATGGGAAAACAGCCTGCCGGAGAGCTCCGGCAGGCCTTTGATATGTGCGAAAACGGCATCGGATTGGCGCAGACCCAGCTCCCCCTGCTTGACGGGCAGCAGCTTTCCGCAATTCTCCCCCTGCTCTCCATCCAGGAAGGCGATGGAGGTGGTGTAATTGCTGGTGTCGATTCCAATCACAGCCATGTCAGTTTTCCTCTTTGTTTTCCGTCAGGCTTCTGGCAAAAGCGCCCAGAATGCCATTGGTGAATGCGCCGGTATCGTCGCCGTCATAGAGCTTGGCCAGACGGACCGCTTCGTTAATGGCAACGCCGGTAGGTACATCGTCTACGTACAGGATCTCATAAATCGCCAGCTCCATGACACAGCGGGTCAACCGGGAGATCCGGCTGATGTCCCAGCCGATGGAGAAGCGCTTGATGACATCGTTCAGCTCTTCGCTGCGGTTGGCCACGCCGGAGACCACAGAGTCGATATACCGCAGCTGAGAATTGCTGGGCCGGTCCGTGTAAATGGCGTTCTCCTGGGAAAGAGAGGGATAGTATTCCTTATTCAGCCGGGTGGCGACAACCTCTTCCGGCTCCTCGCCGGTGAACTCCCGGGCGTAAATCAAATGGACGGCCAGCTCTCTGGCATCGGATCTTGTCATAATCTACCTCTTATTTCTCTTACTTTCGGGAAATACCGCTGACGTTGATATTCACGGCGGTCACCTTCACGCCGGTCATGGACTCCACGGCGGAAGCAACGGCGGTCTGGACGGCATCCGCAACGTCTACCACGCTGTAGCCATAGTGAATGAGAATATCCATGTCGATGGCGACGGAATTGTTCTCTGCGATCTGGATCTTCAGGCCCCGGCCCCAGTTCTTGCCGATGAGGTCTGCTACCTCGTTGCCGGGCTTGGCATAGATCCCGGCGGCACCTTCCACCTCGGAAACCGCATGCTCTGCAATGGCGGCAACCACATCTTCTGAAATCAAAACATTCCCGTTCTCTTCTGCCTGGGAAATGTACTGCTTATATTCAGCCATAATTGAAACCCTCCTAAATCACTGCACTGCAATGCGCACTGCATAGTTTTGTTTATTGTATCACAAATCCAGAAAAATACAATGTTTTTTTCTTGTTTTCCCGGGAAAGAGAAACGGGCCGTCAGGAAAATCAACTGACAGCCCGTTTGGCTTACGCTTTTTTTTCGGCTTTCCGCTTTTCAATCATCCGATGCAGGCAGGAAAGGGCATCGTTCAGACCGCCCAGCCGGTCGATGAGCCCCGAGGCCACTGCCTCCTTGCCATAGAGGATGGTTCCGACGTCCGTTGCCATCTCCCCTGTCGCCATCATGAATTTCTCAAAGTCCTTTTTCGAGATGCGGGAGTTGGCGGTGACGAACTCGGCAATCTGCTCCTGAATTCGCTGGAAATAGCGGAAGGTCTGGGGCGCACCCACCACCAGGCCTGTCATGCGGACCGGGTGCACCGTCATGCTGGCAGTGGGCGTGATAAAGGAACGCTTGGTGCACACGGCCAGCGGAATGCCGATGGAATGGCCGCCCCCCAAGACCAGAGAGACCGTGGGTTTCTTCATCCCGGCAATCATCTCCGCGATGGCAAGCCCTGCTTCAATGTCGCCGCCCACCGTATTGAGCAAAAGCAGCAGCCCATCCACATCGTCGCTCTCTTCGATTCCGGCAAGCAGGGGCAAGACATGCTCATATTTGGTGGTTTTCACCGTTTCCGGCGCTACCTGGTGGCCCTCAATCTGGCCGATGATGGTAAGCGTGTAAATATTTCCTTTTTCCGAGCGGGTCATGTCGGAGCCCAGGTCAACGATTTGACTGCGCTCCTCTTTTTTCAGGTCCGCGTTTTTCTCCGTTTCCATTTCATTGCCTCCTTTTTCATAGGATAACCAAAAGAAAACAATCAATTCCCTATTGCAAAAGTTTTAAAATGCGGATATAATGGGCTGCGGTGATTCTATGTCAGCAAAAACAAATGCCATCCGCCTGGTAGAAAAGGCGGGAATTCCTTATTTGGAAAAATTCTACGAATATTCCGAGGAGGATCTAAGCGGCAATCATGCAGCCCAGGTCCTGGGGCTGCCGGAGGAGCAGGTCTTCAAGACCCTGGTCGCCCGGGGGGAACGGACCGGCATCAATGTTTTCTGTATTCCCGTGTGCTGCGAGCTGGACCTGAAAAAGGCCGCCAAGGCTGCGGGGGACAAAAATATGGAACTGATCCATGTAAAAGAGCTTCTGGGCCTTACGGGCTACATCCGGGGCGGCTGCAGTCCGGTGGGGATGAAGAAAAAATACCCGACTTTTCTGGACGAGCTGTGCCTGCTGTGTGATGAGATCGCGCTCTCCGCAGGAGAACGGGGCCACCAGATGATCGTTCCTCCGGAACCCATTGCCGCCATGATCGATGCTAAGATCGTGGATTTAACCAAATAAAGCGCAACAAAGAAAGGAAAATACGCAATGCATTACGAGTATACCACCAAAGGCACCTGCTCCCGGACGATTCTCTTCGACCTGGAGGACGGCAAGGTCCACAACGTGCAGTTCGTCGGCGGCTGCAACGGCAACCTGAAGGGCATCGGCGCTCTGGTTGAAGGCATGAAGGCCGAGGACGTCATCGACCGGGTGGCCGGAATCCAGTGCGGCATGAAGAGCACCTCCTGCCCCGATCAGCTGTCCGTTGCTCTGAAGCAGGCTCTGGCTGAGGCAAAGTGAAAAGCGCCCCATGGAAGCAAAGGCTGCATTCCATGGGGCATTTCTTTACTTTTTGCGTTTTTTGGCGTGCTGCGGCTTATAGGACAGCATATGCCGGATACCAATTGCAAGGGCCACCGCCGCAACACCGAGCACCCAGGGAATCCACGCCTTCGAGTGCTTCCCTTCCGCTTCCGGCTCGGTCTCAGGAAGGGTTTCCGGGGCGGTTTCCGGAATGGTTTCCGGCTCCGTCTCCGGCTGGGTGGTCAGGGGCTGGGTTTCGGGTTCGGTCTGCGGCTGGGTCTCCGGCTCTGTCTCGGGTTCCGGCTCCGGCTCCGGAAGAACAGGGTCTTCCCGGGTCTGTTCTGCACCGCAGATGTCGCAGATGCCGATGCTCTCACCGGTCTGCTCTGTGGTGGCGGGCGTTACCACCGTCCAGGTGCTGACGCTGTGTACACACAGCTGATAGTCGTCCCGGTAGGTATAGCCGCAGCCCTGGCAGACGTATTCCGTGTAGCCGAAATGGGTGCAGTCCGAGGGCACGACGGTCTGCTGGTAATCGGGCTCGCCGCAGGTCTCCGGCCGAAGCTCTCTGGTATAGTCCGAGGTCTCGTTTCTTTGCAGGCTGCCCTCGTTGCCGGTAATGCGATAGTTATAGTTGACACTCGTCATGAGCTCGCCATAGACCTTCCCGCAGTAGGCCCGGCGGCTTTTGTTGTGTTCGAAAAAGCTGATCTTGGCATCGATAGAGTTGTCCGTAAGCATGGCGGAATGGCCCATACCGATGGGATACTGCATCAGCATTCCCACAACGCCGCCGCTGTGGACATAGCCGTGCTCCGAAATATAGGCATCCAGTCGAATGATGCAGCCCGTCGTTGTCATGAATCCGGTGGCATAGGCGCCGCCCAGGAACTGTTCATCCATGGTGCTCTCGTCTGTATCCACGCAGATCAACGTCATGTCTGTGGTACAGCTCACAATATCGCCAACGCCGTAGCCCACAAAGCCGCCCAGCCCGAACATTCCGTTGTAGGCTCGCAGCTCCAGCCGACCGGAGACAGTGCAGTTTTCAATGGTGCTGTCCATACAGTAGCCCGCTATGGGACCGGCCAGGCAGGGCTGGGCCGTTTCAATGCACCCACGGACGTTTACCAGATTCAGATTCTGAATTCTGGCATTTTGCAGCGTAGAGAACAGACCGCAATACACGGCGTCATATTCCTTTTGATTGCCGTCCAGCGCCGTTATGATCTCTGCCCCGGGCTCAGACAGTGTCAGGTTCAAAATGCTGTGGCCGTTTCCGTCCAGAGTGCCGGAAAACGCAAAGGGCATCCATTCTTCCCCTGCCATATCCAGGTCCTCTGCCAGAATATAGTCCCCATTCGGCTCCTGGGCCATGGCAGACAGGTCCTGGGGCGTATGGATCTGTATGGCCTCTGCCGCTGCTGCCGTCGGCTCCGGTTCGGTCTCCTCAGCCCAGACCGGCACCAGGAGCATCCAAAGCAGCAACGTGAAAGAAATAATTTTCCGCATGGTGCATCCTCTCTTTTGCCAATGGCATAGCCATCAGCCTTTTCTTTCTATCATAGCAAATTCTGAGGTTGGACGCAACAGGTAAAATCGAAATTCCAGGGCTGCACTTCCTGCTCCTGCTGGACATCTGCAAAAGCGGAGTACATGGGTTCCACGTCTTTTCCGCAGATCCGGCGGTCCACGAAATTCCTCGTGATTTTCCGCACCAGACCGCTGAGGGCCACAACGCCGATCAGGTTGGGAATGGCCATAAGGCCGTTAAAGGTATCGCTGAGGTCCCAGGCCAGATCCAGCTGCATGGTTGCACCGACAATGATGAAAAGGACAAAGACGATTTTATAGAAAATCGTGGCCTTGGTGCCGAAGAGATATTCAAATGCCTTGGTGCCGTAGTGGCTCCAGCCCAGCACCGTGGAGAAGGCAAAAAGCAAAATGGCAATGGCAATAAAGGCGCTGCCGAAGCTGCCGAAATGGAGACTGAAGGCCTCAGCCACCATGGCGGTTTTCTCCATAGAGGTCAAAACCGCACCGGTATTCAGGTCCACGAGGCCGCTGGTGAGGATCACCAGGGCGGTCAGGGTGCACACCACCAGGGTGTCTGCAAACACCTCAAAAATGCCCCACATTCCCTGGGCCACAGGCTCTTTCACATTGGAGCTGGAATGGACCATGACGCTGGAGCCGAGACCTGCTTCATTGGAAAACACGCCCCGCTTCATGCCCCAGGTCACAGCCGCCTTGACCCCGCTGCCCACAATGCCGCCGCCGACGGCCTTCATGGCAAAGGCACCCTTGAAGATGGAAGCGAAAGCCGGCAGGATGCTCCGGTAATTCATAGCAACGATGGCCAATGCTCCAACGACATACAGCAGCGCCATAACCGGTACCAGCTTTTCCGTGACTGCCGCAATGCGCTTCAGGCCTCCCACGACGACCAAAGCCGCAACGGCCATCAGAAACACGCCCGTGACCCAGTTGGGAATGGAGAAAACCGCCCGCATGTTGGTGGCAATGGAATTGATCTGCCCCATATTGCCAATGCCGAAGCTGGCGAGAATGCAGAATATACTGAACAGCAGCGCCAGGACTTTGCCCAGCTGCTTACAGCCCCGGAAGCTGCCCAGGCCGTCCCGCAGATAGTACATGGCCCCGCCGGACCACTCCCCTGCGGCATTCTTCCGGCGGTAGTAGATGCCCAGAACGTTCTCGGAGAAGTTCGTCATCATGCCGAAAATGGCCACGATCCACATCCAGAAAATGGCCCCGGGACCGCCTGCAGCAATGGCCGCAGCAACGCCTGCGATGTTGCCTGTACCGATGGTGGCGGCCAGAGCGGTGCAAAGGCTCTGGAACTGGCTGATAGACCGGTCCTCCTTGGCAGTATGGGCCGTTACGTGCTTGTTTTTGAAAATGGCACCAACGGTATGCGCCATCCAGAACCGGAAATGGCTCAGCTGAAAGCCCTTGGTCAAAACCGTCATCAGAATGCCGGTGCCCACCAGCAGCACCAGCATGGGTAGGCCCCAGACAAAGTCGTTGACCTTTCCGTTGACCATGGCTACAATATCCCGCAGTCCGTTCATAAAATGCATCCTCCCTTTTCTCAAAAAAACAGGAATACCCGCAAAGGGGTATTCCTGCCAAAAGTTCAGATACACCGCGCAAGAAGCGCAGGTGAAATGAAAAAGCTCTGTCCTTTTGCCTGAGAGATTCGGTGATAAACACCCCTTGCACCTTCGGCCTCTGATCCATTCAGATGTCTCCAGAGTGCGATCCACCGGCGGTCCCGCTGCCCTGCGGCAGCACCTGAGAGTGTTACTCCTTCGGTCGGACAAAAGCCCTGTTTTCCGTCAGCTTCCTATCGCACGATATTCAGTTTTTCGTTGGGGTCATCATAGCATACACTTTCTTAAAATGCAAGTTTCATTTTTCCAAACTGCATTTCCGGGAAAGATTTTGTAGGATTTTCCAGCCGAAACAGCCATTGTGTTTCTCACCTTGTGAAATCCGACTGAAAATTATTTCAGCTTTTTTCCGTCCCGGAAGGCATGACCGACGGTGTCGCCCAGCTTTCGGTAGGTCTGCTGCACGGGGTCGAAGACGATGGGCTCCAGCTTCTCCGGATCGATCTTTCCGCTTTCGTCCAGAATGGCTTCCTCAGCGCTGACGTTGACGATTCGGCCCACCATCCGTCCGGTACTGGGGTCATAGCTCACAAGCTCGCATTCCAACGCCATGGGCAGCTCCTGAATGAGGGGCGCGTCCACCTGGCTGGCCTTTTCAGCATGGAAACCGGCCCGCTGGAATTTATCCGGTACCTGGTTGCCGCTGACAAGGCCCACATAGTCGCAGGCAACGACCTGGGAAGCTGTGGCCATGCTGATGGTGAAGGCCTTTCTTGCAAGGATATTCTTTACCGTCTTGTGGCTGGCGCTGAGGCAGATGGAAACCTCCTCAGTGTCGCTGATGCCGCCCCAGGCGGCGTTCATCGCATCCGGATTCCCCGCCTCGTCATAGGCTGCAATGATGAATACAGGCTGCGGGTAGCTCCAGGGCTTTGCTCCAAAATTCTTTCGCATGGAAAGCTCCTCCTTGTATTTGGTCTATTTTTATTATAGCATTTTTTGTCAACCAGGAAAAGCCCCGGCAGATTGCTCTGCCGGGGTAAACTTATTCGCTTTCTTCCTCACCGTAGCCGTCGGTCAGAGCGGTAGCAGAAGCTTCGGAGAGCTCCCGACCCTCCATCAGGTCTGCAAACTGGGCGCCGGTCATGGTCTCGTGCTCCATGAGGTAAGCAACCACCTGATTCAGCTTGTCGCCGTCCTTTTCCAGAATGGCCTTGCAGTCGTCATAGGCCTGATCGATCAGGGCTTTGACCTCTTCGTCAATAGTCCCTGCTACCTTTTCGGAATAGCTCTTGGTGTTCTGGTAGTCCCGGCCGATGAAGACCTCGCCGTCATCCAGATAGGACACGGTACCCAGCTTCTCGCACATGCCATAGCGGGCCACCATATCCTTGGCAAGCTTGGTTGCCCGGTCAATGTCGTTGGAAGCGCCCACGGAGATATCCCCCACATACAGGGCCTCGGCAACGCGGCCGCCCAGCAGGCCAACGATCTGCTCGTACATCTCGTTCCGGGTCAGGTTGGAGGAATCGTCCTTGGGCAGGTACCAGGTGGCACCCAGGCTTCTGCCCCGGGGCACAATGGAGATCTGCCGCACCGGGTCATGAGAGGGCAGCCGGTACATGGCCACGGCGTGGCCCGCCTCGTGGATGGCCGTGGTTTTCAGGTCCCGGCGGGACTGGACGTGGCTCTTCTTGGCAGGACCGGCTACGATCTTCATCAAAGCCTCGTTGATGTCCTCCATGTTCAGCACAGGGCGATTCTCCCGGGCGGCCAGAATGGCAGCCTCGTTTAAGAGGTTGCTCAGGTCAGCGCCGGTAAAGCCGGAGGTTGCCCGGGCAACGGTGCGCAGATTGACGGAGTCATCCAGCTTTTTGTCCTTGGCGTGGACCTTCAGGATCTCCTCCCGGCCCTTCACATCCGGGGCGTTGACCTGGATCTGCCGGTCAAACCGTCCGGGCCGCAGCAGAGCGGGGTCAAGAATGTCGGGGCGGTTGGTGGCCGCCAGGACGATGATGCCCTCGGTATGGCCGAAGCCGTCCATTTCCACCAGCAGCTGGTTCAGAGTCTGCTCCTTTTCGTCATGGCCGCCGCCCAGGCCGGTGCCGCGCTTGCGGCCCACGGCATCGATCTCATCGATGAAGATAATGGCGGGAGCAACCTTCTTTGCCTGCTCAAACAGGTCCCGGACACGGCTTGCGCCTACGCCTACATACATCTCTACAAAGTCAGAGCCGGAAATGGAGAGAAACTGCACGCCTGCCTCGCCGGCAACTGCCCGGGCGAGCAATGTCTTGCCGGTGCCCGGAGGGCCTACCAGAAGAATACCGTGAGGGATGCGGGCACCGATCTGGGTGAATTTCTGAGGATTGCGCAGAAAATCTACGATCTCCTCCAGCTCCTCCTTCTCCTCGTCCGCACCGGCCACATCGTCAAAGGTCACTTTTTTCCCATCCGGAACACCCAGGACTGTTCTGGCCTTGCCAAAATTGGCCATGGGATTGCTGCCGTTCATGCGGCCCATGAGCACGGTCCACAGAATCAGCAGTACCGCACCGACGATCAGCAGCGGCAGGATAATGTCGTAGACGGAAAAGCTCTTGGCGGGGATAAAGTCATAGCTTTCCAGAATGCCTTTTTCGTGCTGCTCCTGGAAAAGCTCCTCCATCTCGCTGCGGAACAGCTCCGGCTGGGCCAGATTTGTCTTGATCTGCGTGCGTCCGTTTACCGGCTCGCGAAGCTCCAGGGTGATGGTATTGTCGTTCACTACAAAGCTCTTGACCTGCTCCTGCTGGAACAGCTCGATGACCTGGGAATAGGGCATGGAGCTGCTGCTGCCGCTCATCAGGCCGCTGGCCCAGGAGAGGATCAGAAACAGAACCACCAGATACAGAATTGTCGGGATGAATTTACGATAATTCAATGCTTCAAAAACTCCTTATTTCTCCGCTCAGGCCCCATAGGCTTCAGGCTTCAGAACACCGATATAGGGCAGATTGCGGTAATGCTCGTTATAATCCAGGCCGTAGCCAACCACGAACTCATTGGGCACGGTGTAGCCAACGTAGTCGGGTTTCAGGGTGATGCCGGGCTTCCGGCGCTCGGGCTTATCCAGGAAGGTGCAGATCTTCAGGGATGCAGGCTCCTTGGACAGCAGGTGCCTGTAGGTAAAGTCCAGAGAGCTGCCGGTGTCGTAAATATCCTCCAGGATTAGCACATGGCGGCCCTTGATGTCGGAACCGATGTCCCGCTTGACCACCATATTGCCGGTGGAGGTGGTGCCCTCATAGGAGGAGATCCACATGAAATCCATCTGGCAGGGTGTCTTGATCTGCCGGATCATATCGGCGTAGAAGACGACAACGCCTTTCAGTACGCCTACAATGATAGGGTCTTTGTCACGGTAATCCCGGGTCAGTTCCTCTCCCAGCTCCTGAATCCGCTGACGGATCTGCTCCTCGGTAATCAGGACCTTCAAAATATCTTTTTCCATAATGTGACCTCCGTTTATTCCTCTATGAGCGTGATCCGCACTGCGGGGAGAGAATCGGTGTGGAAGCGTATATCCGTTCCGATTCCAAAAACCGCCAGAACCCCTCGGTCGTCTGCCAGCACAGGCACAGCTGCGCGCTGCGATGCGGGGATCTTGCGGTCAATATACATCTTTTTCAGGCTCCTGGTTCCGCCGGGGAGCCGCATGGTGTCGCCGCTGCGGCGGCTGCGAACGGTCAGTGCCCCTACGGGGCAAACGAGCACGCTGCCGGGCCGTTCCTCCAAATCAGTGGTGTATTCGCTTACAAAACGCTTTCCGCCAATGCAGGTCTCTCCCGGAACGGACAGCCGGGTCTCCGGCAATTCCGGGGCACATTCCAGCCGGACTAGGCTGTCGTACTGCCGCCCGATGGTTACTCCGCCGGGGAACTGCATAGCGGCGGAAGGGCTCCAGTGGTACAGCAGCTGCTCCGCCTGCAAAATATGGATCTGTTCCGGCTCCCGAACGCCCTGGGCTTTCAAAAAACGTTCCAGCGCCCGCCTGCGCAGGGCCGGCTCCATGGCCTTCAACCGAGAAACATCCGGCATTTGCTCCTCCGGAATCATCGCCTGGAGGCAGGCTTCATCCTGCCGAAGCAGCAGAGCCATTGCAGACAGATTCTCACCGATGCGGGGGTTCTCCGCGCGCATCAGGGGCAGAATGCCGTGCCGAATCCGGTTGCGCAGAAAATCGTCTGTTCCGTTGGAGCTGTCCTCCACATGGGGCAGGGCGTACTCCTCCAGAAACGCCTCCACATCATCCCGGGTGACCGTGAGCATGGGCCGGATCACATTTCCGCTGACGGGCGCAATGGCCCCCAGGCCTTTCAGCCCCGTGCCCCGAATCAGGCGCATGAGCACCGTCTCGGCATTGTCATCGGCGGTATGGGCAGTGGCAACCTTTCCGGGCAGACGCCTCAGAAACGCATACCGGGCATCCCGGGCCGCCGCTTCCAGGCCCTTTTTCCCGGAAACAATCCGGCCGGAGCCCAGGTGCAAAGGGATACAGTAGCGCCCACAGAAATCCGTCACAAAGGCCTCATCCCGGTCGGATTCGGCACCGCGCAAATGGTGATTGAAGTGGGCGGCCTCCAGGGTAATCCCCAGCTCATCCCGCAGCAGATACAGCGCAAACAGCATTGCCACGGAATCCGCGCCGCCGGAGACAGCAGCAATTACCTTGTCTCCAGGGGAAAGAAGTGCCTGCTCTTTCAAAAAGGCGCGCAATTTATTCAGCATGCTTCCACTCCCGGTCCGCGAAGGACTGATACTGGCCAACCCACTGGAGCTTTACCGTGCCGGTTTCCCCGTGACGATTCTTTGCAACGATGCATTCCGCCGTGCCGGTTTCCTCGGTGTTTGGATTATAATACTCATCCCGATACAGGAACATGACGGAGTCTGCGTCCTGCTCGATAGCGCCGGATTCACGAAGATCCGACAGAATGGGCCGCTTGTCCGTCCGGCTTTCCACCGCACGGGACAGCTGGCTCAGACAAATCACAGGCACATTGAGTTCCTTTGCCATAATTTTCAGGGAGCGGGAAATTTCGCCAACGACGACCACACGGTTTTCGTTGTTCTTCCCGTAGCCGGAGCCCTGCATCAGCTGCAAATAGTCGATAATGATGAGGCCCAGATTGTCCAGGCGGCGGCACTTGGCATTGATATCGGCCACGGTAATGGTGGGATTGTCATCAATGCGGATGTCCATCCGGCCCAAATCCGAGGCACCCATGCAGATCTTGTTCCACTCGTCCTCGCTGAGCTTGCCAGTGGACAGCTTCTGCATTTCTACATAGCTTTTGTTCGCCAGCATACGCATGGCAAGCTGCTCTCTGGACATTTCCAGGTTGAAGATGGCCACGGTTTTGTTGTACTTGTCTGCCACGTTTACCCCGATATTCAGGGCAAAGGCAGACTTACCCATAGCGGGCCTGGCGGCAATCAAAAGAAGATCGGACTTATTCAGGCCGTTGATCTTGGTGTCCAGGTCCCGCAGGCCGGTGGACATACCCGCAATGGCAGAATCGGATTTGGACAGCTCGTTCAGGTGGTCAAACACCCGGTGCATGGTGGTGCCGATGGGCTCCAGGCTGTCTCCCCGCTCGCCCTTGCGCAGAGCATAGATTTTCTTTTCGGCGGATTCCAGAATCTCCCCTGCCGTGCCGGTTTGGTCATAGACCATCTCGGTGATATCACCCGCTGCCTGCCCCAGGCCCCGCAGCATGGCCTTTTCCTGGACGATGTTGGCATACCGGACGGCATTGGCAGCTGTTGGGGTGATCTCCATAAGCTGCATGATGTAGTCCCGGGAATTGTCGTGATAATAGCCCAGTTCCTTCAGCTTATCCAGGATGGTGATGGGGTCGATGGTCTCCGAGAAATTGAACATTGTATAGACTGTTTCATAAATTTCCCGGTTCTGCTCCTGGTAAAAATCCTCTGGCTTGAGAATGCCGATGATGTCGGTAATGCAACGGCTGTCGATGAGAATAGAGCCGAGAACGGCCTGCTCCGCCTCAAGGGACTGGGGCTGCTGCCTGGCCATCAATTCTTCATCCATGGTCTGCCTCCTTTGGATATGGGGTTTCTCAGATTTCCTCGATCTTTACCGTCAGAGGAGCGGTGATCTCATAGCCAAGCTTGCAGGTCACAGTGTAGGTGCCCACATTTTTAATGGCATCGGTAATAATGATCTTTCGCTTGTCCAGGGCAATGCCGGTTTTGGCCTTCAAGGCATCTGCAATCTCCTGATTGGTGACGGAACCGAAGAGCCGACCGTTTCCGCCGCCCTTGGCATTCACGACCACGGTCATCTCACGCAGCTTCTTAGATACTTCCATCGCCTCGGCTTTTTCCTTGGCAATGCGCTCCTGGGTGGCTTTATCGTTCATACGCATGGTGTTCACCGCATCGGCAGTGGCCTCAATGGCGATCTTTCTGGGCAGCATATAGTTCCGGGCGTAGCCGTCGGAAACCTCCAGCATCTGGCCCTTCTTGCCCTTTCCACGAACATCCTGCAGCAAAATAACTTTCATATTTCTTATCTCCTTATTCTTCATAGAAAGCGTCGATTGACGCGATCAGTTTATCCAGTGCATCCTTTACGCTGACACCCTGCATCTGTGCCCCGGCTGTGGCAGCGTTACCGCCGCCGCCCAGAGGCTCCAAAATCATCTGCACATTGGCCGTGCCAATGCTGCGGGCGGAAATAATGGTCACGTCTCCATCGGGATACAGGACGAAGGAGGCAGTGATACCGGAAATGTTCAGCAGCTCGTCCGCAGCCTGAGCGGCGAGAATGCGGTTGGTGGTCTGCTCCAGGGCTGCAATGGCCAGGTCGTCCCGATAGAGCTTGGCTTCCTTGATGATCTGGTACTTTTCCAGGGTGTCGTGGAAATCGTTCTGGAGCAGCAGCTTGACCTCTGTGGTATCCGCGCCCATGCGGCGCAGGACTGCAGCGGCCTCGAAGGTCCGCTCACCGGTGCGGACATTGAAGAATTTCGTATCCAGGCAGATGCCGGCCATCAGGCTTTTGGCCTCGATGGGCAGAACATCCCGGCTCTCCACGGCATAGCTTACAAGCTCCGTTACCAGCTCAGAGGCAGAAGAGGCATAGGTCTCGTGGAGGTTGACCACAACGGGATTGATGTAGTCCGCAGCCCGACGGTGGTGGTCTACAACGCAGACCTTAGAGATGGCCTCCAGCAGGGGCTGGAACTCCACCTGATCCGGGCGGTTGGTATCCACCACGATCAGGATGCTCTTGTTGTCGCAGTCCAGCAGCGCGTCCTGTCCGGAAATGAACACATCCCGGTACTCCGGCACGTTCCGCAGCTCGTCCAAAAGCCTCGGGCAGGCGTTGTTATTCACATCGATGACAATGCTCGCCTTCTTGCCCTTCTTGCGGCACAGGCAATTGATGCCAACCGCCGCGCCAAGGGAATCCAGGTCTGCATTCCTGTGACCCATGATGAATACATGGTCACTCTGGGCAATGAGCTCCATGATGGAATTGGCCGTTACCCGGGACCGGACCTTGCTGCGGTACTCGGTCTCCTTGCTGCGGCCGCCATAGAAATCAAAATTGAACCGGTCCTTGATGACCGCCTGGTCGCCGCCCCGACTCAGAGCCATTTCAATGCCCAGGGCGGCAAAGCTGTAGCCCTCTTCAAAGTCGGCACCGTCCACACCCAAGCCAATGGAAATGGAAGCCGCCAGGCCGGAGGGGCTCTGAATTTTGTGGATGTTCTCCAGCAGGGAGAATTTGTCTGCCTTTGCCCGGTCCAGATCCCGTTTTTCAAAGATGAACAGGAATCGGTTCCGCTCCAGCCGACGCAGCAGCCCTCTGTATTCCTCGGTCCACTGGGTAATGGCCTCATTCAGGCTGGCGTTGAGCTTGGAAATGGCCCCTTCCGTCAGATTTTGAGTCATTTCCTCGTAGTTATCGATCAAAATGATGGCAATCACCGGGCGGGAACGAATATATTCATCCCTGACCTGGTACATTTCCGTCAAATCGCTGAGATACAGCACGCCCAAGCGGCTGCCGGCTCCCCGCAGGATGCTGCCGTATACCCGGTAGCGGCGGCCATCCAGTGTCACGTCCTGGGGGGCCTCACTCTTGCCGTTGTTGAGGAATTCCAGAGACGCCCCGGGAAGCACATCCTCCAGCTTTTCATCCACCATGGCTTTCAGGCCGCCGGTAAGCTTGGAAAAGCGGTAATTTTCCCAGACCACGCTGCTGTCTTCCATGCGGACCATCAGCGCAGGCAGCGGACCTTCTCCCTTGCTGACGCTCTCCAGGGAATCCGGGTCGGACTGTAAATATTGCTCTAAATTGCGCTTGCGGGCTCTTCGCTCTACCAGGTAGAAAGCCAGAGTCAGCAGCGCAACCGCCAGCTCTCCCACCCCAAGCCACACATACCCCGTCAGAAAGGACAGGGCACAGAAGCAGAACAGAATGAAAAAATAGATCCCTTTCCCGGGCTTCAGCAAACGCTCCAGCTTTTTGTCCATGGTGGCTCCTTTCTGCCTTTGGGTGCAGGCAACGTACACAGGTTCATTTATTATAGCAAAAAAACGTTCCGGGCGCAACTGTTTTTCTGATCAATTTCGCCGTAAAAAATTGTTTACGAAAATAAATGTATACTTTTGGGCAGAGCTGTGCTATACTATAGGACGAATTGCGCGGGTAGGCAGACCCGGCAGACAAATATAGATCGGCACAAAATGCCGCTGTGATAAGCAGATTTCCGTTTCCGCCCCGCAAACGCCCATGGGCACACAGGCGACGGCGCATGGAGTTTTATGCTGCTTTTCCGATATATATGTGGGCGCTGCCCGGAAAAACGAGGCGATACAGGGCTTCCGTTTTCCGGCTCGGCCGCTTTGTTTGCTATGTAATTTTGGGGCAACACCGCACAATTCGCCTGCGGCAGTCAACGAATCTTTTTCACCGGCTGTGCAGTTCTAAAAGTGGGAAATACGCAAAGTATTCCTCCACTTTTAGAACTTTCATCCGGCAAAAAATCTCTCGCTGCCTGCTCTTGCTGAATTGTACGGTGCTGCCTTTGATGTTTTGTGATATTTGAAAGGAGATTTTATTTAAATTGGCTGAAAAACTGAAGATTATTCCCCTGGGCGGACTGGATGAGATCGGTAAAAATATTACCGTTTTGGAATATGGCAAGGATATGATCGTGGTAGACTGCGGCGTAGGCTTCCCGGAAGAGGATATGTACGGTGTGGATCTGGTGATCCCTGACTTTTCCTACCTGGTCGCCAATCAAAAAAAGCTGCGAGGTATGTTCATCACCCACGGCCATGAAGACCATATCGGCTCCATCCCCTACTGCATGAAGCAGGTCAACTGCCCCATTCACGGCACCGCCATGACCAACGGTTTGATCAAGCTGAAGCTGGAAGAGCATCGGCTTGCCGACTCCGTGAAGCTCATTACCCACAAGCCCGGTGATGTGGTCAAGGCCGGCTGCTTCAGCGTGGAATTCATCCATGTGAACCACTCCATTGCGGATGCCGTGGCCTTTGCCATTAAGACCCCTGTGGGCACTGTGGTCATGACCGGTGACTTTAAGATCGACCCCACCTCTGCCGACGGCATGATGAATCTGGCCCGGCTTGGAGAACTGGGCAATCAGGGCGTTCTGGCGCTGCTGGCCGACTCTACTAATGTGGAGCGCCAGGGCTATACCCCCAGCGAAAACGTGGTGGCCGAGAGCCTGGACCGGCAGTTCCGCAACTGCGACCAGCGGATCATCATCACCACCTTTGCCTCCAATATGCACCGCATTCAGAGCGTTATCTCCACGGCCCAGCGCTATGGCCGGAAGGTGGCCGTCACCGGCCGCAGCATGGAGAATATGCTCAAGGTCGCCCAGGAGCTTGGCTATCTGAAAGTGAAGCAGGGCACCATTGTGGACCTGAACACCATTAAGAGCATTCCTAAGAACAAGCTGGTCATCGTCTCCACCGGTTCCCAGGGTGAAAATATGTCCGCACTGTACCGCATGGCCTTCTCCACCCACAAGCAGGTGGACATCACCTCCGGCGATCGGATCATCATCTCCGCTTCTGCCATTCCCGGCAACGAAAAAGCCATTTCCAGGATCATCAACGAGCTGTACCGCAAGGGCGCAGACGTGGTCTATGAAAAGAGCGAGGGCCTCCACGTTTCCGGCCATGCCTGCCAGGAGGAGCTGAAGATCGTTCACGCCCTGGTAAAGCCCCGGTTCTTTATTCCCCTCCACGGTGAGCAGCGGCATTTGCAGATCCATGCCAAGCTGGCTCAGTCCATGGGTATGAACCCCCGGAACATCCACATCGGTGAAATCGGCACCGTGTTTGAATTCACCGGCAAATCCTGCAAGGTCAATGGCTCTGTTCCCGCCGGAAAGGTCTTTGTGGACGGAACCGGCGTGGGCGATGTGGGCAGCGTGGTGCTGCGGGACCGGAAGCATCTGGCCCAGGACGGTATGATCGTTGTGTGCGTAAACCTGAGCAGCCAGGACGGCAGCGTGGTCTCCGGCCCGGACATCATCACCCGGGGCTTCATCTATGTGAAGGAATCCGAAGACCTGATGGAAGAGCTGAAGCAGGTGGCCATGGAGGCCATCGACCGCTGCCAGCGCAAGCGCGTCCGGGATTGGTCCGCCATTAAGTCCGCCATCAAGAATGACATCAGCGGCTACCTCTTCAAGACCACCAAGCGCAATCCCATGATCCTGCCTGTTATCATGGAAATCTAATGCTATACGAAGGGGCTGCTGCAAGCGACATTTGCGGCAGCCCTTTTATGAGGTACTATGGAATACTATTTTGCCCCCATGGAGGGGCTGACCGACAGCGTCTACCGGCGTTTGCACCACAAGTATTTTTCGGGTGTAGACAAATACTATATGCCCTTCTTCTCCCCCACTGTCCACCGCAGCCTGACGGAGCGGGAGGCCCGGGAGCTACCTCTGGCAGACAGCGAAAGCTTCACCGCCGTACCCCAGCTGCTGACTAAGAGCGCAGAGGATTTTCTCTGGGCGGCCCGGCAGTGCGCAGACAGAGGCTATGGCGAAGTCAATCTGAATCTGGGCTGCCCTTCGGGGACGGTGTTTTCCAAAGGAAAGGGCTCCGGAATGCTGCGTGACCCGGACGGCTTGGAAAGATTTCTGGATGCAATTTTCGCATCGTCCCCCCTGCCCATCTCTCTGAAAACCCGGCTGGGAGTGGAAGACTCCGAAGAATTCGAAAGGCTTCTGGAAATCTACAACCGCTATCCCGTTTCCCTGCTGATCGTCCACCCCCGGGTACGAAAGGCATTCTATACGGGAGACGTGGATATGGCCTCTTTTGAAACGGCTCTGGTCAAAAGCAAAAACCCGGTTTGCTACAATGGCAATCTGTGCACGCGGGAGGATATCCGTTCCTTTTCCGATAGCCATCCGGCAGTCCGGCAGATCATGCTGGGCCGTGGGCTGATCGGCGACCCGGGAATGCTGTGCCCCAAGGGAACGGATGCCAAACGATTGCAGGCGTTCTACGACGGGCTGCTGGAGCAGTACACCTGCCTGTTTGGCGGCTCACGGAACGCCATGTTCCGGCTGAAAGAGAACTGGCGCTACCTGCTGTGCCGCTTTGATGGAGCCGAAAAGCTGGGCAAGCGTTTGAAAAAGGCCACAGATGTGGCAGAATACCGCAGCATTACCCATGCAATATTTCAAAATTGTCCAATGAAACCAGCTTTGGAGCCGGATTGGTAGCAAAACGCCGCACACAGCCTTTGGGAAGGCACTGTGTGCGGCACTTTTTGGCTTGGGGCAGCACAACACAATTCGTCTGCGGCTCCTGCCGAATTATGCGGTGTTGCCTTAGTAAAACAGCAAATCGGAGTAAGTGGGATAGGGCCAGTAAGCCTTGGCGGTGTTTTTTTCCAGAATGTCCGCCTGGGTACGAAGCTCCTGCATCAGAGGAACGATGACACCGTGGCAGTGGTCCGCAGCCTGCTCCTCATCGGCGGGGATGCGGTTTAAGGCCTCTTTCAGCCGCTCTACACAGTCATAGGCGGCATCGCAGGCACCGGAGAGCTTCTGAATCAGGGCCATCTCGCCCCGGCAGGATACACCCAGGCTCTTTTTGGAAGCAACACCGCCGCAGAGGGCGTCCGTATAGCCCATGGCAGCGGGCAGGATCTGCTGCACGGCCATGTCCACCATGGTCCGGGCTTCGATATTGATCTTCTTCCGGTAGTCATCCAGGTAGATTGCGTGGCGGGCCCGGAATTCCGTTTCCGTAAATACGCCGTGGCGGGTGACCAGCTCGATGTTCTTCGGCAGCAAATAGGCCTTCATGGCCTCGGCAGTGGATGGCAGGTTGCTCAGGCCTCGTCTTGCGGCCTCCTGCTTCCATTCCTCGGAATAGCCATTGCCATCGAAGATGATGCGCCGGTGGTCCGTCAGAGCCTTGCAAACCAGCTTCTGCAAGGTTGCTTCAAAATCCTCGGCCTTTTCCAGCTCATCGGCAAAGCGGCCCAGCTCCTCGGCCATAATGGTATTCAGAGCGATATTGGGACCGGCGATGGACTGGGAGGAGCCCAGCATACGCAGCTCGAACTTGTTGCCGGTGAAGGCCAAAGGGCTGGTACGGTTGCGATCCGTGGTGTCCTTGGGAATGGCGGGCATCACGTCCACGCCAATGCGCAGCAGGCTCTTTTCCGGCTCCGTGTAGTTGGTCCCATCGATGATGGACTTGACCACGGCATTCAGCTCATCGCCCAGGAAGATGGAAACGATGGCAGGCGGTGCTTCGTTGGCGCCCAAGCGGGTATCGTTGCTGGCAGAGGCCACTGTGCAGCGCAGAAACTCCTGGTATTCATCAATGCCCTGGATAAAGGCTGCCAGGAAAACCAGGAATTGAGCGTTCTGCCGTGGGGTTTTCCCGGGACTGAACAGATTCTTGCCGGAATCCGTGGAAAGGGACCAGTTGTTGTGCTTGCCGCTGCCGTTGACCCCGGCAAAGGGCTTTTCGTGGAGCAGGCACACCAGATTGTGCTTGGCAGCGCACTTTTTCATGGTGCGCATAATAAGCTGGTTGTCATCGCAGGCCTTGTTTGCATCCGTGTAGATGGGGGCAAGCTCATGCTGGCAAGGTGCGCCCTCGTTGTGCTTTGTTTTGGAGAGAATGCCCAGCCGCCACAGCTGCTCATCCAGATCCTGCATGAATTCGGATACCCGGGTGCGGATAGCGGCGAAATAATGGTCGTCCAGCTCCTGTCCCTTGGGCGCGGCTGCGCCGAAAAGAGTTCGGCCCGTCAGGCGCAGATCCTCCCGCTGGGCGTACAGGTCCTTGGGCAGAAGGAAATACTCCTGCTCAGCGCCCACGCAGGTGATGATCCGGTGGGTTTCCGTGTCGCCAAAAAGCCGCAGAATGCGGATGGCTTCCCGGGAAACCTCCTCCAGTGAGCGCAGCAGCGGGGTCTTCTTGTCCAGAGAATCGCCGGTATAGGAGAAAAACATGGTGGGAATATACAGGCTGCCGTCCTTGACAAAGGCGCAGGCCGTGGGGTCCCAGGCGGTGTAGCCCCGGGCCTCGAAGGTTGCCCGCAGACCGCCCGAGGGGAATGAGGAGGCATCCGGTTCTCCCCGGACCAGCTCCTTGCCGGAGAACTCCATGATCACCCTGCCGTCTCCGGTGGGGGAAATAAAGGAATCGTGCTTTTCCGCCGTAATACCCGTCATGGGCTGGAACCAGTGGGTATAGTGGGTAGCGCCCTTTTCCAGGGCCCAGATCTTCATCGCCTCGGCAATCTCGTTGGCAACGTCCAGGGGCAGTGTGGAGCCGGTCTGGATGCAGTTTTCCCAGGCACGGTAGACCTCCACAGGAAGGCGCTGCTTCATAATCGCCTCGTTGAATACATCGCTGCCGAAAATCTCGGGGACATTCAGGGTTTCAGCCATTTTTCGGAACATTCCTTTCAAAGTTGAATGTGTTTGCGCTTCTATGCTGATTGTATGACAGACTTTCCCAAAAAGCAAGGGACGAATCTGTTCAAAATCAATAATTATCCGTAGAATTCTTTGTGAAAGACGACGGCTATTGCCCCTTCATCATCTGCAGCCGCGCTCTCCGTGCGGCCTTTAAGAGACTGTTCAGGTCCGATGCCAGGTATTTTCGGATCAGCTCTGACCCGCGGAGCCGGGCCACGTAATTGATAAGGCTCTTGGGCTGTAAAACATCGTCCATGACCTCCACATCTCCTGAGGTCAGCAGATCATAGAGCATATTGACGAGGCGCACCCGGTCGTCCATATCAAAGCCCGCCAGCCAATTTTCCATGGTCAGCCGGAAAAATCGGGAATTGGCATTCAGAGCATCCATTCTTGTGATGGCGGTTCCGCAGATATCCCAGCTGAAGGGGTCGTGCTGCATAATGCCAGTCTCATGGCTTTGGACAATGATCTCCGGCTCTGCCCGGTAGAGTACCACGCCAATCATGGAGCCCTGGGGCAAATAGGTGCGGATCTTCGGCAGAATGGCCTGATAGCCCGGGTCTTCCAGGAATTCCGCAGAAAAGCCGGGGCCCTCCTGATTGTAGACTTCCAGCACACGGTCCCGAATTACCGGTGCGCTCTGGGACACGGCATAAACCGCCACATTGCCGCCCTTGGAGTGACCGCTGACTCGGACGGGGCCGGAATGGGTCATGAGCACATCCTGCAAATACTGCTTTGCCAGGGCTTGAGACGGGATCACGGACCGGAAACTCATGCTCAGGTCCTCCTTCCAGCCCACCAGCGTATTGTCTGTGCCACGAAATGTGACGAACAGGCTACCGTCATCCAGTAAAAACGTGACTCCTGCAAACTGGGTATCCTGCTCTTTTATGAACTTGGGGCGATACTCGGTTATGCGGGTATTGCCAAAGCGGACGCTCTCCCCTGCCGCCTTCAGCAGGTCCAGATCCCGCTGCGCCCGCACATAGTCCGGCGGCTCCGGATAGGAAAAGAACTCCTCCACCGCCTCCGAAAAGGGAATGGCCTCCTCCGGGTGAAACGCTGCCCGGCCCCGGAAGGGAATATAGCTCAGAGTGGAAAAAATGACAGCATCCACCTCATTGGGCGGTGAAACCGTGAAGGGCAAGTCCCCCCGCCAGCGGATGTAATCCAGCATATCTGCCATAGAAGCGAAACCTCCTTATTGCTTACCAGTATAGCATTCAGGTTTGCAGAATTCAAGGTTGACAACAGCCGTACATTCAACTAAAATGTGGGCAAAAGCGTCCAAAGGCGGCCTTCTTCGCCAGACGCTTCAAAGGAGGATTTGATATGCAAACCCAAATTACGCGCGCCCAGGCCCTGGCGCTGCTGCAAAAGTACAACCAGGAGCCTTTTCATATCTTCCACGGCCTGACCGTAGAGGGCACTATGCGGTATTTTGCCCGGGAAATGGGCGAAGATGAAGATTTCTGGGGCCTGGTAGGACTGCTGCACGATGTGGATTTTGAAAAATATCCCGAGCAGCACTGCCTGAAAGCGCCGGAGCTTCTTTCTGAAATCGGTGCTGAGCCGGAATTCATCCACGCCGTCTGCTCCCACGGCTACGGAATCTGCTGCGATGTAGAGCCCACGCTGCCTATGGAAAAGGTGCTGTTTGCCGCCGACGAGCTGACGGGCCTCATCGGTGCCGCCGCCCGGATGCGGCCCAGCAAGAGCGTGATGGATATGGAGGTAGCAAGCCTCAAGAAGAAATTCAAGGACAAGAAGTTCGCCGCAGGCTGCTCCCGGGATGTGATCATCCAGGGGGCCGAGCGCCAGGGCTGGACGCTGGAAGAGCTGATGGAAAAGACCATTCTCGCCATGCGCAGCTGTGAAGACAGCGTCAACGAGGAATATAAATCCATTTGCGGCTAAAAATAGTTGAGGGGTTCTGCTTTTTCTGCCGAACCCCTCAGTTTTTTTATTCAAATGTGACTTTTCCGCTGTCGGCAAAGGTTCGCGGGGTGACGATGCCGTCGAACTGGATGATGAGCCCCTGGCCGTCTCTGGGAACACCGATGACGGTACCGGCTCCAAACACCGGATGGCGCACCCGCTTGCCGGTAACGTCCGAAGGGACGCATCTCTGCTCGCCCAAATCCTCTGTCTCCCGGACAATGGACTGGGTTTTCTCCTCCAGCCCCGGTTCCAGAGGCACGGCGTAGTCCACGTTTTCCTTTTCGGCGTTGAAGAGGAATCGGCTGGGATAGCGGAAAGAGCCGTCGTAGCTTGTGCCTGCCGCATCGGAGAGGAACAGGCGATCTCTGGCCCGGGTAAAGGCAACATAGCAAAGCCGCCGCTCCTCTTCCAGCTTTTCCCGGGTATTGGCCCGCTTGCCGGGGAAAATGCCCTCAGACAATCCGCACAGGAATACCACCGGGAATTCCAGGCCCTTGGCGGAATGGATGGTCATGAGCTTCACCGCCTGGGCCTTTTCACCGGTCTCCATATTGGTAAAGAGTGCGGCATGGTCCAGATAATTGCCCAGGGTCACGGTCTCCCCTGCCTTCATGGTAAAGTCGAAAATGGCCTGTTTCAACTCTGCCAGGTTGTCCAGGCGCTCTTCCTCTCCGGCAGAACGCAGCATGGCCTCGTAGCCGCTGTCGTGGAGAATTCCTGCCAGCAGGTCCGTCAGATCCATGTTGTCGTAAATAGCCCGGTATTTTTCAATCAGGCGGGCATAGTCCTTGGCGTGGCTTCTGCGGAAGGATTCCGTTTCCAGATTGGCAAGCAGCGCGTCATACAATGTGCAGCCCTTGGCAGCGGCATAGGCCTTCAGTGCGGCAATCCGGGTGCGGCCCACCCCCCGCTTCGGCTCGTTGACGGTGCGCAGAAAGCTGATATCATCCGGATGGTAGACCATGCGCAGATAGCTGAGCACATCCTTGATTTCCTTACGTTTATAGAATTCCACGCCGGAATAGAGAATATAGGGAATTTTATTCTTGATCAAGGATTCCTCCAGCGCCCGGGATACATAGTGAGCGCGGTACAGCACGCCCATATCGGAATAGGCGATTCCCTCCTCCGCCTCATGCAGGGCACGCATATTGGCGGTGATCCAGTCTGCCTCCAGGGCACTTGTCTTGGCGTGAAAATACAGCGGCTTCCGGTTATCGCCCCGGACGGCGGTGAGCCGCTTTTCCAGCCGCTCCCGGTTCTTTTCAATCAAGGCGTTGGAGGCCGCAAGAATCTGGGGGGCAGAGCGATAATTTTCGTTTAAGTAAATGGTCTTCGCCCCGGGATGACGGCTGGGGAATTCCAGAATGAACTTCACATCCGCCCCCCGCCAGGTATAGATGGTCTGGTCCGGGTCTCCCACCACGAAGAGGTTCTTATGGTAGCCGGAGAGAATATCCGCCAGAGAATACTGGTCCTTGTCGATGTCCTGAAACTCGTCCACCATGACATATTCCAGCCGCTGCTGCCATTTCTCCCTTACCTCCCGGCTGTGGTTGAGAATGTACAGGGCAAAATAGATCAAATCGTCAAAATCCAGGGCAAAGCACTTTCGCTGCTCGTAGAAATAACGGTAGAGAATTTTGTCTTTCAGGGTGGAAGCGCTTTGCGTCAGCTCCAGAAGGTGATTCATATCGGAATCGATGAGGGTTTTGACATACCCTCTGCCGCCCTTGCGCCAGCCGATATGGTCGATGGCCTCCTGGATGGTGATATCCCGGCCTGTAATGCCCAGATCCTCAAAAACCGTGGAGAGCATGGCCTTCTTATCCTCCTCATCCATGATGAGAAAGGTTTTGGGATAGCCTACCACATGGCAGTCCTCCTTTAGCAGGGAGACGCAGAAGCCGTGGAAGGTGGTGATCCTGGCCAGATCCTGGTCGGGCAGCTGCCGACGGATGCGCTTTTTCATCTCTGCTGCGGCCTTATTGGTGAAGGTCACGCAGAGAATATTGGCAGTGGAGATGCCCAGCATATCCACCAGATACATATACCGCGCCGTAAGCGTTTTGGTTTTTCCGGAGCCCGCACCGGCCACCACCCGGATATACCCTTCCGTAGTGGTCACAGCCTCTGCCTGGGCGGGATTGAGTTGAGAAAGATAGTCCATGGGTACCTCCAGGGAAATACGTTGCGTTCAGTATAAAACATATTATCGCAAATGTCCACTGTCTTTTCAGCAAAAACAAGGTTTTCTCAAAGAAGAACAAAAATTTTCAAAACCTCTTGCAATTCCCCTTTCCCGGTGCTATAATCGGCTCAATCCCACTTTGGAGGCAATTCCATGCTGAATCTGTTTGCAGCCAACTTTTATTACTACTATTACTTTTTTGAGGCAAAAAGGTAATAGAAATTTGTGCTGCAATTCTTTTGGGATGCGAAAATGAAGCCTTGCGCCGCACGAATTTCCGTGCGGCGCTTATTTTTTTGCAAGGAGCGGAAGGAAAATGATTGCGATTTTGAAAAACGGAACCACCCAGGAGCAGAAGGAGCACCTGATCCGGTGGCTGAAAAACCAGAATTTGGATGTTCACGTATCCGAGGGCACCCAGGTGACCATTCTTGGTCTGGTGGGTGACACCAGCCGGGTGGACATGGAGCTGCTGCAAAGCCTGGACATGGTGGAATCCGTGAAGCGTGTCACGGAGCCCTTCAAGCAGGCCAACCGAAAGTTCCACCCCAACGACACCATTGTAGAGGCAGGCTCCGCCCGGATAGGCGGCGGATATTTTGCCATGATCGCAGGTCCCTGTTCGGTGGAATCCGAAGAGCAGATCGTTGGAATTGCAAAGGCCGTGAAGGAAAGCGGCGCTACCATCCTGCGGGGCGGTGCCTTTAAGCCCAGAACCTCTCCCTACGCCTTTCAGGGCATGGGCGCTGACGGGCTGCGCCTGCTGGAAATTGCGAAGCAGGAAACCGGGCTGCCCATCGTGACGGAAATCATGAATATCAATGCGCTGGACCTGTTTGAAAACGTAGATGTGATTCAGGTCGGCGCCCGGAATATGCAGAATTTCGACCTTCTGAAGGAGCTGGGCAAGACGAAGAAGCCCATTCTCCTGAAAAGGGGCCTGGCCAACACCCTGCAAGAGCTGCTCATGAGCGCCGAATACATCATGAGCGAGGGCAATGAAAATGTGATCCTCTGTGAGCGCGGTATCCGGACCTTTGAAACCTACACCAGAAATACCATGGATCTGTCCGCCATTCCGGTGCTGCACGAGCTGAGCCATCTGCCTGTAATTGCAGACCCCAGCCATGCCACAGGCAAATCCAGACTGGTTTCTGCCATGTCCTGTGCCGCCGTGGCAGCGGGCGCGGATGGTCTGATGATCGAAGTCCACAATAATCCCGAAAAGGCTCTGTGTGACGGTGCGCAGTCCCTGACCCCCGCCCAGTTTAACGAGGTGGCCCGGAAGGTCCGCGCCATTCGGGAGGCCATGGTATGAAGGTTGGCATTTTGGGCCTAGGTCTGATTGGCGGCTCCATGGCCCGAGCCTATGCTGTGGCAGGTCACACGGTCTATGCTGCCGACCTGGACGAAAGCACCCTGTCCTTTGCCATGCTCTCCGGTGCGGTCCACGGACGGCTGGATGAGGAAACCATCCCGGCGTGTGAGCTGCTGCTGCTTGCAATCTATCCCGGCGGCAGCGCCAAATGGCTGGAGGACAACGGCCGCCTTGTGGATTCCGGTGCTCTGGTTCTTGACCTGTGCGGCATTAAGCAGGAGGTCTGCAAGCGCTGCTTCCCGGTGGCCCGGAAATACGGCTTTACCTTTGTAGGCGGTCACCCCATGGCAGGCTCCCATTTTTCCGGCTTCAAGTACAGCCGGGCGGATCTCTACAAGGGCGCGCCCATGGTTTTGGTGCCCCCCAGATTTGACGATATTGACCTTTTGCAGCGGGTAAAGGATGCTATGGCACCCTGCGGCTTTGGAATGTTCTCCGTTACCACTGCGGAGAAGCACGACAGGATGATTGCCTTTACCTCCCAGATGCCCCACGTTCTGAGCAACGCCTTTATCAAATCCCCCACAGCCCGGCAGCACAAGGGCTTCTCCGCCGGAAGCTACAAGGACCTGACCCGGGTGGCCTGGCTGAATGCACCCATGTGGAGCGAGCTGTTCCTGGAGAACCGGGACAATCTGCTATTCGAGCTGAACACCTATCTGGACAGCCTGACCGCCTATCGGGATGCTCTGGAAGCCAGGGACGGAGAACGCTTGACGGCCTTGTTGGAAGCGGGTAAAAAGGCAAAGGAGGAAGTGGACGGATGAGGAAACTATCGGTTGCAGCTTCCAAAAACTACGATATTCTGATTGGAAACGGCCTGCTGCCCCAGCTGGGCGGCTGTGTGAAGGCGCTTGAAAAAATTCAAACCGTAGCTCTGGTCAGCGAAACAACGGTCTATCCCCTGTTCGGCCAAGCCGCTGAGAAAAGCCTGGCAGATGCCGGGTTTCAGGTCAAAAGCTTTGTCTTCCCCGCTGGAGAGGCCAGCAAGTGTGCAGATACCTATTTGAAGCTTCTGACCTTTCTGGCCCGGAACCACCTGACCCGCACCGATGCCATCGTTGCCCTGGGCGGCGGCGTGGTGGGAGACCTGGCAGGCTTTGCTGCAGCAACCTATCTGCGGGGCATTCGGTTTGTACAGGTGCCTACGACCCTGCTTGCGGCGGTGGATTCCTCCGTTGGCGGCAAGACCGCCATTGATCTGCCAGAGGGCAAAAACCTGGTGGGTGCCTTCTGGCAGCCCAGCCTGGTGCTCTGCGATACTACCTGCCTGGACACTCTGCCGAAGGCCACCTTCCGGGACGGCTGTGCAGAGGTCATCAAGTATGGCATTCTCTTTGACCGGGATTTCTTTGACTATCTGTCGGAAACCGGAATGGAATTTAACCGGGAATACGTCATTGAACGCTGCGTTGCCATGAAGCGGGATGTGGTGGACCGGGACGAATTTGACGTTGGAGCCAGAAAGCTGCTGAATCTGGGCCACACCATTGGTCACAGCGTGGAGGCCAACAGCCGCTTCACTCTGTCCCACGGTCAAAGCGTAGCCATTGGCACAGCCATTGTGGCAAGAACCGCAGCGGCAAAAGGAATCCTTTCCATGGAGGACTGTGGCCGCATTCTCAAAACCCTGCGTGCCTATGGTCTGCCGGTGGAAACGGGTGACGCCCCCGAGATTCTGGCGGAAATTGCCCTTTCCGATAAAAAACGCAGCGGCGGCACCCTGGATCTCATTGTCCCGGAAGCCATCGGCTCCTGCAAGGTGCTCCCTGTCCCGGTTTCGGATGTGCTTGCCTGGATTCAGGAAGGAATGTAAGGCTATGGATATTACCATTACACCGGGGAAGCTCCACGGCACGGTTACTGCCATTCCCTCCAAATCCCAGGCCCACAGAATGCTGATCTGCGCCGCTTTTGCGGACAAAGAGACCGTCCTGCACTGCCCGGAAAGCAATCGGGACATTGATGCAACCGCCCAATGCCTGAATGCTCTGGGTGCAGAGATCACCAGACTCCCGGACGGTTTTTCTGTAAAACCTGTTCAGGAAATTTCCGAATCTGCCGTTCTCCCCTGCCAGGACAGCGGCTCCACATTGCGGTTTCTGCTGCCGGTGGCCGGGGCGCTTGGCTGCAACGCCACTTTTTTGATGACCGGCAGGCTTCCCCAGCGGCCTCTGAGCCCCATGTGGGAGGAGCTGGAACGCATGGGCTGCACCCTGACCCGGCCCACCGAGGCCACCATCCGCTGCACAGGGCGGCTGCGCCCCGGTGTTTACCGTATCAGCGGCGGGGTTTCCAGCCAGTTTATCACCGGTCTGCTTCTGGCCTGCGCCCTGATTCCCGGGGGAAGCCGCATTGCGGTTTTAGGAAAGTTGGAATCCGCCCCTTATGTGACCATGACGCAGCAGGCCATGGCGCTATTCGGCAAACCTGCCGAAGGCTTCACCGTTTCCGGCGGCGGCTTCCGCAGCCCGGGAGAGCTGACCGTAGAGGGCGACTGGAGCAACGCTGCCTTCTTCCTGGCGGCAAAGGCTCTGGGCAGCAGTGTCACCGTTCAAAACCTGAACCCGGATTCTCCCCAGGGGGACCGGGCCTGCGCCCGGCTTCTTCCGGCACTGGCCGCGGACAATCTGACCATCTGCGCTGCGGACATTCCAGACCTGGTGCCCATTCTGGCCGTGACTGCCGCCGCAAACCATGGAGCGGTCTTCACGGATATTCGGCGGCTGCGTCTAAAGGAATCAGACCGTGTGGAATCCGTCATTGCCATGCTGGAAGCGCTGGGCGGCAAAGCCTCCGCCACGGAGGATATCCTGACGGTTTGCGGTACCGGTCTGAAAGGCGGAACCGTGGACAGCCGAAACGACCATCGCATTGCCATGGCAGCAGCCATAGCGGCCACGGTGTGTCAAAAAGGCGTTACCATTCTGGGGGCACAGTGCGTAGAAAAATCCTACCCCAGATTCTTTGAAGAATTTCGAAAACTAGGAGGCAGCTATGAGCAGCACCTACGGTGAACATCTAAAGCTATCGATTTTCGGCCAGTCCCACGGCGCGGGCATTGGCATGGTTCTGGACGGTATTCCGGCAGGACTGGGCGTAGATCTGGCGGCATTGCGCGCCTTTCTGGCCCGCCGCGCTCCGGGACAGAATGCATACTCTACCCCCCGCAAGGAGGCAGACGCACCGGAATTTCTCTCCGGGCTGGAGGAGGGCGCCACCTGTGGAGCCCCCATTGCAGCGGTGATCCGCAATACAAACACCCGCTCCGGGGACTATGCCAATCTGAAAGACTGCCCCCGGCCAGGCCACGCCGATTACACGGCGCAAATCAAATACCATGGGCACCAGGACGCTGCCGGCGGCGGCCACTTCTCCGGGCGGTTGACGGCCCCCCTCTGCATTGCAGGCGGACTGTGCAAGCAGTGGCTGGAACGCAAGGGAATTGTCATCTCTGCCCACATTGCCATGATTGCAGACATCTGGGATACGCCCTATGACCCCGTCTCTCCGGCAACGGACCGGGTACTATCTCCCTTTCCAACGCTGGATGCCGGGAAAGGCGAACAAATGCAGGCGCGCATTGTCCAGGCAAAGGAAAATCTGGACAGCGTCGGCGGGATTGTAGAGTGCGCCGTCACAGGCCTTCCTGCCGGGCTGGGAGAGCCCATGTTCGGCGGTATGGAGGGAAGGCTTGCCCAGATGCTCTATGGCATACCGGCTGTCAAGGGCGTGGAGTTTGGAGCGGGTTTTGGGGTGGCCTCTCTGCGGGGCAGCCAAAGCAACGACCCCTTCCGGGTGGAAGACGGAAAAATCGTCACCCAGACCAACAACTGCGGCGGAATTCTGGGGGGAATTACCGATGGAATGCCCCTAATTTTCCGGGCTGCTTTTAAGCCCACCCCCTCCATTGCACAGGCCCAGAAAAGCGTTCGTCTCTCCACACTGGGGGAATGCACCCTGGAGGTCAAGGGACGGCACGACCCCTGCATTGTTCCCCGGGCAGTCCCCGTGGTGGAGGCTGCCGCTGCCATTGTGCTGATGGACATGCTTTTGGCAGACGGTTTTTTCAGAGATTAGGAGTTGAAAGATATGGATTTAACGGAACTGAGAGGCCAGATTGACGAAATTGATGACGAAATCATCAAGCTGTTTTGCCGCCGCATGGACATTGCCGCCCAGGTAGCAGACTACAAAAAGGCCAACAATCTGCCCATTTTCATGCCCGCCCGGGAGCGGGAAAAGCTTCAGGATGTGGCGCAAAAGGCTGGCCCGGAAATGGCCGCCTACACGAGAACGCTGTACTCTATGCTCTTCGAGCTGAGCCGCAGCTATCAGGCCAAGCGCAACGGCGGCAACCGCGCCCTTTATGAGAAGGTCAGCAAGGCCATTGAGGAGACACCCAAGCTCTTCCCGCAGCAGGCCCAGGTAGCCTGCCAGGGCGTTGAAGGGGCCTACTCCCAGCTTGCCTGCGAAAAGATCATCAAAAATCCCATGATTCTCTATTTCAAGACCTTCGACGGGGTCTTCCAGGCTATCGAGCAGAGGCTGTGCAAGTATGGCATCCTGCCCATTGAGAATTCCACCGCTGGTTCAGTGACCAAGGTGTACGATTTGATGATTCAGCACAATTTTTACATCGTCCGCACCTTCCGGCTGAAGGTGGACCACAACCTGCTGGCTTCGCCGGGGGCAAAACTGGAGGATATTCGGGAAATCTATTCCCATGAGCAGGCCATCAATCAGTGCGGCAGCTTCCTGCACGGGCTGAAAAATGTGAATGTGGTTGCCGTGGCCAATACCGCCGTGGCAGCGGAAATGGTGGCCTCCTCCGGCCGCAAGGATGTGGCAGCTATCAGCAGCCGGTCCTGCGCAGAGCTCTATGGTCTGCAAAATTTGGCAGCCTCCATTCAGGACAAGGGGAACAACCGCACCCGCTTCATCTGCATCAGCAAGGACCTGGAAATCTACCCGGGTTCGGACAAGACCAGCATCATGATGGTGCTGAACCACAAGCCTGGCGCACTGTACAAGGTCCTGGCAAGAATCTATGCTCTGGGAATTAATGTAACCAAGCTGGAATCCCGGCCCATTCCCGATCGGGAATTCGAATTCATGTTCTATTTTGACCTGGAAACCTCCATCTACTCCGAGGAGTTCGTGCAGCTGATCTGTGAGCTGGATGATTTCTGCGAGGAATTCAAATACCTGGGCAGCTTTACGGAGGTGGTCTGATGCAGTGCGGTTTGCTTGGCAGAAAGCTTGGCCACAGCTATTCTCCCCAGATTCACGCCATGCTTGGCTCCTACGGCTATGCGCTCTTTGAAAAAGAGCCGGAGGCGCTGGAGGATTTTCTGAAAAATGGCGATTTTACGGGACTGAACGTGACCATTCCCTATAAAAAAGATGTGATCCCCTTTCTGGACGAGCTGTCGGACCGTGCAAAGAGGCTCGGAGCCGTGAATACCATCGTCCGTAAGCCGGACGGAAGACTCATTGGGCACAATACGGATTATTTTGGCTTCGAGACCATGCTGGCTGACTCCGGAATTGACGTGCAGGGCAAGAAGGCCCTGGTTTGCGGCAGCGGCGGTGCCTCCAATACGGCTGTGGCTGTGCTGCGGGAGCATGGCGCCCATGTGGTGATTTTGTCCCGCTCCGGGCCGGATAATTATCAAAATCTGGAACGGCACACGGATGCCGCGCTGGTCGTCAACGCCACCCCTGTGGGGATGTATCCCAATGTGGATGGCGCAGCCATAGAGGACCTGTCCCTTTTCTCAAAGCTGGAGGGTGTGCTGGACCTCATCTACAATCCCGCCCGGACAAAAATTTTGCTTGCGGCAGAAAAGCAGGGCCTGAAAACAGAGAACGGCCTGAAAATGCTGGTGGCCCAGGCCAAGGAAAGCGCCGAATGGTTCACCGGTGCAAAAATCGACGACGGTGTAATCAGCACCATCTATAGCTCCCTTCGGGCACAGATGGAGAATGTGATTCTCATCGGTATGCCCGGATGCGGCAAGACCACCGTGGGTGCCATTCTCTCCAGGATACTGGGGAAAAAGTTTCTCGATGCCGACACGGAGCTGGAAGCCCGTGCCGGGCGGCCCATCACAGAAATCATCCCCCAGGACGGCGAGGCCGCCTTCCGGAAGCTGGAATCGGACGTTTTGAAGGACCTGGGCAAGCTGTCCGGCCTGGTGATTGCCACCGGCGGCGGCTGCGTGACGATTCCTGCCAATTATGAGGCCCTCCACCGCAACGGCACCATCGTCTGGCTGAAACGAGACCTGGATGCACTGCCGACGGACGGCCGTCCCCTGTCCCAAGCGGGGAAGCTGGAAGCCATGTATCAAAAGCGCGCACCGATGTATGCAGCATTCAGCGATTTTTCCGTGGAGAATACACTCTCCCCCGAAAAGACAGCTGAGGAAATCTGCCAAAGACTTTCAGAAGGGAGAACCGCACAATGAAGATTCTGGTTCTGAACGGACCGAATATCAATATGGTTGGAATTCGGGAGCCGGGGATTTACGGCAAGCAGACCTTTGCCGATCTGCTGCAGCTCCTTGACGACACGGCAAAGGAGCTGGGCGTGGAGTTTGAGCAATTCCAGTCCAATCACGAGGGCGCTCTGGTGGATAAGATTCAGGAGAGCTACGGCAAGGTAGACGGCATTGTCATCAACCCCGCCGCCTATACCCACACCAGTGTTGCCATTCTGGATGCGCTGAAAGCCGTGTCCATTCCGGCTGTGGAGGTCCACATTTCCGATGTGGACGCCCGGGAGCCCTTCCGGCAAGTCTCCTATGCCGGGATGTATTGTGAGAAAACTGTCAAGGGGCAGGGCCTCCAAGGCTATGCCGTGGCCATGCGCTACCTTTGGGAGAAGTATCATCATTGACTTTTCCCAGGTAAGTGTGCTATTCTAGGAGCATACTTTTGAAAGACAAGGGTGAGTATATTGCAAACAATTTGCCTTTTGAATGACTCCTTCCCCCCGGTCATTGACGGCGTGGCCAATGCGGTTTTGAATTACGGGGAAAACCTTCATGCGCTGGGGGACGATCCCATTGTCGTCACCCCGGAATATCCCGGCGCGGACGATGGGGGCTACCCCTTCCCTGTTCTGCGCTATCCTGCCCTAGATCTGCGCAGCATGACCGCCGGATATATGGCGGGCGTTCCCTTTGCGCCGGAGGTTATGCGGCAGCTGACCGAGCACAAGCCGGCGTTGCTGCACAGCCACTGTCCCATTGTCTCCACCATGCTGGGTCGGGAATTCCGGCAGGTACTGGATGTGCCCCTGGTCATGACCTATCACACCAAGTTCGATGTGGATATTGCGAATCTCATCCACTCCAAGGTGCTCCAGGAAAGCAGCAAGCGCGCCCTGGTGGAAAACATCAATGCCTGCGACGAGGTCTGGGCCGTCAGCCGTGGGGCTGCGGAAAATCTGCGGTCGCTGGGCTATGAGGGCGAATGCGTCATTATGCAAAATGGTGTCGATCTGCCCCGGGGCAGGGTCAGCGAGGCGCTGGTTCAAGAGGTCACTTCCGGCTTGGATTTGCCCGGAAACGTGCCTGTTTTTCTGTTCGTAGGCCGGATCATGTGGTATAAGGGCCTGCGCATTATTCTGGATGCCATGGCCGCACTGAAAGCCGGAGGAAAGGACTTCCGCATGGTCTTTGTCGGCGGCGGTGGAGACTTTGAGGCTGTAAAAAGCTACAGCGAGAGTCTGAATCTGCAGGACAAGTGCTTTTTCCCAGGCCCGGAGGCGGACCGGGAAAAGCTCCGGGCCTGGTATTGTCGGGCAAATCTTTTCCTGTTCCCCTCCACCTTCGATACCAACGGTCTGGTAGTCCGGGAGGCTGCGGCCTGCGGCCTGGGCGCTGTGCTGATTGGCGGCAGCTGTGCCGCCGAGGGCGTTACCGACGGGCGCAACGGCCTGCTGATTGAGGAGAATGCCGAGAGCATGGCCGCCTGCCTGCAAAAGCTGGATATCCCCACCATGACGGTCATCGGGCAGCACGCCCAGCAGGAGCTGTATATTTCCTGGGAAACGGCTGTGGACATTGCCCGGGAGCGGTACGAAGTGGTCATTGACCGCTACCGCAGCGGCGGCTATCCCACCCACCACCACGGACTTGACTCGGTCTTTAAAGTCAACGGCGAGCTGATGGAGGGTCTGTGCCGCCTGGAAGAGCGGCGGGACGCCCTGCACAAGAAATTTACGGACAAGGTCCATGAAATGAAGCATATTCTGTAAGCACTCCCGGAGAGGCTTCTACAAAACACAAAAGAAAGCGGCGAATCACAATGCGTACCATTTATGTCCCCGAAAACTATACGCCCGCGCTGGATGCCTATGACACCCAGCGGGCCATTGCCTACATCAAGCAGACCTTCCAGCAGGAATTTTCCAATGCGCTGAACTTGAAGCGCGTGTCCGCCCCCCTGTTCGTCACCGAGGATTCCGGCCTGAACGACAATCTGAACGGCTATGAGCGGCCTGTCAGCTTTGATATTCCCGCTGTAGGCAAGGATGCCCAGGTGGTGCACTCCCTGGCCAAGTGGAAGCGCCTGGCTCTGAAGCGATACCATTTCACCGTTGGCAACGGCCTGTACACCGATATGAACGCCATCCGCCGGGATGAGGAACTGGACAATGTCCACTCCATCTATGTGGACCAGTGGGACTGGGAGAAGATCATCACCCGGGAGAATCGGAATCTGGATTACCTGAAGCTCATTGTAGAGGCCATTGTTCGCTCTATCTGCGACACCAATGACCGGCTCCATGTCCGTTTTCCGCAGCTTACCCTGCGCATGAACCGGGAGGTCAGCTTTATCACGGCTCAAGAGCTGGAGGACATGTACCCGGACCTGACCCCATCCCAGCGGGAAAACGCCTATGTTCGGGAGCACCCCACTGCCTGCATCATGCAGATTGGCGGGGCGCTGCGCTCCGGCAAGCCCCACGACGGCCGCGCCCCGGACTATGACGACTGGAGCCTGAACTGCGACATCTTCTTCTGGAACCCGGTCCTGAACCGGGCGCTGGAAATCTCCTCCATGGGTATCCGCGTGGACGCGGAAGCCCTGGACCGGCAGCTGACCGTTGCAGGCTGCGACGACCGGCGGAAGCTCCCCTTCCACCAGATGCTCCTGCACAATGAACTGCCCCTGACCATTGGCGGCGGCATCGGCCAGTCCCGGCTTGCCATGCTGCTCATGGGCTGCGCCCACATTGGCGAGGTGCAGTCCAGCATTTGGGATCAGGAAACCATGGACACCTGTGAAAAAGCAGGCATTCCGCTGCTGTAAAAAAGCTACGAAAAGGGCGGCAAACTCTGCCGCCCTTTTTCCGCGATTTTTTGAAAGGAACCCAACTATGAAGCGATTCCGAAAGGTCTACTTGGAGATTTCCAACCGGTGCAACCTGCGCTGTGCCTTCTGTCCCGGGACCAAGCGCAAAAGCGGTGCCATGGATGCGCTCCACTTTGCGGCTGCCCTTCAAAAGCTGCGCCCCTATACGGACTATCTCTATTTTCATCTCATGGGAGAACCCCTGTGTCACCCAAATCTGGAGCAATACCTATCCTTAGCGGCAGAAGCGGGCTTCAAAGTCATCCTGACCACCAACGGCACATTGCTCTCTTCCCGGCAGGATATCCTTTTGAACGCCCCAGCCCTGCACAAAATCAATATCTCCCTCCACGCCTTTGAAGCCAACGATCTGGCTGTGCCCTTTGAAAGCTATCTTTCTGACTGCATTGTATTCGGGCAAGCGGCACAGAGCAAGAAAATCGTGGTATACAGGCTTTGGAACAACGGCGGCGCGGATGAACGGAACCGGGAGATTCTGGATGCGATGCACCGGGGCTTCCCGGGCAATTGGCTTCCCGGCAGACGGGGCACCGCCCTGGGCGACCGGATTTTTCTGGAGCCGGGGGATAAATTCGACTGGCCGGACCTGTCCGCACCGGAGTATCCCGCTCCCTACTTCTGCTATGGCCTGCGGGACCAGCTGGGCATTCTTTGGGACGGCACTGTGGTGCCCTGCTGCCTGGACCACGAGGGGGACCTGGCCCTTGGAAATCTCTTTGAGGAGGACCTGGATGCCATTCTGGCGTCCCCCAGAGCCAAAGCCATCTACGATGGCTTCTCTAAGAAACAAGCCGCCGAAGCCCTCTGCCGCCGCTGCGGCTATGCTGCAAGATTTCAATAAGCCAAAAGGCGTGACCGGAAAAGTCACGCCTTTGCTTTTTATCGTTTCAGCAGCTTCTTTGCCGTCCGGATAACCTGGGTCGGGATAGACAGCCGGATGGCTTCTTTCATGGGCAGCTTGCGAAGATACCGTTTGCCAACCTGCTCCAGGGGCAGCGTATCCAGCGCACTGAGCACCTCTTCCCGCTGCTGCGGCTTTGCGGGAGAACGAATCATAGCCTTGTTGGCCGTCAGCGCTTGATCTACGGTAACGGATCTTGTCTGCAAGGGCAGGGCATCAAAGGCGCGCTGCCCCTTTTCGGAATGAACAAAGACCAGGGAGAGCCCCGTGTCATCGTCCAGGTCCGGGCACACCACGTCGCAGCCCCAGAAATCCCCCAGGGTCAGATCACTTCTGCGGTGCAGCTTTCTGGAGGGACACCTATAGCAGCTGGGCCGCAGGCAGAGATCCTGCAAAAACAGCTGCAAATAGGTATCGAAATACAGCTTTTTCGCGTATTGTTTTCCATTTTCAAAGGTCAGCGCCATGGAAAAGCTCTTCCAGCCCTGGCGCTTATCCCGGAAGGATACCCGGGTGACTCTGGAACCATAGCGGTGCTGCTGGCAGTCCAGGTATTTTTGCCAGAGCTTTTCCGAGGGAACGCCATGGCAGATCACATCCGCCGTTACGAGATTTTCATAGTCCCGGCCCAGAAAATGCAGCAGTCCCTCAATTTGGCAGGGGGTACCTGTGAACAGCACGGCCCGACCGGCCTCCAGTGCCTCTTTCGCCTGCCGGAAGCAATTTCCCACATGGCTTTGCAGGTATTTGCTGCCCTGAAGCCTTGGCAGATCCCCTTCACTGTCGATTGCCGTGTGAACAGCGATCTTGCTGTCCTCTGCCATGGCAGCACCAAAGACCAGCCCGCCTTGGGCAAGGGTTTGCCTGGCCAACTGGGCGAAAATGCCGCCGGAGGAGCTCTCCGCCCGGTCCTTATCTGGCCCATAGGCGGCAAAGGCCTTCGGCTCCCCTGCCGGTTCCGCCTGAGCGTGCGAGACGGGACAGACCTTTTCACAAAGGCCGCAGGAGATACATCGCTCGGAATCTGCCTTGGGGTAATCAAATCCTTCCCCATCCCGCACCATGGTGATGCAGCTTTGGGGGCAAATCTGGGCGCAGGCGGCACAGCCGCAGCAGTCTTCTTTCTGTGTCACATTAACCACGGGACATCCTCCTCCTCATTTTTTGCAGGGGCTTCTGCACCAGAGCCTTTTCCTCCCGGTTCAAGCCCAACAGCCACATACTGGCGCAGTAAACCAAGGTATACAGCGCAATTCCCGAAAGAAACTGCCAAATATTCCCGAAATGCCAGCATTTCAAAATCCAAACGCCCAGGACGGCAGGTGCAAGCATCCCCCGGGAAAGAAGCGCAATGCTTTTCCAGAAGCCCAAAATATCCAGGTGCAGCCTGCGGGCGTAAAATACATTCATAATCAGTCCGTTGCCGATGACCAGGCTGATGGTTGTTCCCAAGGCAGCACCCGGAGGGCCAAACCGCCGGGCAAGGGGAATGCTGACCAGCACATTCAGCAGCGCCATAATGGAATAGATAACGGAGCGGAAACGGTGCTGATTCATAGCCCGCTGAATCTCAATGCCCAGGTTCTGAATCAGAGGCACCAGGGCAGGCAGAATCAGCAGCAGCGCCACGGGATAGGCCTGGGCATAGCTCTCGGTGGCATAGATATTCGTAATGAAGTACCGGCCGAAGACCACAAAGCCCGAGGCAATGAGCATCAGAATCAAATATTGCACCCGCCCAACCCGAAGGAAGAGCTCGGAAAACCGCCCTGCCTTATCTGGGTCGCTGTCCGCTGCAATGCGATGAACTCTGGGCGCAAAAACGGCGGAAATCGCCGTGGAGAAGCTAATGAACAGAGAATTGATCTGGGAGCCCACACCATAGACGGCCACAGCATCCGTGCCGGATACCCGGCCAAGAATGAACTTGTCTACGGACCAATTGATTTGATTGATGACCATATTCAAAAACAGAAAAAAGCTGAATCCGGCAATTTCCCGCAAACAGGCGAAATCAAAGCCATCAAACCGGAACCGAACGTCCAGCTTTTTGACGCAGTACCAGGCGCTTACCGCCAGCTTTGCAACGGTCAGTATGGTGGTAACGCTGACAACTGCAACCGAGCCAAAGCCCATAAGCAGCAGCGGCAGGCACAGCAGCGGGTTGAAAATCACGCTGGCCAGGGTCACAAGCTGCTGAAACAGAAACTTCTCATGGGCAGTAACCATGGATTCCAAAAGGCCTGCCGGAAACGTCAGGGCAATGTTGACGACCAGAATGGCCATGAGCACCTTTGCCGTATTCAGCTCTGAGGCTGTCAGCTTGCTGCCAAAGAGCGTTCTTGGAAATTGCAGCAGCACCATACCGCAGACCAATGCTGCAAGGGACATCAGCAGAAAGACCGAAAGAAACATCCCATTAAGCCGCGCGATGCCCACTGTGTCATTCTTTGCCTTGCGCTGGGAATAAAAGCGCAGATAGGCCCCTGTAAAGCCAAGGCTGAACAGGCTGAGATAGCTGACCACGCTGCCGACCAAGGTATATAGGCCGTATTCACTCTGCCCCAGCAGGCGGATCATCAATGGGGTATACAGCAGCTGCACGGCCATATTCAGTCCCGTAGACACATAGGACAGCACGGCCCCCAGCTTCAGCTGATTGGAAGGTTGGTTCAAAAGGTGTTCCTCATTTCTTACGAAGGTTTTCGGTCAAATACGCCAGAGACTCCGTTCTGCGGCGGCTCAGGGTCGCGTCTGCCTGGGTGAAGTCGATTTCCGGGAAGGCGTGCAGCAGGCTCAGGGCTTCGGTTGTAAAGAGCTGCCCCAGCAGCGCATATTCCGTCAGGAAATCCGTCAGGCGGCTGCCCATGGTCGTGCTGCCATCCGTTGCAAACCTGGGGAGCACCGCGAAGGGGCGGTGGTAGATCAGGCTGAATACCGCAGCATGGAAGGAATCCGTAATCACCATGGAGGCATTGCGAATCAAACCAACAAACTCCGCAGGACCGCCGGAGAGCATTTGCGCATCCCCAAAGGAAAGATCCTCCTGCCGGAAACCCGCCAGGTGCGGCAGGGTCACCAATGGCAGGCCCAGATTCCTGGCCGCTGCCCGGGCTGCGTCTCTGGTCTGCTGCCCCGCCCCCAAAAGGTAGCACAGCACATAGGGCCCCTCTTTCGGCGCACGCATCTCCCTGTCCCACTGCTCCTGCGTCAGCAGCAGCACCGGATCAGCTACAACCACCGCTTCCCTGCCGCTTACTCTTCTCAGGTCCTCCACGCTACTTTTCTCCCGCAGGGAAAGACCGTCCAGCCGGGCCGCGTTTTTTCCCAGCTTTTTCAGGAACTTTGGATTCAGGTTCTTGCTTGGCATACTGGGCGCATAGGAGAATTTCTGCACCGTCTCCGGTACAAAGCCCAAGGACATGGCATCCAGTGCGCAGTAATAGTAGCCCGTGCCGAATTCGTTCCAGATCTGGTCGCCGCCGCAGACAAAGCAGTCATATTGGGAAAGGGCGTCTTGAATGGTTTCCGGGGTAAACAGGCTGCTGTTGTGAGGCGTTTCCAAGGCAAAATTGTCATAATCCTGCTGCCGTACAGCCAGTTCCTTTTTCAAATCTTCAGGGATTTCCGGAAAAACCGGCGCAGGACCGCCGCGCAGCTTTTCCGCGCCGAGGTAAGCAATATTTTTCAAGACACGTTCCGGGAAGCTCTTTTTCATCCAGCTTCCGCTGTAGGCAAAGGGCAGCTGCTCTGCGGACCATCCGGGAACATTCTCAATGGCCCGGACCAGAGCTCTCGCCTGGAGCTGGCCGCCGGGATTGCGGTTTTCATAGTAAAGCGTCAGAATTCCAGCCTTCATGGCAGTTCCTCTTTTCCGGAAGTATAATTTCCGCATTTATTGTACCATAAAGCAGCCATCGATGCAACCCCGGAACACTCTTGCGAAACAGCGTGGCGTATGATATGATAAGGAAAATGACGAAAGACAAAGAGGGATTCACCGTGAAAAAAGCCATTTTATTCGATTTGGACGGAACGCTTACCGATTCCGGCGAGGGCATTATCAACTGCGCCCAGTATGCCTTCCAGCAGATGGGCTATCCCGTACCGCCCCGGGAGGAGATGGGCGTTTTTGTAGGCCCGCCCCTGTGGGATACCTTCGAAAAATTCGGCATTCCGAAGGAGCAGACGGATGAGGCCGTCCGGATTTTCCGCAGCCGGTACGTGCCCATCGGAAAATTCGAAAACACCCCCTACCCCGGTATCCGGGAGCTTCTGGAGCGCCTGAAGGAAATGGGTTTTCTTCTCTATGTGGCCACCTCGAAACCGGAGACTACGGCCGCAGAGATTCTGGAACACTTCGACCTGGCGAAATACTTCGATCGAATTTGCGGCGCGGACCTGGAAAAGAAGCGGAACAGCAAGGATGCCGTCATCGAATACCTTCTGGGCCTTGCGGGCAGCGATGCCGACATGACCATGGTTGGCGACACAGAGTATGACGTTCTCGGCGCTGCCACCCACGGCATCCCCACCATTGGCGTCAGCTGGGGCTATGGCGATGTGGCTGCCATGCGTGCAGCCGGTGCAAAAGCCATCGCGGATACAATGCAGGCGCTGGAAGCTTATCTGACAGAAGGCAAAAAAGAGGGCTGCCAACGCTCCTTGCTGGTAAGACAGTAAAATTAAATTTCTTGGAACAGGCATGATCGAAATCATGCCTGTTCCGCTTTTAGCAGCTCCTCCACGGGGTATAACCAACGAGGTCATTTATATGCACCCTCTGTCTGTGTTCGGCACTGGACTTATCTGGCGCTTCTACTGCCAGATAAGTCCAAGATTTTGACATTGGGCAACCCATAGGCGGACGGATTTTTCACCACAATGTAACATTTGCTTCCATCAAGCGACAATTCAATTCATACAGTGCTGTGCGATTTGAATCCCATTTCAGTTTATTGTTTGTTTCTTCATAGGTCAGCCAAACGCACTCGGTATGTTCGTGAGAAAGTTCAATATCTTTTCGGCACTCAAAACCGAAAGAGTATTCAGGAATGACATAGATATCCTTTCCCCAATGCCGGCGGTGCTTTTCCGATATAACTGTAGCAGGAATATATGCCAAACTCTTAAGTTCCACCCACTTGCCAGAGCACACTCCACCTTCTTCAAAGGTTTCTCTTTTTGCCGCTTCTAATGGCGTTTCGTTATCCTCACCGCCCCCGGCAATAAACTGCCATTGGTCGTGATCTGCACGATGGAAGACACAATAATATGGACAACGATTGATGATACGGTATGGTATGGAAAGAATTTGAAATGGCGCTCTCATGATATTTCTCCTTAGCACGAATGTTTTTTGAGATAGCAAAACAGACGAACGCCGTCAATGGTCAAGGTGAACAGCTGCGCCGCCATTGACTTCCGTCCGTCCGTTTCACTTTTGGGCAGACAAGGCGGCGTTAGCCGCCGATTTCCATTCGGGAAATGGCGCTTGCTATTATGGAAAGGACGAATAGCAAGCACAGCAGGTGTAGCTACACTCTGCGATTTTTGCAAAATCCAGTTTGCTTGCTAACCCCATAGATGGAGTTAGCAAGCAATGCACGGCGGTACCCACTCGTGCAAAAACTTGTTGGGGCGCGGGTCGCCAGTGGCGACCTCAAAATGCAATGCATTTTGAAGCGCTTGACCGAGCCGACAGGCGAGACCATCCCAAACCCTTCAACAATTTTGGAGAAAGTGGCTGCGCTCCTGCGGAGCTGTTCCTCATAAAAATCGTAATAAGACAGTCACGACTTTTATGGTTCTCCCTGTTTAGAGATTTTCTCGCAATCGGCAGTTGAGAAAGTCCCCTCCATAGCCATGGTGCGAAGATAGGCACTAAGATTACCCGTGCCGGACTCCATCATTCGCTGCTTGATGGCAGTAAGCTCTTTTCGTCTACAAAGAATTTGACCTGTATCGGTCGCTTGCGATTCTTGTTGTCTGGCATAAATGCTATCCTATCCCTGTTAATTTATCCTCTTGTCCGTAGTGAAAAGCTTTACTGTGTCTGTTGGATTCTTCAATTCGTTCTTGAAGAATTCCGGATATATCTTAATGTCCTCATCGAGCGAAGCCCACACCAAGTGTTCTTTGCTGTTATCTTCCATAAAGCTTTCGCTGATCGGCGCAAAAGAGTCAGGCACTTTCATATAGAAGAAAAGCGAAATCTCATAAATCAGCTTGTTCCGATTGGAAGGCACGTCGCCATTGAAGTAGTTTTCATGCACAAAGCCAAGGCGGTCAATTTCCATCTGAACACCTGTTTCCTCCAACACTTCACGGACGACAGCCTCTTCTGCTGTTTCACCGAATTTTACCCTGCCGCCAACGGAGTAGAGATAGTCTCTGTCATTACCAACCATCAAAATCTTTCCTTTTTTCATGATGATTGCGCCGACACGAATATTCAAAATCCCATCGTCACAGGCTACGCACATATCTTTGTTCATTGTTCTTTCACCTTATCACCGTTTTGCTATTTCAAGACATGCCTCCACGCGCTGCCTTCTTGATAGTAGAAGAACTCGCTCAGATTTTCTTCTATGAAAACCCGGAGCATATCACGCATATCCAAAGACAACTTGAGATTAGGCAGATTGGCAATATCTTCCCACCAAACCCGACCTTCGGAGCTGGAATGTAATTCGCCATCAAAACAAGTTGTCTTATAAAGCAGCACAACAAACCTGCACTGATTTTCACACCAGTCTTTGATACCGCAGAGCTGGGGGGAACGGATATGCAGTCCAGTTTCCTCCTGCACCTCACGAATCACGGCATCCGTAAAGGATTCTCCCGACTCTATATGCCCTCCGGGGAAGGTGATGCCCGGCCAGTCCCGCTTTTTCCGGTCGATCACGACAACTCGGCTGCCATCACAGATCATGCACATATTTGTAAACTCAACCGTTTCAAACATCACATTAACCTTTCATAAATCCGCAGCAACCGATTTCGGAAAATTCATAGAACCCCATCGACTTGTAAAAAGCAATGGTTTTCGGCGTGTTGTCTGTTGCCAACTGAATCTGGCGAACATGGCTGTATCGGCTCAGAATGGCTTGTAAGAGTGCAGAGCCGAAACCTTTTCGCTGATGCTCCGGAAACACCAATATGTCTTGCACAAACACGATGGTATGACCATCGCCCACAGTGCGAATGATACCAAGAAGCTGATCACCCTCATAAGCGGCAAGGGTCAGCATAGAGCTTTCAAAGCCTTTACGCAGTACCTCCGGCTGATCGGTGTAGGCCGTCCAGCCAACACTCGTGTATATGCGCAGAATCTCTGATTCGTTGTAAGTTTTATATTCTCTGATTTCCATATTAAGTAACCTCCATTCGAATTTTACGGAAACTGTTACTTGTCTCTGCGCAATCTCATGGTCTGTTCTCCTCGCTGTTGAATGCAAATACTAAAGTAATTATACCACCAAGACACAAGCTTTTCCACCCTTTTCGTTATCCTTGCTTTACAGCGCAAAAAACAGGTGATTCTCAACCCTTAGATGTAAAAACAGGCGGCCTCCAACCAATGTTGAATGTCGCCTGTTTTGTCCACTCCTGTCTGACAGATGCCGATTTCGTAATTTTCTCAAATTACTGTCTTATCGGCACACGCCGAAGCATCCTTGGCTTTGTGGATGCTTAGCAGCCTTTTGATTCGTTACGCGCTGAGGCTCGTCCGCAGAAGCGTAAGCGCCTCCGGACCGGTGATCCCCATGACGGCTTCCAATTCTCCGGCAAGGATTTTCTCTGCGTCATGGAGGAAATTTTCGTCACACATATGCAGCCGTCGCCCGGCTGCTTTCTGGGCAGACCGGTGGGCATAGATGGAATACACCGTTTGCAGCAGCGTTTCCCGGGTTCCGGAGCCGGTGAGCTCCCGGTAGGACTGTTTGCGCTTATTCTCATCCTGAATCCAGGAAACCGTGTGGACCTTCGGTGATGCAAGGAGCGCTTCCCACGCTTCCTTCGAGATGAGCCCGGACACTCTGGACATGGCAGCCTCATTCTGCATGGGCACCATATATTGGCTGCCCTGCTTTCCAACCGGCTCCAAAACCAGATATTGCTGACTGACTCTGTTCACCATTCGCTCCTGCACTTCTTTGACCCGGCACACGCCATGAATCCCATAAACCACAAGCTCACCCAACTGAAACACGGGAAAAACCTCCTCTTGACAAATTATCTTAATAGTGATATGATATCAAATTTTGGTTCGGAAAGCAAATGGTGATTTTGCCAAATTTTCAGAGATTTCTTCTACACTATTCACAAATTTTCCGTAAAAGCGGCATTTTCTCCACTTTTTGAGGCATTTTTTAGAATTGCAGCTCTATGCCATAATGCCGCAGCCAGAAGTCAATTTGCAGGAAATATGCAATCTTTTGAGGCCGTGCCATAAGCTGCCCATACCAGGGCCAGGGGCTTTGGCTATCCAGGACCATTTTGAGCGCTTCCCTGTCCACAAGGGCGAATAGCGGAGAATCCGCAGAAAGCACAGCCTGCATTTTTTCCTCCAGCAATGTCTCATAGCGAGGATCGAAGGTTTTCGGATAGGGGCTCTTTTTTCTGTGGGCCACCGCTTCCGGGAGCAGGTCCCCACAGGCATAGCGCAGCAGGCCCTTCTCTTCCCCCTGATAGTCCTTGTATTCCCAGGGCACACCATAGAGATATTCCGCAATGCGGTAATCGCAGAAGGGCACCCGTACCTCCAAGCCGCTGAACATGCTCATCCGGTCCTTCCGGTCCAGAAGGGTCTGCATAAACCAGCGGAAATTCAGGTTTACCATTTCCTTCATGCGCCGCTCCCGGGGGCTGCATCCCGGCAGAATGTCACTTTCCCGGCAGGTTTTCAGGTAGGCCTCCATGACGTAGGCTTCCCCGTCCAGCTTGGCGCGAAGGTCCGGGTGCAGCAGATTGCAGCGGTCAATAGTATTCTGCGCCCAGGGGAATCCCACTCTGTCCCGAACCTCCGGGTCGCGATACCAGGGATAACCGCCGAAAATCTCATCGGCACATTCCCCGGACAGCGCCACTTTTACGTATTTCCGAATCTCCCTGCAAAATGCCAGAAGAGAAAAGTCCACATCCGCCATTCCCGGCAGGTCTCTGGCAACGGTGGCCTCCTCCAGGCTGGAGACCAGCGTCTCCGGCGGCAATTCCGTCAGATGATGGTCAGAATGCAGAAATTCCTCCATTAGGCCGATAAAATCGCTGTCCGAAGTCGGCTGGAACTTCCCCGCCCGGAAATACTTGTCGTTCTCCGGATATCCAACGGAAAAGGTCATCAATTGCCGTCCGGCCTGCTCCATTTTTTTTGCGCAGACCGCGCTGATGAGGCTGGAATCCAGGCCGCCGGACAGGAAGGTCCCAATGGGCACATCGGAGACCATCTGCCGCGTAATAGCATCCAGCACCAGCGCCCGGGTGTGTTCCGCCGTCTGGCGGAAATTCTCCCGGTGCTCCCGGTCTTTCAAAGACCAGTACCGGTGTACTGCCAGAGTGCCCCCTTCGAAGGTTGCCCAGCAGCCCGGTTCCAGCTCCCGAATCCCGCGGAAGACGCCGCTGCCCGGCTGCCGCCCCGGCCCAAGCAGCAAAATCTGAGCTGCTCCCTCCGCATCCAGCGCGGCCCTCTGGGAAGGATGGGCCAGAATGGTCTTGATTTCCGAGGCAAATAGCAGTCCTTCCCCACTGAGGCTGTAAAACAGCGGCTTCACGCCGATACGGTCCCGGGCAAGGAACATCCGCCTTTTTCTGCTCTCCCAGATGCCGAAGGCAAAAATGCCATTCATTTTCAGAAGGCTCTCCGGCCCCCATTGGGCATAGCTGTGCAGCACAACCTCTGTGTCCGAATGCGTGGCAAAGGCATGGCCCAATTTTTCCAGCTTTTTTCGCAGCTGCTCCGTATTGTAGAGCTCCCCATTGTAGGTAATGCAGTAGTGTTCCCCGCCCCAGAGCAGCTCCATAGGCTGAGCGCCGCCTGTGGGGTCGATGATGGCAAGACGGGTGTGCAGCAGCGTACAGTCCGCATTTCTGAAAATGCCCCGGCCGTCCGGGCCACGGCGAGCCATGGTTTGCAGCATGGCATGCATGCAGGTTTCCTCAATCGGCAGTCCGACACAGCCGGATATGGCACACATAAAATCACGCTCCCTGGAACCATTCTATGCCTCTTTGCCCGAAAGGTGCATGATTTGCGCCGGAGCGCAAATACTAGCGGCGAGGTGATCGCATATGAAAACCAGTCAGGAAATCCTGTCCTCGGTCCTCAAAACCACCCAGATGGGCCAGGTGGGCATCCGCAGCGTCCTGGATACCACGCTGAACCCCGAGCTGCGGCAGGCGCTGGTGCAGCAGCTGAAAGAATACGACGGAATCGAAACGGAAGCCCACAATATCGCATCCCAGCGGGGCTGGGAGCTGAAGGAGCTGGACAGCGCCGTGCGGATGATGTCCAACATGGTGTGCCGCATGAAGCTCACAGGTGCGGATGCCACATCGAAAATTTCGGAGATGATGATCCAGGGCAATACCAAGGGGCTGGTAAAAGGCCTGCGGAATCTGCACCGCTCTGACCGGAAGGACAGCCGGGTGGACACCCTTTCCCAGAAGCTCATCGATACAGAAACCAACAATATCCGCCAGATGCGGCCCTTTCTGTGAGCTGACCCGGCAGCGAATTCGCTGCCGGGTCGTTTTTTGGCGGGGAACCTTTTTCTTACGGATCGCATATACTGTACGAGAAACATGCAAGGAGGGAAAATCATGTCATCGAACGGTTACATAACAGCCCGCGCCTATATGAGCTACGCGCAGATTCCCTTGGAGGATGTGGCAGTGGTGGTCACCGCCCAGGACGGTACAGCCATTGCCATGCGTCTGACGAACCGAAGCGGCCTGACCGAGCCTATCCCCATCCCAACCCCGGACCGGGAAGAAAGTGAACGCCCGGAAAATGGCGGGCAGCAGCCCTTTACGGACGTGACGGTCTATGCATTCAAAACGGATTTTGAGCAAATCGCAGCCCGAAATGTCCAGATCTTCCCGGGAATTACCACCATGCAGGACCTGGAAATGGTGCCCCTGTCAGAGCTTCCGGACCGTTGGGATGAAAAAATACTGTTCAATACTCCACCACAGAATCTGTAAGGAGGGCCTATGCCGACTGTCATTCCCTATGTACCCCAGCGGATCACGGTTCATCTGGGCGCGCCCAGCGCCAGTGCCGACAATGTGACCGTAAGCTTCTCGGACTATGTGAAAAATGTTGCCTCCAGTGAGATTTATCCCACCTGGGAGGAAAGCGCCTTGCGGGCCAATATCCTGGCCATTGTTTCCTTTGCGCTAAACCGGGTATATACAGAGTTCTACCGCAGCCGAGGCTATGATTTTGACATCACCAGCTCCACCGCCTATGACCAGTTCTTTGTCCGGGGGCGCAGCTTTTTTTCCAACGTTTCCCGGCTGGTGGATGAGCTTTTCAATTCCTATCTGCGCCGCCCGGGCTTTGTAGAACCGCTGGCCGCAAAATTTTGCAACGGCACCACCGTCACCTGCGAAGGTCTGAGCCAGTGGGGCAGCCAGGCCCTTGCCCAGCAGGGCTACAACTCCACCCAGATTCTGCGCAGCTACTATGGGGACGTGGAAATCGTGGCCAATGCCCCGGTGCAGGACTATATGTCCTCCTACCCCGGGACGCCTCTGCGAAGAGGCAGCGTAGGCCCAAATGTGGTGGTCATCCAAACAGAGCTGAACCGAATATCCCAGAACTACCCGGCCATTCCGAAGGTATCTGCCGTGGACGGCATTTTCGGTGCCGCCACAGAGAATTCCGTCACAGCCTTCCAGGAAATATTCAATTTGACCCCCGATGGTGTGGTTGGTCCTGCCACATGGTATGCGCTGGTGCGGCTGTATACAGCCGTGACCTCTCTTTCCGAGCTGCGCAGCCAGGGGCAGCGGTTTTACACCATCGCCTGGAACAAGGGTCGACCCCTTGTTCCGGGCGACCGGGGCATTCAGGTCGAACACCTCCAATACATGCTGCGGGTGCTCGCCGCCTATATTTCTCAGATTCCCAGCGTTGCGGTGGACGGTATTTATGGCAGCGCCTCCCGCAGCGCCGTACTGGCGGCCCAGGGCTATTTCAGTCTGCCTCAAACCGGAACCGTAGACCTGACCACCTGGAATGAAATTTACGACCAGTTTACTGGCATTGAAAACGCCAGCTTCCGGGATTTGGAGCGCTTCCCCTATACCAGCGCCGTGATCGGCAATACCCTGCCCCGGAACCGGTATGCCCGGTCCTCCACCATGACCCAATTCCCGGGATATGATCTCGCCACCGGCGATCAAGACCCTGTCAGACAGGAGGTAGTGCGATGAAACCCACAGCATCCCTTTTGGGGCAGCCTATCCGCAGCCTGCAAACCATGCTCCGCGTTTTGGCGGAAAATGTTGACGAATACAAGGCCCTGATTCCGGACGGAATCTATGGACCGGATACCATGGCCGCCGTGCGGGTTTTCCAGCGCCGCAACCGTCTGCCGGTTACGGGGGTTACGGACCTGGAAACCTGGAATCGGATCGCGGAGGAATATGCCCTGGCCCTGGTGGAGATCGTGCAGCCACAGGTTCTAAGCGTTCTGCTGAACCCGGGACAATGCATCGGCCTTGGGGAGAAAAACGCGGCGGTATATCTGGCACAGGTCATTCTGGCCGTACTTTCCGAAAACTATCACTGCGTGGATGCTCCGCCGGTCACCGGCGTTCTGGATGGACCGACACAAGACGCTCTGTCCGCATTTCAGCAGCTCTCCGGCCTGCCGATTACCGGGAGGCTGGACCGCCACACCTGGAAACACCTGGCGCTTCAATTCCCCATGGCCTCCAATCTGCCCGTCAACGAAGGCACCCGGAAATAAAAAAGAAGACGGCTGCCGGGAAAGCGAGGCCAGGATGCTTCGGTTACAAACCAAACACATCTTGGCAGCCTTTCCGGGCAGCCGCCGGTATTCATTCTCGTCCTCCGGGGACAATGTGTCACAAGCGCCGCCGTCGGCTTATCCGCAGATATTTCCGCGGCATCGGCAGGCTTCACCATCTCCGTTTTCTGTAGCCTTAGTATACCATACGGACTACGGAGAAAGGTGAAGAATCCTTGAACGTTTGGAAAACGAATTATGCCGGATAGTTGTTGCTGAGCACCAGCAGTACCGGGACCGCCAGAGTAAACACGCTGACAGCCCATGCATACAGCGCCTTTTTGGACAGGAACATCATTGCAAGGCATCCGCCGGTTAAGACAAGCGGGCCAACGACCGCCGTATACCGGGAAATGTGGTAGGTAAACTCGCCGCTGGATTGCAGCAGCAGGCCTACGGAAAGTGGCAGATTCACCGTATTATAGGCAGCAAGCCGCAGGGAAAAATAGATCACCGGGGCCGCCAGAACCACCTTGCGCAGGCGATAGCACCAGGTGACAATGATTCCGACAATATGCTTGAACTGATCATAGGCACTGCGCTGCCCGGCACTTTGCGGAACTTGTGCGTTCTTTTTCATTGGTTTCCTCCTAAATCGGGTTTGGGCTTGGTATTTTCGGCGTAGAGGATCGCGAGGCCCTTGATGATCAGATCACGATCATAGTGCATGGGTGTCTTGCACAGGGGAACAACATATTGTGCCATTCGGCCCGTGGCGATAACGGCAACCTTATCCCCCAGTTCCTCTTCCATCCGCGCGACCATGCCATCCAGCATGGCAGCAGCACCGTTGAGAATGCCGCTGCGCATACATTCAACCGTATTTCGCCCGATGGTACGCTTGGGCTGGTCCAGCTGCAGGCCCGGCAGCAGGGCTGCCCGCTCTGTCAGGGCCTCCATGGAAATGCGCACGCCGGGGCTGATGCTGCCACCAATCAGAGCACCGTTCCGGTCCAGGACCATCATGGTGGTAGCAGTACCCATCCCGACCACAATAAGCGGGGGCTTCTGAAGGCGCTGAGCAGCAACGCATCCAACCACCAGATCGGAACCGGTTTGCGCCGGGTTATCGATACGGATATTCAAGCCGGTTTTGATCCCGGGACCGACCACAAGGATAGGCTTGCCAAACAGCTTTTTCAGGCCTGTTTTCATCTGATTCAGAACCTGGGGCACCACAGAGGCGATGATCGCCCCATCAATATCGGAGGCGGAAACGGTGTTGATGGTCAGCAGCATCTTCAGGTCGATGGCGTATTCGTCGGAGGTTTTTGTAGTATCGGTGCGCAGTCTGGCTTGAAAGACAATGTCCTTTCCTCGGACGGCGCCCACTGTAATATTGGTATTGCCAATATGCACTGCAAGGATCATGTCTGTTCCTCCAAATCTTTCAGGCCCAGCAGACGGCTGGCAACAACAGTCCCGTTTTCGATTTCCATCAGCCCTGCGCTTCCGGCAAAGCCGGCTGCGCCGGGGTTCATGACCAGCAGACCATCCTCCTCCCGGTGGAGATCCCGGATGTGGGTATGGCCGTACAGGGCAACCTGCGCTCCCTCTGCCCGGGCGTCCCGCAGAAGCATTGCCAAAGTTTGCTTGACATTGTGCTTGTGGCCATGGGTCATGTAGAACCGAACGCCGCCGATGGTAGGTACAAGAATTTTCGGAAGGAAGGGATCGCAGGAATACTCGTCACAGTTTCCGGGGACCTGGTAGAACGCCGCGCCGGAGGCCAGCTGCCGCAATTCATAGCCATCGGGATAGTAGTCCCCCAGGTGGATCACACAGTCTGGCCGGAACACTTCTATGCAGCGTTCCATAAAATCCATATAACGGTGAGAATCGGATAAAATCAATAAACGCATTTTTCCATCCTTGCAGGAAGTTCTGTTCTTCCCTATTTTTAATCAAATTTCATTATAACATACTCTGCAAAAGATTGCTACTGAAAAAAATAGTTTTCCCCGTGCGGAAAAATCTCCGGCTTGCTGCATAAAATAAACAGAAAGGCAGTTCATCCCGGAAAAGGAGGAAAAAACGTGGAAAATACGGATTTCACACCGGAAAAACTGGAACAGGCTAGACTTTTGGCGGACACCCCCGCAGGGCGGCAGCTGAAGGCCCTCCTGCAGCAAAACAATGCCCAGGGGCTTCGGCAGGCCATGGATCAGGCAGCCAAAGGTGACTATACATCCGCCAAGCAAACCATTGAAGCCTTTCTCACGACACCGGAGGCGGCAGCGCTTTTGCGGCAGCTGCGAAATGAGCCATGAGCGGCATGGAGGATCAGCTGGGAGCCATTCTGGGCGACCCGGAGATGATGCAGAAAATTCAGGCTCTGGCGCAATCCATGGGCCAGTCCCAGTCCACCGGACAGCCGGAGAAACCGGAGCGCGCGGTGCAGCCGTCTCCGGCCGGGCCGGGACCGGGAGATTTGGAGATGCTCAAAGCCTTTACGGGCTTTGCCCGGGGCGCGGAAATTGACCAGAACCAGCGCGCGCTTCTGAAAGCGCTCTCCCCCTATGTCAGCCGGGAGAAAATTGCCAAGCTGGAGAAGGCCATGCGTTCGGCCAAGCTGGCCCAGCAAACCTCCGGGCTGCTGGAATCCGGCGCACTGAAAAACCTGACTGGGGGCTAGGCCATGTACAACCGCTATATTCCTACGGAAGACGGCTCCTTCCGCCGCCAAAGTCTGCCGGACGGTCCGCAACCGCCATCGCAGTCACCTGCACCGCCTTCACCCAGCCCTCCGCGCAAGCCTGCAGAGGGTGCGGGCACTTTTCTAGATAGTCTGTTGCCCCGGGGTCTGGATACGGAGGATCTGATTGTAGTGCTTTTGCTGCTTTTGATGTCCGAAAACTGCACGGATACCCCAAACACGGCATTGATCACCATGCTGATTTACTTATTTCTCTAGTCCGTCGGCTCCCTGTTTCAATGGGGAGCCGCTTTTTATCAGCAGTTCCTTTTCTTCCCTTGTCAGCTGCTTGACGGCATATTCCCGGCGCAGGGCGGTGCCGTGGTCTGGACAGACTTCCCGGTAGCACAGCATCAGAGGTCCCCTGCCTCGGGTATATTTTGCACCCTTCCCGCTACGGTGCATAGCTAGGCGCTTGTCCGCATCCCGGGCAATGCCGGTATAGAGCGTCCCGTCGCCGCAGCGCAGAATATAGAGCTCCCATTCATTTTCCATGGCGGCCCAGCTTTTGGAAAACAGGCTTTTCCAGGACCTTGTCCAGCAGAAAGAAGGTCACGTTGCCAAGGATGAGCAGCACAATGAGCATAACTGTCCCCAGCTCCCGGAATTCCTCGTTCAATGCCGGAAGCCCCAGAACAAACAGGAGCACCGCATAGAGCACACAGATGCTGGCGTTAAAATACAGGCCCTTCCAAAGGACTCTCAGGCGGGACCGGTCCAGCAGCTGCTTCAGGATCGGATAATAGCCCAGCACCAGCAGCACCCCTGCCGCCTCCCGGTCCGGGCACAGGAGCAAAGACAGAATGGCCACAGCAAAAAACCAGGCCCAGGCTATGCGTCTGCCGCAGATATTCAGGATCACCTGCAGCAGCAGCGCGCAGAGCATGGGGCTGACATAGGTGTTGACAGGGATCAGGCCGCCCAGGCACATGATGCAAACGGCTGCCGCCGCCAGCACACCCCCAAGGGCCATATTTTTTGCGGAAGAATTTGTATTGTGCAAAACGATTTCACCCTTTCGTTTGATAGGCCTATTATAGAGAAAACCGCAGGCAAACGCAATGGCTTTCCATTGACATTTTGCTTTTTTTGCGATATATTGATAAAAAGAAAACCGGAAATGGAAGGTGTGTGTCATGGAAATTACCGTTGGAATGACCGGCGAGGCAACCGCGCTGGTGGAAAAAGAGGACACGGCTCAGGCCGTTGGCTCCGGGAGCCTTCTAGTCTATGCAACGCCCTGCATGGCGGCTCTGATGGAGGGCGCTGCCTGCGAGGCAATCGAGCAGGCCATTCCCCAGGGGCAGACCAGCGTTGGGACCGCGCTGAATCTGGAGCACATCAGTGCAACCCCCGTCGGCCTGGAGGTCCGCGCCCGGGCGGAGGTCACCGCTGTAGAGGGAAAGAAAATCACCTTTGCCATCACCGTCTCCGACGAGGCTGGGGAAATCGGCAGAGCCACCCATACGCGGGTGCTGGTAAACATTGAAAAATTCCTGGAAAAAACCTATCAAAAGCTATAAGGAGGAATTACCATGGAAGATTACGGTGCAATGATTCGCAATACCTTTGAGCTGGGCAGCGTCCGGGACGCAGAGGCCCTGTTCGATGCCTGCGTGGAGAATGCCTTCCCCACCTCGCACTTCCGGCGGCTGGAACTGATCCGGTTTGTGAAGGACGAGCAGTACCTGGAGGGCCGCAGCTGGAACCATGTGTTTGACATCCGGAAGGACAAGCTGAACGGTTCCGATGTCTGGAAGGTCCACTGCCACCGGGTCACCATGGGCGAGACCCCGGACAAGACCGTGTGTCTGGACTACATGACCCTAGGCTTCGTGGCCTACCTGTACCCCACGGAGAAGTGATCTGACAAGCAAAGATGCCGCTGCGAGCCGGTTTGAAACCGGTCCGCAGCGGCGTTTTTTATTGGTGCGGTATTGTCCTTTACTTCTTATCCGCCAGGATCAGCTTTTTGACGGCTTCGATGCCGACACGGATGGCACCGGAGGTATCTTCCGTCATGGGCATAAACATTCCGGCCTTTTCCCGCTCCTGGTTCCACACGGCATGAAAGCAGCTGCCGCAGCGGACGCCCCTGGCGGCTGCAACGACGAACAGGGCCGCAGACTCCATCTCGCTGGCCTTGACGCCCAGGCGCTTCCAGCTCTCCCACTTTTGCAGCAGGTCATAGGAAACGGGGCTCTTCTCCGGGCTGTGCTGGCCATAAAAAGCATCCTTGCACTGGACCACACCCACGTGCGTCCGGAAGCCCAGTTCCCGGCTGGCATCCCGCAGGGCCAGGGTCACGTCAAAATTCGGCACACTGGGGTACTCAATGGGGGCATATTCCAGAGAGGTATGCTCATAGCGGATGGCGCCGCTGGCTACCACAATGTCGCCGGGGCAGACATCCAGATCAATGCCGCCGCAGGTGCCGATGCGGATGAAGGTATCCGCACCGATATTGGCCAGCTCCTCCATGGCGATGGCTGCGGAGGGGCCGCCGATGCCGGTGGAGCAGACAGAAACCTTCTCCCCAAGGATGGTTCCGGTATAGACATTGTACTCCCGGTTCATGCCGATATGGACAGGGTTCTCAAAATGAGCGGCAATGGCCTCGCACCGCCCCGGGTCACCGGGCAGGAATACATAGCGGCCCACATCACCTTCGGTGCAGTGAATGTGATACTGTTTTTCCGTTTTCTGCATGATGCTTCTCCTTTACAAAAATAGTTTGAAAATTATAGCATATTTTTGTGGAAAATGCAAGAATTTTTGCATTTTATGCCAGCTCAAAATCTCGTGTTATTGGCTCACCTTTTTGCCGTCTTTCCACTCCTCAAAGTAGTTTTCCTTGGCACCGTTTGCGTTCGTTGTAAAGCCACTCTTGTAACAGATTCCGTCGGGGTATGTGTATTCCTCATGGAATTCATAGGTTGTACCGTCAGCCTTGGTTTTCGTTATTTGTTTCAGCTTATAACCCTTTAAAATGTCTTCATAGTCTTGTAAATACTCCACGAAATCGGTTCTCGTTGTGCTGCCGTCAGCGTTCCACATGGTATTAACTTCTTGAAACCAGATAAGCGCTTCCTTTTCATCGTAGTGCTTTATGTTCCAGGTCTCTTCGGTGCCGTCGTCATTTCGTATAGTGCTTTCTACGACTTTGCTTCCGTCTTGCTCGGTGAAATAGGAAATCAATTCGGAAGTTGTTCCATCAGCTCTGGTTTTCGTTATTTGTTTCAGCTTAAAGCCCTTTAAAATGTCTTCATAGTCTTGTAAATACTCTGCAGATTCGGTCGACGTTGTGCTGCCGTCATCGTTCCAAACGAAAGAATCATCGAAAACTCGGATGAGATCTCCGTTTCCATCGTACAGATTCATGAGATCACGAAAGGAAATCATGTTTATATTCCGGTCCTCAACCTGGTGCGTATTGTATGGTTTTCGGTCGTCTATCCAATTTTCGGTGAAATACTCCGGGTTTATATCTTCGTTCTGGGTCTCATTGCTTCCGCAAACGCTGACGATGTTTCCGTATGCATCCTGTTGTATAATCATATCTGCGTTCCGCGGTGCATTTGAAGCATCCCCATCGGCATAGACCAGCTCCCAGTTGGATTCCAGATGGCCGTCTTCATCCGTGATAGTTCCTGTCTGCGTGAAAGTTCCATCGTCATTGGCAACGCGGGTGCCTTTGACGGTATAGCGTTCGCTGTAGCGCCGCTCATAGGTTCCTTCGACGAAGCTGTCGTCGTCGCTCCGGAAGACATTGTCAACGATTTCCTCAATATTGTCGTGCGTACTTGTTTCTTTGAGATGATAGGTTTCGTCCTTACTTGATTTTTGCTCTTGACCGTTTTCACCCATGGTCTTTGCGGTGGCTTCCGTCTGCTGGGATTCTACCGGCGGCTCGGAGGAAGCAATGTCTTGCCTTGCGCAGGCCGAAATGCCCAGAAGCAGCACACAGCAAAGTAGGATACACAGTACCCGACAAAAAGAACGTTTCATATGCGTTTCCTCTTTTCTTTCTGAATCTCATGGAACGTTTCCATAGGTTAAAACAGACTGATCTGACTGGTGTCCGGAAGGCTTCCGAAGGCGCCTGCGTCCTTGAGCATCTGAATGTGGGTCTTGGAAACCTTGGGGCAGGCGGCGGCGACCTCTTCGATGGAGAGGAAGGTCTTCCCCTCCCGGCCCCGCATCAGGTCCCAGGCGGCGTTTTCGCCCAGGCCGGAGATTGCCACGAAGGGCGGCAGGATCTTCCCGTCCTCCACCAGGAACTTGGTGGCATGGCTCTTATAGATATCAATGGGCAAAAATTCGAAGCCCCGGAGGTAGTATTCGTAGACGACCTCCATGGTGGTGAGCAGGTCCTCGTCCTTATCAGAGGCGTTTTCATTGGTCTCAATGGCATCCATGTTGGCCATAATGGCCTCCATGCCCTGGGTCATGAGCACCGCATCAAAGCCGCCTTTCTGGCTTCGTCTGTAAAAATAGGCTGCATAAAAAGCCAGCGGATGGTAGACCTTGAACCAAGCAATGCGGAAGGCCATCATAACATAGGCCACGGCATGGGCCTTGGGGAACAGATATTTGATTTTCTTGCAGGAGCCAATGTACCAATCCGGCACGCCTGCATCGATCATCTCCTGCTCGGCCCCTTCGGGCAGGCCTCTGCCCTTTCGGACGGCCTCCATGATCTTAAAGGAACGCTTTTCAGGCATTCCGCAGGAGATCAGATAGAGCATAATGTCGTCACGGCAGCCGATGGCCTGGTCAACCGTTGCGGTCTTGGAGGTGATCAGATCCTTGGCATTGCCCAGCCAAACGTCTGTGCCGTGGGAGAAACCTGACAGGCGGAGCAGCGTATCAAACCGCTCCGGCATGGTATCCATGAGCATGCCTCTTGTAAACTTGGTGTTAAACTCCGGGATGGCCACGGCTCCGGTAGGGCCTAGAATTTTGTCATTTTCATAGCCCAGGACCTTGGAGGAGGTAAAAATAGACATGGTATTCTTATCGTCCAGCGGAATGGTTTTGGCATCCACGCCGGTCATATCCTCCATCATACGAATCATGGTGGGGTCATCATGGCCCAGCATATCCAGCTTCAGAAGGTTTTCCTCCATGGAGTGGTATTCAAAGTGGGTGGTGATCTGGTCGGCATTGGGGTCATCCGCCGGGTGCTGGACCGGACAGAAATCCCAGATTTCATTCTCCTGGGGGATAACCACCAGGCCGCCGGGGTGCTGGCCGGTGGTCCGACGCACGCCTACGCAGCCTGCAGCCAGGCGGGCCTCCTCGGCCCGGTTGGCAGTCTTGCCACGCTCGGCCAGATATTTTTTCACATAGCCAAAGGCGGTCTTTTCCGCCACCGTGCCAATGGTTCCGGCCCGGAACACATGGGATTTTCCGAACATCTCCACGCAGTAGGCATGGGCCTTGGACTGGTATTCGCCGGAAAAGTTCAGGTCGATATCGGGCACCTTATCGCCGCCAAAGCCCAGGAAGGTCTCAAAGGGGATGTTGAAGCCGTCCTTTTCGAACTTGCTGCCGCATTTGGGGCAGACGGCATCCGGCAGGTCCGCACCGCAGCCATAGCCCTTTGGCACATCGAAGGTGGTGTACTTGCACTCCGGGTTGGGGCAGCGATAGTGCGGCGGGAAGGAATTCACCTCCGTAATGCCGGACATATAGGCAACGATGGAGGAGCCAACAGAGCCTCGGGAGCCCACCAGATAGCCATGCTCCAGGGAGTTCTGCACCAGCTTCTGGGCGGACATATAAATCACATCATAGTGGCAGGAGATGATGTCGTGCAGCTCTGTCTCCACGCGCTTGGTGATGAGCTCCGGGGGATTCTCGCCGTAGAGCCTGTGGAGCTTGCCATAAACCAGGGCCTTCAGGTCCTCTACGGAATTCTCAATTTTTGGCGCAAACAGATTGTGGGGCACAGGCCGCAGGGTCTCGCACATATCGGCAATGAGATTGGGGTTTGTAACCACCACCTCATAGGCCTTTTCCTCCCCTAAGTAGCTGAATTCCTCCAGCATATTGTCGGTGGTACGGAAATAGAGAGGGTTTTCCTTATCCGCATCGTCAAAGCCCTTGGTAGCCAGCAGGATATGACGGAAGATCTCGTCCTCGGGGTTCAGGAAATGGACATCTCCCGTGGCCACAACCATCTTCCCCAGCTCTTCGCCCAGGCGAACCACGGTACGGTTGTATTCCCGCAGCTGCTCCACATCCTTGGCGATTCCCTTGGAGAGCATAAACATATTGTTAGCCAGGGGCTGAATTTCCAGATAGTCATAGAACGAGGCAATGCGCAAGAGCTCGTCCTCGCTCTTGCCGTCCAGAATTGCCTGGAACAGCTCGCCCGCCTCGCAGGCAGAGCCGATCATCAGACCGTCCTGGTATTTCAGATAGACGCTCTTTGGCAGTTTCGGCCGGCGGTTGTAGTATTTCAGGTGGGATTCCGACACGAGGCGGTACAGATTGACACGTCCCGTCTCGTTCTTTGCCAGAATGATCGCATGGTACGATGGAAGCTTGCGCACAGCCTCCTCCGATACTTTTCCCTGCGCATTCAGGTCATCCAGCGTCAGAATACTGCGCTCCTCCAGCATTTTTACGAATTTCACGAAAATTTCCGCCGTACAGCCGGCATCGTCCACCGCACGGTGATGGTTTTCCAGCGATACGCCGACCGCCTTCGCAACGGTATCCAGCTTGAAACGGTTGAGGCCCGGCAGCAGGAAACGCGCCATGGCGACGGTGTCCGCCGTTGTAAATTCCCGCTCGATCCCCTGCAGGACGCAGTTGTGCTCGATAAAGCTCATATCGAACGAAGCATTGTGGGCAACCATAACGGCTCCCTCACTGAACTCCAGGAATTTCGGCAGCACCGTTTCGATGTCCGGCGCGTCAAGAACCATGTTGTCGTTGATGCCGGTCAGGTTCTCAATCCGGAACGGGATCGGGACTTTCGGGTTGACGAAGGTGGAAAACTTATCGACAATCGCTCCGTTTTCCACACGGACGGCACCGATCTCAATGATTTTGTTGACAACCGGGGAAAATCCCGTCGTCTCGATATCGAAAACAACGTAGCTTCCGTGGATGTCCTGTCCCCTGCTGTTGACAACGATATCTTTCAAGTCGTCGACGAGATAAGCCTCCATGCCGTAGATGACCTTGAACGGAGCCGAAACTTTTTTCAGCTCATCTTTTGTCGCATCCGGGTGCTCTGCCTGGTATTTTTTCCGGTAAGCGCCGTCGATCGCCTCGATCGCATGGTTTGCCTCCGGGAATGACTGCACCACGCCGTGGTCGGTGATCGCGATCGCCGGATGGCCCCACTCGCAGGCACGCTGTACCAGACGGGCAGCATCGGTGACCCCGTCCATATCGCTCATCTTCGTATGGCAGTGCAGCTCCACACGTTTCACCGGACTCGTATCCTGACGGCCGGTACGGAAATCGGTGATCTTCTTGATGCCCCAGACAGACATAACCGTCAGATCGTGGTCGAACGCATCGACGGTCGTTTTTCCTTTTACTTTAATGAATGCGCCTTTTTTAATCGCATCCTTTAATTCCGGCACTTCCGCGTTCTGAACGAAAATCTTGACGCCGATCGTATCCGTAAAGTCGGTGATCGTGAACATGAAAATCGTACGCTCATTCCGGATCTCGCGCATATCCACACTCTGGACTCTTCCGCGGATGACAACATCGCCGATCTCATCGCCGATTTTCAGAATCTCCACGCTCTCATCCTCGAAATCTCTTCCGTACAGCACATCCGGATTGGAGGATTTGCGCGGCTGGTTGTCTGCATTCCGGCCGAAACTGCCCTTGCCTTTTTTGAAGGAACCGCGTCCGCCGCCGGAAAAACCTTTTCCCCTTCCGCCGTCTGCTGCCTTTTCTTTTTTTGTCTCGCCGCCCTTGGCCGCTGCGGCTGCTTTTGGCTGCTCTCCTGCGGCTTCCGCCTGCTCTTCCATCCGGTTCTGCTCTTTTTCACCTAGCATCTCGCCGTAATGGGTATGTGCCAGAACGTGGCGCACTTCCTCCCGGATGCGGAGCTCGGAATTTCTCATGGCGCGGCTCTCGCCCTCCGGCTTTCTCATCTCGGTTTCCACGATCAAGTCGAAGCCGCACCGCTCACAGAAGATTTTCTCGAGGATGTGGATCAGCTCCTCCTCGCGCTCCTTTGCCACAACGGAATCCACGAGCACCAGGTGCATTTTGTTCGTCTCCGGGAAGGTAATCTCGGCAGTCGAGAACAGATGATTCAGAAAAACACTGTGGTTTTTCAGCTCGAGCAGGATACTCGGACGGTACACCTCCAGAAAGTTTTCCGGCGTATACTGGCGCGACAGATAGAACCGCTCAATAATCTTCACGCGCAGCGGCACGTTGGAAAAGAGCTGCTCCTCGATCTGGCGCTCCAGCTGATAAATATATTTTTTGTGAATCCACTGATGGCTGACCACATAGATCCGCAGCAGATCTTTTTTCTTATTGATCGATACCCGCGAAACCTCCACGGTATCGAGAAGCTCTGCCATGCCCCCTTCGATTCTCAAATCCGGAAATACTTCCTGAAACTGTTTTTCCATTCCTATTCCTGCTTTCTTTTCTACTTGCCCCAGTGATCCAGCTCGTCCTTTAAGACGGACAGCAGCTCGCTCTCCGGTACTTTTTTCACGATTTCACCTTTTTTAATTAAAATGCCGACGCCTTTTCCGCCTGCAACACCAAGATCCGCCTCTTTTGCCTCGCCCGGTCCGTTGACCACGCAGCCCATGACGGCAACCTTGATATCAAGATCGTAGCCCTGCACCAGTGTTTCCACCTGGTTTGCCAGTCCGATCAGGTCAATCTGGGTCCGTCCGCAGGTCGGACACGATACGACCTCAATGCCGCCTTTTCGAAGTCCCAGGGTCTTTAAGATCCGTTTTGCGGATTTGATTTCCTCGATCGGATCGCCGGTCAGGGAAACACGGATCGTATCTCCGATGCCCTGATATAAAATAATACCGAGTCCCACTGCCGATTTGATGTTTCCGGAATACAGCGTTCCTGCCTCCGTAATGCCGACATGAAGCGGATGATCCGTCTGGTTCGTGATCAGCTCATGCGCTTTTGCACACATCATCACATCAGACGATTTGATGCTGATGACGAGATTGTCATAGCCCATCTCCTCGATGATCCGCACTTTGTCGAGCGCGCTCTCCACCAGGCCCTCTGCCGTTACGCCGTTGTATTTTTCCACCAGCTCTTTTTCGAGGGAACCGCTGTTGACGCCGACGCGGATCGGAATCTTGCGTTCTTTTGCTGCATCTACAACCGCCTGGATCCGGTCGCGGCTGCCGATGTTGCCCGGGTTGATGCGGATTTTATCGGCTCCGTTTTCGATCGCAGCGATCGCCAGTCGATAGTCAAAATGAATATCTGCTACAAGCGGAATCGAGATCTGTTTTTTAATCTCGGACAGCGCCCTGGCTGCCTCCATGGTCGGGACGGCGCATCGGATGATGTCACATCCGGCTTCCGTGAGTGCCTGGATCTGCTTTACGGTTGCCTCCACATCTTCTGTTTTGGTATTCGTCATGGACTGGATCAGAATCGGATTTCCGCCTCCGATGACCCGGTCGCCGATTTTCACAACTCGTGTATTTGCTCTGCTCATTGTCTTTCCTCCATTTATTTTCTCCGTGATGGCATAAAAATCTTATTTTATTATAAGACAATTTTTTCTCCGGCACAACCGTCTTTTCTCTTGCAATTTTTTCCCAAATTTTCTATAATGCTAGTACATCGTTTTCGATGTACTAGGAGTGATTTTTTTGATTCAACTGGAAAGGAAGACATACAAATGATGAAAAAGATGATCCTCGTAACCTCGCCGCCGGCATGCGGGAAGACATACATTTCAAAACAGCTCGCCAAGGAGCTGAAACACGTTGTTTATCTCGACAAGGATACGGTCATTCCGCTGTCGAACCGCGTTTTCAAAGCGGGCGGACAGGAAATCAACCGCAGTTCTGATTTCTTCGAGGAGAATATCCGCGATTATGAATATGAAGTAACGGTCAATTTCGGACTGGAAGCACTCGAGTATGACGATATTGTGCTGATCAACGCACCATTCACACGTGAAGTGCATGATGAGAAGTTCCTGAAAGACTTCTCCAAAAAGCTCGCTGACCATGGGGCAAAGCTTGTTGTGATCTGGGTTGTCACAAAACCGGAGATCTGCCACCAGCGCATGATCGACCGCAACTCCGTGCGCGATACGTGGAAGCTGGAGCACTGGGATGAATATGTGAAAACGATCGACTACTCCATCCCGGAAGCACTGAAGAAAATGAGCAGCTGCCTCGATCTGATGCTGTTCTACAATTCTTCGGATGAAGAATATCAGAAATCCATGGAGATGGTTATCTCCCGTCTCGAAGACGAATAACGACTAAAAAAAAGAGAATTTTGCCGGACTTCATTTTTACAGTCTGCAAAATTCTCTTTTTATTTTTATAGAAACTATTTTCACATCCGATACAAAAGATAATCCGCCGCTGCCGCCCACAGCACCCAGGAAACGCATAGAACTGCGAACACACTCTTATATCCGAGCACGGCAAAGTGGACGCGCCATTTTTCCTTCTGCGTGAATTTCTCCGGGTTTTTGCCTTTTACCATCAGCATTCCGGCGATCACGAACATGCCGAGGGCCGCGATCAGCAGCAGGCCGTCTTTCGCCGCCTCAAGGGCAGCGCGGAACGTGAATCCCCCAAAGAGGAATCCTCCCAGCAGCAGCACAGCTGCCGCAGCGCCGCCGGAGAACAGGCCGATTGTAAATGCTCTGCCGAGATCACGGCAGATGTTCTTTATCTTTTCCATGTTTTATAATTCCTTATTTTCTTCTAACGCATCACAGAAATGACATGCCACAAAGTGATTGTTGCCCACGTCTTTTAATTCCGGCATCTGCTGGCGGCAGATGTCTTTTGCGTACTTGCATCTTCCCTGGAATTTACAGCCCGGCTTCGTATTGATCGGGCTTGGCACCTCGCCTTCCAGACGGATTTTTTTGCGGTCACGCTCTGCTTCTACCTTCGGATCCGGAATCGGGATCGCAGAGAGGAGCGCCTGTGTGTACGGATGACGTGGATTCGCATACAGCTCCTCGGACGTTGTCAGCTCAACGAGCGTTCCAAGATACAGAACCGCCACACGATCGGAAATATGCTTGACCATCGACAGGTCATGGGCAACGAAAAGATAGGTCAGTCCCATCTTTTTCTGCAGATCCACAAGAAGATTGACGATCTGTGCCTGAATCGAAACATCAAGCGCGGAGATCGGCTCATCGAGAACGATGAACTCCGGCTGCACGGCAAGCGCACGCGCGATGCCGATTCGCTGGCGCTGTCCGCCGGAGAACTCGTGCACGAAACGGTTCGCATGCTCGCGGTTCAGTCCGACCAGCTCCAGATATTTGTAGATCATCTCCTGGCGCTCTTTTTTATTCTTCGCCAGATGATGAATATCGATTCCTTCTCCGATGATGTCGGCAACTGTCATACGCGGGTCGAGCGATCCATACGGATCCTGGAAGACCATCTGCACCTGCTTTTTGAAGGCAAACCGCTCTTTTCCGTTTAAGGCGTGGACATCGGTTCCCTTGTAGAGCACCTGTCCGTCTGTCTTGTCATACAGGCCAATACACGTACGGCCGCACGTTGTCTTTCCGCATCCGGATTCGCCAACCATTCCAAGTGTCTCACCTTTGTAGATATCGAAGGAGACATCATCCACGGCCTTTAAGGTCGCATGGTTTCCGACCTGAAAATATTTTTTCAGATGGGAAACGGAAAAAAGCACTTCTTTTTCGTTATTTTCCATTACAGTTCTCCTCCTTCCAGATTTGGCATTTCTACTTTTGGTGCCATCGGGTGATGGAGCCAGCAGGCAGCCTTATGCTCGCCGCCGAATTCCGTTGCCTCCGGCATCTCTTCCTTACAGATCGGCATACAGTAGCTGCACCGCGTGCAGAACGGACATCCGACCGGCGGGTTTAAAAGATCCGGCGGAGTTCCCGGAATTGTTGCGAGTTCCTGCTTGTTCTTCAGATCCAGACGCGGTACGGAACGGATCAGCGCCCAGGTATACGGGTGACGCGGGCGATAGAAAATGTCCTCACACGTTCCGCTCTCCACGATGATGCCGGAATACATGACGGCAATCTTCTGTGCGATATTTGCCACAACACCGAGATCATGTGTGATCATGATGACGGATGTCTGGTTTTTCTTCTGCAGATTCTTGATAATATCGAGAATCTGTCCCTGAATCGTCACATCGAGTGCGGTCGTCGGCTCGTCACAGATCAGAATTTTCGGGTCGCAGGCAAACGCAATCGCGATCATAACACGCTGACGCATACCGCCGGAGAGCTGATGCGGATACTCATCGAAACGACGCTCCGGAAGCGGGATCTTAACGAGTTTAAGCATCTCGATTCCGCGCTCTCTCGCCTGACGCTTCGTCATATGTTCATGAAGAAGCAGAGCCTCCGTGATCTGCTCTCCGATCGTATAAAC